>Ga0210040_10002282_pt1 | contig 27276 bp, 26 predicted proteins | sample CryGeyCG12114_NA_FD_185462 | JGI IMG/M metagenome (GOLD analysis project Ga0210040, IMG submission 185462) | Groundwater microbial communities from aquifer - Crystal Geyser CG19_WC_8/21/14_NA (SPAdes) (version 2) | ecosystem: Environmental > Aquatic > Deep subsurface > Groundwater | place: USA... | reverse complement strand
ACGCGGCGGAGGCGAACCGGATCGTCGTCGACCTCGTGCGGGCCAAGGGCGTCGACGAGGTGGTCAAGGTCAAGTCGATGGCGACGCAGGAGATCGGGCTGAACGAGGCGCTCGAGGCCGCCGGCGTCGCGGCCCTGGAGACCGACCTGGCGGAGCTGATCGTCCAGCTCGGGCACGACAAGCCGTCGCACATCCTGGTGCCCGCCATCCACCGCAACCGCGCGGAGATCCGCGAGATCTTCCTGCGCGAGATGGGCGACGTCGACCCCGACCTCACCGACGACCCGGCGGCCCTCGCCGGGGCGGCCCGGCTGCACCTGCGCCGCAAGTTCCTCTCGGCGAAGGTCGCGATCAGCGGGGCCAACTTCGCCATCGCCGAGACCGGCACCTGCGTGGTCGTGGAGTCCGAGGGCAACGGCCGGATGTGCCTGACCCTGCCGGAGACGCTGATCACGGTGATGGGCGTCGAGAAGCTGCTGCCGCGCACGGAGGACCTCGAGGTGTTCCTGCAGCTGCTGCCCCGGTCGTCGACGGGGGAGCGGATGAACCCGTACACCTCGATGTGGACCGGCGTCACCCCCGGCGACGGGCCGCAGGAGTTCCACCTGGTCCTGCTCGACAACGGCCGCAGCGCGGTGCTGGCCGACGCTGACGGCCGGGACGCGCTGAACTGCATCCGCTGCTCGGCGTGCCTGAACGTCTGCCCGGTCTACGAGCGCGCCGGAGGGCACGCGTACGGGTCGGTCTACCCGGGCCCGATCGGTGCGATCCTGTCGCCGCAGCTGACCGGGATCGAGGACAACGCGTCGCTGCCCTACGCGTCCTCGCTGTGCGGCGCGTGCTACGACGTCTGTCCGGTGAAGATCAACATCCCCGAGATCCTGGTCCACCTGCGCGCGGAGCACACCGAGGCGTACGACGCGGAGCATCGTGTGCCCAGTGTCGAGGCGACGGCGATGAAGGCGGCTGCGTTCGTGATGAGCAGCCCGCGGCGCTGGCGGCTGGCCCTCCGCGGCGGGAGGTTCGGTCGGCTGCTCGGCCGTCGCCGCGGCGTGATCGGCGAGGTTCCGCTGCCTTTGGTGCGGCAGTGGACCGAGGCACGCGACCTCGCCCGCCCGCCGCAGCAGACGTTCCGGGACTGGTGGGCCGCGGAGCACAAGGACACCGAGCACGGGGACGGCGAACGATGAGCGCCCGCGACGACGTCCTGGCCCGCATCGCCGGCGCGCACCGGGCCGCACCGCCGCCGGACCTGCCGTACGCCGACATCGAACGCCGCTACCGCACCACCTCCGACCTCGACCCCGACGCGCTGGTCGACCTGCTCGTCGACCGCCTGGTCGACTACCGGGCCCAGGTCCGCCGGTGCGCCCCGGTGCAGCTGGCCTCGGCGATCAGGGCGGCGCTGAGCGAGCGCGGCGTCACCCGCCTTGCCGTGCCCGGGGGGTTGGACCCCGCGTGGCTGGCCGGCCTGGACGTCACCGTCGTCACCGACCGGCCGGACGGGGGAGCCGACCTGTCCGTCGACGCCTTGGACGCCGTCGACGGGGTGCTCACCGGTTGCGCGGTCGCCGTGGCCGAGACCGGCACGCTGGTCCTCGACGGCTCGCCCGACCAAGGTCGCCGTGTGCTCAGCCTGATCCCCGACTACCACCTCTGCGTCGTCCTGGCGGACCAGGTCTGCGCTGACGTGCCCCAGATGATCACCCGGCTCGACACCACCAGGCCGACCACGATGATCAGCGGGCCCAGCGCCACCAGCGACATCGAGCTCAACCGCGTCGAAGGTGTCCACGGCCCGCGGACCCTCGAGGTCATCGTCGTCGTCGACTCTTACCAGGAGAGCTGAGTCCCGAGGTCTTCCACCTCGAACGTCAGCTGCGGAGCGACGCCGACGCTGACTGCGACGACCACCGCAACCACTGGTAGGTCGCAGCGGCAAGCTCCAGAGATGGTCGATGCCCACGCTCGATTCGGAGGGTGAGGTTCGGGTCCCTGGTGCACAAGCGGCGCGTTCGTCACGCTAGAGGCGACCCGCCAAGAATCACGGGTGCCTTGTCGGCCGGGGCTGACGTGGGCGCAGAGGGCTCCATCTGCCCGCTGCATCAGTGGACGTCAGACCAACACCGTGGGGCGAGCGGGGCTTGAACCCGCGACCGAAGGATTATGAGGGCGATCCCAGCGAGCGGCGTGCTAACGAGCGTCCTGAGCGTGGCCTCCGCGAGCGTCTTGCGCCGAATCCTTTGGTGTAGGTCCACGCTCTCTCTGCCGCAGCACCTCGCGTTCGCATGGGGAAGTAGTTGGGTGCAGGGCGCGGGCGCCAGGGCTACCGCTCACCTCCAGTGTGGTTCTGCGGTAGCGCCACGCGATAGAGCTGAGGCGAGCAGCATCTGAGCACCTCCGCGGCGTCGAATCGGGAGACCGCTGGGGCCGTGAGCGCCTGGGTCACGACTACCAGCAACCAGGACGGGTCGTTGGCGGCGGTGTCGCGCTCGTCTCGGGTGAGCAGGATCGTCGGCCTTACTCCGGAGACGCCCTTCACCTCAAGGTGCTGAACGGTCCTTGCTCTTGTCGCGGTGAGATCCCATCCGAGGTTCTGGCTGGACACGTCGTGGACGGACCACCCGTCGCGGCGGTACTCGCGCTCGACCAGCGTCATGGCTGCTAGGGCGTGTCTCCAAAGGTTGGGGCGTTCGTTGGGCAAGGTGACGGGGTGGACCGCGAAGCCTTGCTCGACGACGCCCAGTGGGACTTGATCGAGCCGTTCCTTCCGCCGCAGCGAGGGCGGGGCCGGCCGATGCGTGATCACCGTCAGGTGGTCGAGGGCGTGATCTACCGGTATCGCTGCGGGATCGCCTGGCGTGATCTGCCGTCGTCCTTCGGGCCGTGGCAGACGGTGTGGAAGCGGCACCGCCGCTTCAGCGGCGACGGAACCTGGGACAAGATCATGGCGGCGCTGCTCACCCAGGCCGACACCCAGGGCGAGATCGGGTGGAGCGTCAGCGTCGACTCCACGATCAACCGGGCTCACCAGCACGCGACGAACCTGCCGCGCGGTGAAGCTCGAGCCACGCCCCAGGTCGAGGCCGGCGTGGGCGCGGTGGTCGGGCTCCTCACGCCTACCACGGGGGGCTGAGGCGAACTACAACGATTCTGCCGTCTTGCCTGGTCAGCGGCACGAAGCTACGGTGGTCGGCTTGTATGACGAGCCTGTCCACCACGGTATCGGCCGGTCCCATGGTGGGTTGTCGTCGAAGATCCACCAGCTCGTCGACGCCCGCAGTCGACCCCTGGTCGTGCTGGTCGGGCCCGGCCAGGCCAACGACTCCCGATGTTTCCCGTGCTGCTCGCCCACCTCCGCGTGAAGCGGTCGGGCTGAGGACGGCCCCGGACCACTCCCGACGCCGTGCTGGGCGACAAGGCCTACTCCGCCCGCGCGCACCGAGCGCTGCTGCGCTCCCGCGGGGTGAAAACGGTGATCCTCGAACCGTCTGACCAGGTCCGCAACCGGCGCCGCCGGGGCGCCCGGGGCGGGCGACCGCCGACGTTCGACGCTGAGGCCTACCGGGGTCGCAACGTCGTCGAGCGGTCCTTCAACACACACCTGAGGCCTCAACGAGGCCAACGCTGGACAGCGGCAGGAAGCGCAGGGAACGGCGCGTGTTCGCTGGTCTGGTACCAGTACGCGACCGTGCTGATGTCGTCCGTCCGTTCGAAGAGCCCGTGGTCCCACGCACCGATCTGCTGCAGCGTCACCCTGAGGGCCTCCTCGAAGTAGATCGGGTCCGGCAGGTGCCAGCGGTACAGGCCGTGCTCCGGCAGAGCCTGGGTCGAGAACGGGGAGGCCTTTGTCGCGTCGCGGTAGGCGTTGTAGGGGTAGCCGAAGTAGGGCGCGCTGAAGGTGAGAATCTCCGGCTCCGGTGCGACACGCAGCTCGTCCTGAAAGGCCCAGGCGCCTCCCGCGTAGTCCTCGAGCCCGGTGCTGCAGAGAGTGGGGTGGGTGGTGTCGCCGTCGACGAAGAACTTCACCTCTCCCTCGCCCCACCAGTAGCGGTGCAGAGAGGCGAGGGCTATGTAGGTCCCGGCGTACCAGCCCCGACCCTGGACGCCGTCCAGGATGACGTGATCCTCGCCGGCGGCCGTCGTCCCGTTCGAGCGACGCCACTGGGCGTGCAGGTAGGGCACGTCCTCGGCGACCACGTCTCCGGTCGTCAGGTCGATCTGGAAGAACACGTGCTCCAGGTCGCCGCCGTGCTGGCTCTGCAGCTCGACGCGCGCGTGCTGCCGGAAGGGCATCGGGAAGTAGCTGTTCATGCCGCCGGTCGGGGCCACGACGATCGGCTCCGAGGTGACGAGGGCGCGCGTCGCGAAGCCGTTGCAGAAGAAGTCGCCGAGCGGGACCTCAATGGATGGGCTCTTTTCGTCGTCCCAGAAAAGGCGCAGCACCAGGTCCCGCAGCACGAACGGGCCGGCCTCCGTCTGGTCTGCGACGGTGATCCAGATGTGGCGGATGACGCCGGGTCCCGCCACGTCCGCAAGCACGAGCGTGTCGCCGGCGGGCAACGGCAGGAAGGCACGCCCCTTGCGGCCGGCGCCCAACGGTGAGGCGGCGTGGCCGGCTCCGGCGACCGCGCCGGTGGGGTTCTCCGCGTTGATGGAACGGCTCCGGACGCCGGTCGGGACGACCAGGTGGGCGAGGTCGAGCATGAGTTCTCCTTGGTGTTCGAGTTGAGAGGGGGAGGGCGGTCGACGGCTACTTGACGGACCCGGCGGTCACGCCGCGCGACAGCGTCCTCTGGAAGATCAGGAAGAACACCAGCGTCGGGAGCAGGGAGAGCAGCGAACCGGCGTTCAGCACCGTGACGTTGATGCTGTTCTGCCCCTGCAGGGTGGCCAGGGCGATCGGGACGGTCTGTGCGGACTGGTCGGACAGCAGGACCAGGGGGATGTAGAACTCGTTCCAGGTCCAGATGAAGAAGAAGACGACGAGCACCGAGAGCGTTGGACGCAGGATCGGGAACACGACCGACGTGAGGATGCGCCAGCGTCCCGCACCGTCGAGCGCAGCGGCCTCGAGCAGCTCCTTCGGAACCGTCGACGTCACGCTCGCCAGCAGGTAGGTGCCGAATGCGCCCTGCAGCACGGTGAAGACGATCACGACGCTCCACACCGTGTTGAAGGTGCCGGTCGCCTGCGCCCCGTAGAAGAGCGGGTAGATCAGCGACTCCTGCGGCAACATCGTGGCGAGCAGGAAGAGGGCGAGCAGCACGCCGCTACCGCGCACCCGTCCGATCCCGATCGCGTAGGCGCTGACCAGCGAGAGCGTCGCGCCCAGCACGGCGACCAGCGTCGAGATCACCACGGAGTTCCAAAGCGCGCGGGGGTAGTCGACGATCTGCAGGTATCGCGCGAAGGAGTCGAGGCTGAACGTGGTCGGCAGTGCGAGCGGCCCGTGCGCGGAGTAGTCCCCGCCCGTCTTGAAAGCGTTCAGCACGAGCAGCAGGACCGGCGCGAGGACCAGCAGCGCGAAGAGCCCCGCAGCGACCAGCACGAGCCAGCGCAGGGGCGAGCGGTGGCGCCGTCGGTCCGGCCCTCTCGAGAGCCGTGCGGACGTCGGCGGCACCGGCGAGACGGGCTCGGCGGCGGACAGGGTCGGGGCGCTCACCGGCCGACCTCGGCACGGTCGGCGCGACGCTGCACGACCAGCATGGCGATGGCGATGACGAAGATCACCGCGGACATCACGGTGGCGATCGCGCTGCCGTAGCCGACCTTCGAGAGCTCGAAGAAGTTGCGGTACGAGTAGTAGGACGGCACGATCGTGGAGCCCTCCGGACCGCCCCCGGTCAAGATCAGGATGGGGGCGAACACCTTGAGCGCCCCGACGGTGGCGGTGATCACGACCACGAACACCTCGGGGCGGATCTGCGGGATCGTGATCGCCCCGAAGCGGTGCCACCAGCCCGCCCCGTCGAGCGCCGCCGCCTCGTAGAGCTCGGGGTCCACGCGCTGCAGAGCCGCCATGAAGATCACCACGGGGTAGCCGATTTGCAGCCACACCAGCACGAGCATCACCGCGTAGATGGCGATGCCCGGGTCGCCGAGCCAGTCAGGCGGGCTCTGCACGCCGGCCAGGCCCAGGACGGAGTTCATCAGGCCACCGTCGGCCGCGAGCACCCAGCTCCAGATGAAGCCGGCCACCGCGATCGGGAGGATCTGCGGCAGGTAGTAGGTCGCCCGCAGGACCGCCGCGACGCTCGGGCCGAACTCGCGGCCGAGGTAGTCGAACAGCACCGCAGCGAGCACGAGCCCGATCAGCGTCGGGATCACCACGAGGGCGATGATCATGAAGACCGAGTTCTTGAACGCCGACCAGAACTGCTGGTCCGCGAGCAGGTCGGTGTAGTTCCCCAAGCCGTACCAGCGCATCGGCGCGAGGCCGCCCTTCCACTGGAACAGGCTGTAGTAGACGTTCATCGCGAACGGCAGCAGGACGATCAGGAGCAGGCCTGCGGTCATCGGCAGCAGGTACCACCAGTAGGAGTGCTGCCGGACGTGGCGTGACCGGGATGCGACGTCCGGCAGGGAGGCGATCATGCGAGTTCCTTCGGTCGAGCGGGAGCGGGGCGGACGTCGTCCGCCCCGCCGGGTGGGCGCCCTGGTCAGCCCTGCTTGACGGTCTTGCGCCCGTCGTCGTAGAACGACTGCAGCTTGGCGAGGTACTGGGGCGCGGTCTCGGTGCCGTTCGACATCGCGCCCATGTTCGACTGGATGAAGTCGAGAAACCCGGGCACCGGGTAGTCGGGGTAGAAGGTGAGCGTGTCGGCCTTCACCAGCTCGTCGAAGCGAGCCGTGAACTGCTGGGTGACCTTGTCGGTGATCTTGGTCGTGTCGCCCGCGAGCGGCAGGCCGCCGAGCTCACCGATCTTGTTCTGGACCTCCGGCGAGAGCGTGGTCTCAATCCACTCGTAGGCCAGGTCCTTGTTCGCCGACTTGGTCGGCACGCCCCAGAGGTGGCCGGACGAGCCCATGGTCATCTGCGCGCCGGGCAGGGTGAAGTAGCCCCAGTCGAACGTGGCGTCGGACCGCGTGCGGGCGAACGACCCGTTGTTCCAGATGAGCATGCCGGTCTTCTGGGACAGGAAGTTCACGATCGCCTGCTCGTAGCTCAGGCCGCCCAGCTTGGTGCCGAGGTAGCCCTTCGCAATCCAGTCCTGAAACATCTCCGTCCCGCGCTTCCACGGGTCTGAGGAGAAGTCGACCGGGTTGCGCAGGAACATGAAGTCGTCGATCGAGGTGCGGTCCGCGTAGGCGGACACCAGCGAGTACCAGACCCACATCTGGTTGAACCCCTGGCTCGTCGCCGCCGAGCTCGAGACGGGCGTGATCCCGGCCGCCTTGAGCTTGTCCATGGCCTCGACGAACTCGTCCATCGTCGTCGGTTCGGCGGCGATGCCAGCCTTCTTAAACAGCGCCTTGTTGTAGTAGAACATCACGTACTCACCGATGTTCGGGACGCCGTACCAGCTGCCCGAACCGGCCTCGCCAGTCGCGCTGTACTTCGCGAACGCCTGCATCGACCCGGTGACCTTGTCGGCCCAGCCGTACTTCGTGACGGCGTCGTCGAGCGGGTCCAGCAGCCCCTGGCTGGCGAGCTGGCCGCCGTCGGCGTTCCCCTTGTTGAACTCGACCACGTCGGGCACCGAGCTGCCGCCCAGCACCAGCTTCGCGTTCTTGCGGAAGGCGTCGAAGCTCGTGGTCTCGAAGGTGACGTCGAGCTCCGGGTGCTTCTGCTTGAAGAGGTCCAGCGCGAGCTGCCAGCCCTGGCTCTGCGCGGAGGTCTTGTCCTCGTACTGCACGATCTTGAACGCCTTCGACGACGACCCGCCGCCGGGCGAGCCGCAGCCCGCCAGCCCGGTCGCCACGGCGCCCGCCGCGGCGACGCCGAGGAAGCCCCTCCTGGTGAGTGTGTTCACGTCTTAGCTCCTTTGCTTCGAACCGGTCTCCGAGGGCCGGAGGTCGGGGTGGTGCCTGGTCGAGGGCGTACGGATCCGCGCCCGCGCGTCGAACTGGTCGCTCGGGTTGAGGTGGAGGTGGACAGGGCCCTAGTCGGGCTGCCGCCTACGGCGGTGTCGGCTCATGTCGCGCCCTGAGGGGGCGACCCAACGGATTCCCGCTCGACGAGCGGGCAGGGCATCAGCACACCCTCGGCCGGTGCTCCGGCCAGCTCGCCGCGCACCCGCTGCAACGCACGCCCGGCAGCCCAGGTCCCCATCGCGGCGTGGGGCAGCTGGACGGTGGTGAGGCCGGGGGCCAGGGCGTCGGCCACGAACTGTTGGTTGTCGAAGCCCACGACGGAGAGGTCCTGGGGCACGCGAAGACCGAGCTGTGCCGCGACCTGATAGACCGCCATCGCGATCTGGTCTCCGAAGCAGAACACGGCGGTCGGCGGGTCGGGGCGGGAGAGCAGCTCGAGCGCCGGACGGACGCCGTCACGGGTCGCAGCGTCGCCCGCCACGACGACCAGGGACGGGTCGAGCTCCACGCCGGCGCCTCGCAGCGCCTCCTCGTAGCCCTGCTGGCGGAGCGCCGCCGCCACCGGGTAGGCGTCGACGTTGCAGAAACCGATCCGGCGGTGGCCCGCGGCGAGCAGGTGCTCGACGGCGGTCCGTGCGCCCTGCACCTCGTCCGGCACGACCCAGTCCGCCGGCGCGTCCGCCTCGATGGGGCGGCCGTCGAGAACGATGACGGGGATCGACGACGGGACGAGCGGCACCTCGACCTCGCGGTGGAAGGCCGTTGCGATCATGAGTGCGTCGATGTTGCGCTGCAGCAGCGACTGAACCGCCGGAGCCTGCGACTCGTCGTTGCCGTCCGTGTCGATGACGAGCAGCAGATAGCCCTCGAGCCAGGCGGCCTGCTGGGCTCCACCAAGCATGTGACCGGCGAAGGGCACGGTCGCCACGCGGTCGGCGACCATACCGATCGTGTGGGTCTGCCTCGTCTTTAGGCTGCGAGCCAGCTGGTTCGGCACGTAGCCCATGACGGTGGCGGTCTCTCGGACGCGAGCGGCGATCTCGGTCTTCACGCGTCCGCTGTCGCGGTCGTTCAACACGAGCGACACCGTCGACACGGACACACCGACGTGCTTGGCGATGTCGCGCATGGTGAGCATTTGTGCTCCTTCAAACGATTGACGACCGGCGTCGAACGATTGACGTGACCGTAGAAGCGTCAAACGTGTTGACGCAAAGGTGGTGACGAAACTGTTATCCGAGCGCGTGGTGAGGGGCTCGGCTAGCTCCCCTCCCTTGCCCTCTGAAGAGACCGGGTGATATCTGCAGCCGACGTACGCAGAGCACGGACGCGCCTTTCCACCTCCTCGGGCGTGGCCACCTCCCCGGGCGCCACGCGCAGAGACAGGTTGATCGCAGCGAGCACGTTCCCTGTGCTGTCGCGAAGGGGGACAGCCGTGGCCCTGAGCCCCACCTCGAACTCCTGCTCGACGTGGGACCAGCCCTGTACAGCCACGGCCTCGAGCTCGGCGCGCAGCAGGGCCGGGTCGGTGACGGTCGAGGGGGTCAAGGCGTCGACGGAAACGGCGAGGGCTGCCTCGCGCTGGGGCTCCGGGGCCAGCGACAGCAGGACCTGTCCCATCGAGGTGACGAGTGCCGGGATGCGGGTCCCCGCCCTTGGTCCACGAGCGGCGTGCCACTCGTCACCGCGGCGGGACGGAGCGGGTTCTGACACGTCGTCTTGCGATTGACGTCAAGGTGAGCGCAGGAGTCGGCTCCGACGCATAGGGCCTTGTCAGACGAACATTCGTGGGGCGAGTGGGGCTTGAACCCACGACCGAAGGATTATGAGTCCCTTGCTCTGACCGGCTGAGCTACCGCCCCTGGCCGGACGATGCTACCGAGACGCGGTCCTCGACGGGCCGAGCCTGCGTCCCGGGCGCCTTGCGGGTGCGGTGGATCACGACCAGGAGCCCGGCGACGCTGACCACCGCGACCAGGACGTGGACGATCAGGTTGTTCGACCCGTCCCAGGCCGCGTGCAGCAGGACCGCCCCGACGAAGGTCAGCACGAATCGGAGGACCGCCCGTCCCAGGTGCGTCGACGTCCCGATCGCGAACAGGGCGGCCGCGGTCATGCCGGTCCAGGCGACATGGCCGGCGGGGGCGAGCAGGGCGCGCAGCAGCAGGGTCGTGTCGAGCGCGGAGAGGGTGCCGCTCTTGAGCAGCGCGGTGAACCCGTAGCCCATCGTCTCGAGCGTCGCGAAGCCCATGCCGCTCGCGACGCCGACGACGACGCCCGCGGCGGCACCGCGGTAGCGGCTCACCAGGAGCACGACGAGCGGCACGACGAGCTTGGCCGCCTCCTCGATGAGCCCGACGAAGAGCATCGGCAGGGCGCCGAGCCTCCGGAGCGCGTCGTACTCGAGCGTGCCGGCCGCGACGGTGCCGATGATGCCGCCGAGCACGGCGACGAGGGCCAGCAGGCCGGACGAGACCACGATCCGGCGGCCCCCGGTGGCGGCGAAGGTCAGCACGGTCCCGGGCACGACCGCCGACCCGAGCAGCAGCAGGGACGGGATGAAGTTGACGTTCTGGGTCGTGACGGCCGTGCGGAGCACCAGCAGGTACGCGGCGACGCCGAGCACGAGCACGGCGATCCAGGTGAGCCGGTGGATCCGGCTGCGACCCGGCTCGGGGGCGTTGGAGAGCGCGGTCACGAACGAACCTCTCGTACGGGGCGGGCGGCGGCGAGGTCGCGAGGAGCGAGGTCGGTGGGACGGCCGACCGTCGGGGCCGACCAGGAGGACGTCAGAGGTGCCCGGCGCAGCGCGACGACGACGGCGCTGACCAGGAACGCGAGGCCGAGGAGCAGCGTGCCGGACGCGAGCAGGTTCTGCCCGGCGGTCCAGGTCAGCTCGACGTCACCGCTGTTCGGCAGGTTCTGGAACGGCTCGACCGCGACCCAGCCGGCGAAGAGCAGGCCGAGCACGCCGAACCAGCGCGGCAGGCGCGCTGGTTCACCGATCGGCAGCAGGTCGCGGACGAGCACGACGGCGAGCGGCACGACCCACACGAAGTGGTGCAGCCAGGAGACGGGCGAGGCCAGCAGCGTGGCGATGCCGCCGAGCATGACGGCGAGCGCCACGTCACCCCGCTGGTGCCACAGGACCGCTGCCCACACCCCCAGGGCGGCGATCAGGGCGCTGAGCGCGAGCCCGAGGAGCGCGACCCCGGCACCGAGCCCGAAGGCCCGGACGACGTCGGCCAGCACCGACTGGTTGGTGAAGTAGATGATGCTGCCGCCCAGGCCGGTGTTGCCGTGCGCGAGCCGCGTCCAGAACTCGTACGACTGCCGCGGCGCGACCACCGCGGCGGCCAGGGTGAGGGCGACGCCGGAGACGGCCGCGACCACGAACGCGCGGGTCCGCCGGACGAGCAGCAGGTAGACCACGAACAGCGCCGGCGTGAGCTTGACGCAGGCGGCGAGGGCGGTCCAGAAGCCCTCGGGCAGCACGCGCCGGGACAGCACCCGGGGTCCGGGGACCAGGTCGAGCACGACCAGCGCGACCAGGAAGATCCCCAGCTGGCCGAAGCCGAGCGTCTGCCGGACGGGCTCGACGAAGAGCGATGCGGTCCCGGCGAGGCTGAGCACCCAGCCGTGCAGGCCGACGCGGTGCAGCACGGCCAGCAGGGCCAGCACCCCGGCGACGGTCCACCCGACCTGGACGATGACGGTGGGCAGCAGCGCCAGCGGGACGGACAGCACGGCGGCCAGGGGTGGGTAGAGGAACTGGAGCCGACCGGGCAGCTCGTAGAAGTCGCCGCCCGCGAGCAGCGTCCGCGCGGCCTGGAGGTAGACCTCGAGGTCGACCATGTCGGGCTGCCAGGGCACCAGCCGGCCGCCGAACTCGGTGGCGCCGATCCAGAGCCCGGCCAGCACCGGCAGCAGGCAGATGACGAAGCCCCGCACCGTACGGCTCATGCGGGTGTCGCGGCCCCGACGTGGCCCTGCGCCCCCGCAGCGGCGCGGGCAGCGACCCAGTCGAGGATGGTCGCGCCGACGCCGGACTCGTGGTTGGCCGGCACCACCGCGAAGCCGAGGGCCAGGAGGGCGGGGTGGGCGTTCGCGACGACCCGCGGCATCCCGACCCAGCTGAGCATGGTCACATCATTCGGCATGTCGCCGAAGGCGGCAACGCGGCTGGCCGGGACGCCGAGCCGCGCGCAGGTGCGGGCCAGCATGCTCGCCTTGTTCACCCCGGCTCCGCTCAGCTCCACGAGCCCGTGGCCGCGTCCGGTGGACGTGGTCGCGGTGAGCGTGGCACCCACGCAGCCCTCGACGCGGGCCAGCAGCGCGTCGTCGCCGAGCGCGCGGCTCTGCACGAGCATCTTGACCGCCGAGATCTCCCCGGCGAGCGCCTCGACGGGGGCGCACCGCAGCGTCGGGTCGAGCCCGGTGTCGGGGACCCAGGTCCGGTACGCCGGCTCGTAGCCGAAGTGGGTGCCGGACTCGAACGCGAACGCGGCGTCCGGTACGTGCTCGCGGATGCGGGCGATCGCGGTCAACGCCACCGCGGGGTCGAGGCAGCGGCGGTCGAGGGCCGTACGGGTGCCGAGGTCGTAGAGGACGGCGCCGTTGCTGGCGATGACGGTCGGGTGCGCACCCGGCAGGTCGGTGATCACGTCGAGCCAGCGCACCGGCCGGCCGGTGGCGAAGACGACGGGGATGCCGGCCTGCTGGGCCATCAGCACGGCGTGGGCGTTGAGCTCGCTCACCGTGCCGTCGGGGGACAGGAACGTGCCGTCGAGGTCGCAGGCGACCAGGGCGGGAACGGCGGGGTCGGGGGAGGTCATCCGGGCCTACAGCCGTGAGGGTGGTGTCGGGCTGCCTGCGGAGCCGCTGTCGGAGGGCGAGGGTCCGCCGGGGGACGGCGAGCCGGACTGCGACCCCGAGCTCGAGGGCGACGGCGAGCCGGACCCGGACGGCGACCCCGAGGGCGAGCCGGACTGCGGCGAGGGCGAGCCCGACTGCGGGCTGGGCGAGGAGGACGCGGGCGGCGGGCTGCCGGTCCCGTCGGCGGGCGGCGGCGGGCTCTGCGGCGGCTGGTTGTGGAAGATCAGGATCGCGATCAGCACGGCCAGCGTCGCGAGCAGCAGCATCAGCAACCAGGACACGAGGATGGTGCGCCAGCCGGCGCGGTCGTAGCGACCGGGCCAGGGCAGCGGCCAGAGGCGGGCGACCCCGGGGCGGACGCGGTCGATCCACGGCAGCGCGTAGTCCGGCCCGGCGGGACGCCCCAGCGGTGCGACCGCTGCGAGCTCGACGGCGTCGAGCACCCGCCGGGCCTCGGCCGCGGCCGCGGGAGACCCGTCGTACGCGAGCGCCACCCAGGGAGCGTCCGGACGGGCGTCGGGAGCGACAGGTGCGTCCGGGGCGACGAACCGCCGTCGGAGACGGCCGGTGTCCTGGCCCTGCCCGCCCCGGGCCAGCACGGTGTCGATGTGCATCTCGTTGACCTCGCCGGCCAGCCGGTCGCGTGCCGCGGCGTCGGCCGCAGCGCCCTCGGACAGCAGCAGCACCATGGCCGGCGCGCCGTCGGGGCGGTCCGCCGCGTGCGCGGTGAACGCGGCTCCCGCCGCGCTGGCGTGCAGCCGGGCGTCGAGCCAGTAGCCGCCGACCTTGGGCGGGTCCGCGTCCAGCAGCGGGCTGACCGGGACGAAGTCGTCCAGGCTGGCGGGGTCGACCGCGTCGAACTCGCGCATGGCGTCGACGTTGAGCGGCGTCACGACGGGTGGTTGGCCAGGGCCCGAGGGGTCGCCCGGGGTCCAGGGGCCGTAGTACGGCGAAGACACGGGGCACCTCCTCGGCGGGGGTCGGGGACGGACGGCGGCGAGTCTATTCGGCACACGGGACGTAGCGCGGCTCTCGGACGCCCGGACGAGCGTGACGCCCGCTCCTATGCAGGTCCTGTGAACTCCTGGTCCTGCCGTTCTCGCCGCCTACGCTGGACCCACTGGTCTGCGAGACTGTGCGTGCCTTCCGGACGGGCGCGATCGTGGGGCCCCCCGGGGCCGTACCAGCACGCAGCATCCGCGCGTCAGCACCGCGTGAAGAAGAGAGCACCCAGGTGCCCGTCCCCCGTGCAACAGGAGTGAGTGAGTGAGCAGCCCCACCTACGGCGAGCCGAGCACCTCGGGCTCGTCCGCGGTCTCGTCCTCGCCCTCCACGTCGGTGGCCCCCGCGCCCCGGTCGGGCATGGACCCCGCCGAGGCGTCCCGCCTGCTCGGGGAGGCCATCAGCCAGGTGCAGCGCGTCATCGTCGGCCAGGAGCACATGGTCGAGCAGCTGATGGTCGGCCTGCTGGCCAAGGGCCACATCCTGCTCGAGGGCGTGCCCGGCGTGGCCAAGACGCTCGCCGTGCGCAGCTTCGCCACGGTCGTGGGCGGCACGTTCTCCCGCATCCAGTTCACGCCCGACCTGGTGCCCTCCGACATCGTCGGCACGCGCATCTACAAGGCGAGCCAGGAGACGTTCGACGTCGAGCTCGGCCCGATCTTCGTCAACTTCGTCCTCGCCGACGAGATCAACCGCGCACCGGCCAAGGTCCAGGCGGCGATGCTCGAGCTGATGGCGGAGAAGCAGGTCTCGATCGCCGGCACGACCTACCAGACGCCTCGCCCCTTCATCGTCATCGCGACGCAGAACCCCGTCGAGTCCGAGGGTGTCTACCCGCTCCCCGAGGCCCAGCGCGACCGGTTCCTGCTCAAGGTCGACGTGCCCTACCCGCGCGGGAACGAGGAGTTCGAGATCCTGCGCCGGATGAGCGTCGACCCGCCCGAGTCGAGGCCCGTCTTCGACCCCGAGCTGGTCCGTTCGCTGCAGCAGCAGGCGAGCGAGGTGTTCGTCCACAACCTCGTGGCCGAGTACATCGTGCGGCTCGTCCTGGCCACGCGTACGCCGGCCGACTTCAACCTGCCCGACCTGACGTCGGTCATCCAGATCGGCTGCAGCCCGCGCGCCACCCTGGGCCTGGTCGCGGCGTCCCGCGCCCTCGCGCTCATCCACGGCCGCGACTACGTGCTGCCCACCGACGTCCAGGCCGTGGCCAAGGACGTCATGGCGCACCGGCTCACCCTCGGCTTCGACGCCATCGCCGACAACATCTCTCCCGGCCAGGTCGTGGAGCGGATCATCGCCATGGTGCCGCCGCCCACGCCGGTCTGGCAGGGCGGGAACGGTGCCCAGCAGCCGGCGCCCCAGGGTCAGCCCCCGCACGGTCAGCTCCAGCCCGGTCAGCAGCAGCCCGGCCCGCAGCAGGGTCCGCCGAACGGTCAGCAGGGTCCGCCGCCTCCCAACGGCCAGGGCACGGGCGGCTTCCCGCCGCCCACCGGTCGCCCGGTCGCCCCGTACCCGCCGTCGCGGGACTTCTAGTCGTCCATGGCGGCACCATTCTTCGGAGCTCCGGTCCCCGGGCCTCCGGCCTTCGGGCCTCCGAGCGGCCCGCCCGTGCAGTTCGCAGCGCCGCCGCGTGACGTGGGGGCGGCCGCCTCGGTCCTCAGCGCGCCGACCCGGGCGACCATCCCGCTCAACAAGCTGGCTCCCGAGGCGGCGCTGCGCCGGCTCGAGCTGACGATCGTGCGACGCCTCGAGGGCTACCTCCACGGCGACCACCTCGGCCTGCTCCCCGGCCCGGGCTCGGAGGCGAACGACGCCCGCCTCTACGTCGCCGGCGAGGACGACGTCCGCAAGATCGACTGGGCCGTCACCGCCCGGACGACCGTCCCGTACGTGCGCGACACCGTCTCGGACCGCGAGCTCGAGGTCTGGGGCCTGCTCGACGTCACGCCGTCGATGAACTGGGGGACCGAGGGCGTGACCAAGCGCGACCTGGGCATCGCGGCCATCGCCACGATCGGCTTCCTCAGCCAGAAGATGGGCGACCGCTTCGGCGGCTACGTCATGAAGCCGGACAGGCTGCGCCGCCTCCAGGCCCGGTCCGGACGTTCCGCGCTGTACGGGCTGCTGCGCACGATGCTGACCGAACCCTTCGTGCCCGACCACGCGACCGGTGAGATGACGCTGGCGAACGCGGTCGAGCAGATGTCGCGCGCCCAGCGTCGCCGCGGCCTGCGCGTCGTGGTGTCGGACTTCCTCACCCCGGGCGACCACGAGCTCGACCCGAACGTCCCGCCCGAGTGGGAGCGGTCGATGCGCCGGCTCGCCGTGCGCAACCAGGTGCTGGCGATCGAGGTCGTCGACCGGCGCGAGATCGAGTTCCCGAACGTGGGCGACATGCTGATCCGGGACCCCGAGACCGACTTCGAGCGCTACGTGAACACCGGCGACCCGGACGCCCGGGCCCGGATGGACGCGGCGAGCGCGGCGCAGCGGGAACGAATCCGGATCTCGCTGCGTCGAGCCGGTGTGGGCCACATCCAGCTGCGCACCGACCGGGACTGGGTCGGCGACATCGCGCGCTTCGTGCTCGCCTACCGCCGGGTCGCCAGCATGCTGCACGCCCCGCCGCAGGGGGTGACGCGATGAGCGCGTCCGCGGCGGCCACCGCCCTCGCGCCGCTGAGCGTCTTCGGGGACCTCTGGTCCTTCTTCAGCCACCTGACCTTCGCCTCGCCCGGACGCATGCTGCTCCTGGTGGCCATCCCGCTGCTGGTGGCGGCCTACGTGCTCGCCACCCGGCGCAAGAACCGTCGCGGCATGCGCTTCACCAACACCTCGATGCTCGACGTGGTCATCCCGCGCCAGTCGCAGTGGCGCCGCCACCTCGCCGTCGCGCTGTCCCTGCTGAGCCTGGTCACGCTGACGACCGCGTTCGCCCAGCCCACGACGAGCGTGAACGTCCCGCGTGAGCGGGCCACGATCGTCGTCGTCATCGACGCCTCGCTGTCGATGCAGGCCACCGACGTCCCGCCCAACCGGCTCGACGCTGCCAAGGCCGCGGCCATCGCCTTCGTGAACTCGCTGCCGGAGAAGTACAACGTCTCGGTCGTCTCGATGGCCGGGGCGACCTCGATCCTCGTGCCGCCCACGCTGCAGCACAGCACGGTCGCCAACGCGATCAACAGCATCAAGCTGCAGGACTCGACGGCCATCGGCGCGGGGATCGACACCGCGATGGCGGCCCTGCAGCAGGCACCCAAGGACCCCGCGCACCCCGACGAGCCCGCGCCCGGCGCGATCGTCCTGCTGAGCGACGGCTCGAACACGACAGGGCGTGCGCCGCAGCAGGCGGCCGGCGACGCCAAGGTCGCCGGTGTACCGGTCTACACGATCGCCTACGGCACCGAGAACGGCTACGTCGACCTCGACGGCAAGCGCAACCCGGTGCCGGTCGACAAGGAGCAGATGCTCCAGATCGCGCAGATCAGCGGCGGGCAGTACTTCGCCGCCGCGACGCCGGAGCAGCTGAAGACCGTCTACGAGAACATCTCCTCCGAGGTCGGCTACGAGAAGGCCGACCGCGAGGTGACGTCGCAGTTCGCGGGCTTCGGTCTTGCGTTCGCCGTCCTCGCCGCGCTCGGCGCCATCTCCCTGGGGGCGAGGTGGCCGTGATCCTCCAACCCCTGCTGATGACCCCGCTGCTCAGCTTCATGGAGCCGACCCGCCTGTGGTGGCTGCTGCTCATCCCCGTGCTGGTCGGCCTCTACCTGTATCTCGTCAACCGCAAGCGCAAGCGGAACGACCGGATCGCCCGCTCGATGTTCGACCTGGTGATCCCGCGCGACCGGACCTGGCTGCGGCACGTCGCCGTGGGGCTGTCGATCCTGAGCCTGCTCACGCTGACCGTGGCGTACGCGAAGCCGAAGGGCGAGGTGGCCGTCCCGCGCGAGCGGGCGACCATCGTCGTCACGATCGACGTCTCCCTGTCGATGGAGGCCACCGACGTGCAGCCGAACCGGCTCGACGCGGCGAAGTCGGCGGCCGAGGGCTTCGTCAACTCGCTGCCGCCCAAGTTCAACGTCTCGATCGTGTCCTTCGCGGGCACCGCGACGACCCTGGTCCCGCCGACGCAGGACCGGGGTGCGGCGACGGCGGCGATCCAGAGCCTGCAGCCCAAGGCGTCCACCGCGATCGGCGAGGGCATCTACACCTCGCTGGCCGCGCTGGCGCAGGTCGCGCCCGACCCGACGGACCCGAAGGCCGTGGCGCCGGCACGCGTCGTGCTGCTCAGCGACGGCAAGACCCAGATCGGGCGGCCCTCGGACGAGGCGGCGCAGACCGCGAAGGCTCAGGACGTGCCCGTCTACACGATCGCCTACGGCACGCCCGACGGCTACATCGACATCGGCGGGCGGCGTGAGCCGGTCCCGGTCGACCGGGCCGAGCTGGCGCGGGTGTCGCGGATCAGTGGCGGCACCGCGTACACCGCGACCTCCGCCGGGCAGCTGAAGGACGTCTACCGCGACATCGGCAGCTCGGTCGGCACCGAGAAGGTCGCCAAGGAGGTCACCTCCCGCTACGCCGGCTTCGGACTCGCCTTCGCCATGCTCGCAGCGCTCGGGATGATCTCGCTCGGCGCCCGCTGGCCCTGAGCTGCCCGGTCCGCCGCCCGGGCCTCACTCGGTGATGCGGACCTCTTTCCAGAAGGCGACGTAGTTCGCGAAGTCCTTGCCGACCCGCTCGGCCGCGCCGTCGTACAGGTTCGGGTAGGTCCAGGCGCGGTCCTGCAGGTGCTGGTCACCGACGTTCACCGTGAAGTACTGGCACGCACCCTTCCAGGGGCAGGTGTACGGCGTGGGGCTCGGCGAGAGCAGGTCGGTGACCACGCTCGACGGGGGGAAGTACCAGTTCCCCTCGATGAGGATCAGGTCCTCCTGCGGTGCCTCGGCGATGACGGTGCCGTCGACTACTGCCTTCATGGTCTTCTCCTCGATCGGTGCTCGGACGTACGCCTCGATACTGCCCCCGCCGTCCGCAGCTTCGTCGGTCTCTGGTCTCCGCGGAATGATCGCCGAGGTCCTCCGGTTGGGCCCAGGGTGAGCGCACCCGAGCCGAACGTCGCCGACCCGAACACCCGCACCGCGCTCGTCGTGGGGGCCAGCGGCATCACGGGCTCCGCCCTGGTCGACCTGCTGCTCGAGCAGGGCTGGGAGGTGCTGGCGCTGTCGCGCGGTGGTTCGGCGCGTCCCGGGGTGCGCAGCATCGCGGCGGACCTGCGCGACGCGGACAGCCTGCGGACGGCGCTGGCCGGCGTACGTCCCACGCACGTCTTCTTCACCGCCTGGCAGCGCCAGGAGACCGAGGCCGAGAACATCGCGGTCAACGCCGGCATGGTGCGCGACCTGCTCGCCGCGCTGGCCCACGCGCCGCTCGCGCACGTGGCCCTGGTGACCGGGCTCAAGCACTACCTCGGCCCGTTCGAGGCGTACGCGCAGGGCAAGGTCCCCGAGACCCCGTTCCACGAGGACGAGCCGCGGCTGGAGACGCCGAACTTCTACTACGCGCAAGAGGACGAGCTCTTCGCCGCCGCCGCGCGGCAGGGCTTCACCTGGTCGGTGCACCGCTCGCACACGGTGATCGGGTACGCGGTCGGCAACGCGATGAACATGGGCCTGACCCTGGCCGTCGCGGCGACGCTGGCCAACGAGCACGACCTGCCGTTCGTCTTCCCGGGCAGCGAGGCGCAGTGGAACAGCCTCACCGACATGACCGACGCCGGCCTGCTGGCCGAGCAGATGGTGTGGGCGTCGACCGACCCGGCGGGTGCGGACGAGGCGTTCAACATCGTCAACGGCGACGTCTTCCGCTGGCGCTGGATGTGGCCGCGCCTGGCCGCGTACCTGGGCGTCGACCCCGAGCGGGTCGTCGGGCCGGAGGGGGACCCGCAGCCGCTGGAGCAGCAGATGGCCGCCTACGAGGCGCACTGGCCCGCGGTCGCCGAGCGTCTCGGGCTCGCCGAGGGCGACATCACCCGGCTGGCGTCGTGGTGGCACACCGACGCCGACCTGGGCCGGCCGATGGAGGTCGTCACCGACATGAGCAAGAGCCGCGAGGCCGGGTTCCTCGGCTACCGGCGCACGGAGAGGTCCTTCACCGACCTGTTCGACCGCTACCGCGCCGAGGGTCTGATCCCGGCGGCGGCGTCCTGAGCGCCGCCTAGCCTGGACGGGTGAGCGAGACGGCGGTCGGAGCAGGGGTCGAGGTCGACGTCGCGGGCAACCTGGCGCGGGTGCGGGCGGAGGTCGACGCCGCCTGTGTCGCCGCGGGCCGCGACCCGCGCGAGGTCACGCTGCTCCCGGTCAGCAAGACGCACCCGCCCGCCGTCCTCGAGGCCGCGTACGCCGCGGGCGTGCGGACGTTCGGCGAGAACAAGGTCCAGGAGGCGGCCGAGAAGGCCGACCACTTCGCCGACCGCCCGGACGTGCGCTGGGCGATGATCGGGCACCTGCAGAGCAACAAGGTGCGGCAGGTCGCGAGCTTCGCCGACGAGCTGCACGCGCTCGACTCGGTCAAGGTCGCCCGTGGCCTGCACCGCGCCCTCGCCGAGCTGGACCGCACCCTCGACGTGTTCGTCCAGGTCAACTCGTCGGACGAGCCGCAGAAGTCCGGGCTCGCGCCGGACGACGTCGAGGAGCTGCTGACCTCGCTCGTGGAGCTGCCGACGCTCCGCGTCCGGGGCCTCATGACCCTGGCCCTCAACAGCGAGGACGAGGCCGCCGTCGCGGCGTGCTTCGCCCGGACGGCGGAGCTGCGCGACGCACTCCCGGCCGAGCTGCTCGGCCGCGAGCTGTCGATGGGCATGTCCGGCGACTTCGCGCTCGCCATCGCCCACGGCGCGACGACCGTCCGGGTCGGCCAGGCGATCTTCGGAGCCCGCGAAGTCTGACCCCTCTCCCGGAAAGTGGTCGGTCCGAACCCGTCCCGGGCCCGCAGATGCCCGGGACCGACCACTTTCCGGAGATGGTGAGGGGGTTACCAGGTCAGGGGATCAGGTTCTCGACCGGTAGTACCGGGACGTCGTCGGCCGGGGTGAGGCCGAAGACCTGGGCGAGGAAGCTGACCTGGGCCTGGTACGAGGCGACGATCGTCTCGGAGCGGCGGAAGCCGTGCCCCTCGCCCTCGAACATCAGCAGCGCGACCGGCAGCCCCTTGGCCCGGGCGGCGTCGGCCATCTCCTCGGCCTGGTTGGGCGGCACGACCTTGTCCTCGAGCCCCTGCAGCAGCAGGATCGGCGCCGACAGCTCGTCGACGTGGTGGATGGGGGAGCGGTCGACGTAGACCGCTCGGTCGGCCGGGTAGGGCCCGACCAGTCCGTCGAGGTAGCGCGACTCGAACTTGTGGGTGTCGCGGGCCAGGATCTCCAGGTCGCCGACGCCGTACGAGCTGATGCCCGCGGTGAAGACGTCGGTCGCGGTCAGCGCGCGCAGGGTCGTGTAACCGCCGGCGCTGCCGCCCTTCACGACGAGGTGGGCCCGGTCGGCGAGGCCCTGCTCGACCATGGCCAGCGCGCCGTTGGCGCAGTCGTCCACGTCGACGATGCCCCAGCGGCCCTTGAGCCGCTCCCGGTAGGGGCGGCCGTAGCCCGTGCTGCCGCCGTAGTTGACGTCGAGCACGGCGTAGCCGCGCGTGGTCCAGAACTGCGTGGACAGCGAGAACACGGCGCGGGCCTGCGAGGTCGGCCCGCCGTGGGACAGGGTGATCAGCGGCGGCGCCTCGCCGGCGGGGGCGACGAAGTCGGGGTTGACCGGCGGGTGGTACCAACCGTGCACGACCCCGCCCTCGCCCGGCCAGGTCACGTCACGGGCGACCGAGACGAAGGCGGGGTCGGGCGCATCCCGGGTGCTCGTCCGGACGGTCGTCCAGGTGCCGTCGGCGCCGAGCGTCGCGAGCTCGGCGGGCCCGTCCGGCCGGGTGAGGACGGCGGCGACCCCGGCGGGACCGGCCGCGAGCGCGTCCGCTCCGACGCCCGGCTCCGCGACCGAGGTCAGCTCGCCGGAGTCGACGTCGAGCAGGGCCAGGCTCGGCGCGCCGTCGGTCACCAGCAGGCAGACCAGCCGGCTCTGGCCGTCCGCGGTCGGCAGGACCGCGTACGGGCTCCCGCCGAGCACCCACTGCGGCTCGGCGAACTCGGCCTCCGCCTCGTGCACCGTGCGGACGGACGTGGAGTCGAAGAGGTAGAGGTTCCACCAGCCGGTGCGGTCCGAGGCGAAGAGCAGGTCGCTGCCGCGCCAGCGCGGCTGGACCACCGACTCCTCGGGGCCGCCGGCGACGGTCTCGTCGGCGCCGAGCCCGAGCTCCCCGGACCCCTTCGTCTCGAGCGGGGCGACGTGCAGGGCGGTCGCGTCCCACGGCATGCTCGGGTGGTTCCACTCGACCCACGCCAGCCGGCCGTCGTCGGACAGCTGCGGCGTCGAGCAGAAGTCCGCGCCGGAGGCGAGGACGGAGACGGCGTCGAGGTCGTGCGCGGCGGAGCCGTCGAGCGGGATCGCGACGAGCGTCGTGACCGCCTCGCCGTGCTCGGCCACCGCTTCGGGACGGTGGTCCTCGCGGACGGCGACGACGATCCCGCGCGAGGGGTGGACGTCGGGGTCGGCGTACCAGGCCGGTCCCGCCGCGGTCAGCACGGTGACCGTCCCGTCGGGGTCGCGGCGCCGCAGCCGTCCGTCGGCGAGGTCGGACCAAACGACGACGCCTCCCCGGACGCCGTACTCGCCGCCGCCGTACTCGTTCACCCGGGTGCGCACGTTCGCGGGGGCGGGCGTCAGCTCGGTGGCCTCACCGCCGGCGAACGGGCGGGTCCACAGGCTGACGCGGCCGCCCTGGTCGGGCCGCGACTCGAGCCAGTAGAGGTCCTGGCCGTCGACGCGGACCGCGTCGAGCCCGGTCGACCCGGCGGTGAGGTCCTCCACGCCGATGGGGGAGTGCCAGGAGCCGTACGAAGCGGTGGTGACCATGCCGCCCACCTTACGAAGGCCGCAGGATCGACAGTTGTGCACCGACTTCGGTGCACAGGTGTCCACCCTGACGAGCCCCTTGAACGCCTGGTGCGGCTGGGACATCTGAGGCACAATGTGAGACGCAAGTACGACCGCCACGCGGGACCCGGTGCGAAGGATGTCGGGGAAGGCAGCCCTCACGCTGCCGAGGTCCCAGCCCGTGGAGGATCGGATGAGCACGACCCGTGGAGTCCTGTACGTCCACTCGTCGCCGTCGGCGCTGTGCCCGCACGTGGAGTGGGCGGTCGGCGGTGAGTTCGGCACGCCCGTACGGCTGGAGTGGATTCCCCAGCCGGCCGAACGTGCCGCGTACCGCACCGAGTACTCGTGGCTCGGGCCCGTCGGCACCGCCGCGCGCCTCGCGAGCGCCCTGCGCGGCTGGCAGCGCCTGCGCTTCGAGGTGACCGAGGAAGCCCGGTCCGGCTCGGAGGCCGAGCGCTACTCGTACACGCCCAGCCTCGGCGTCTTCCACGCCATCACCGGGCTGCACGGCGACCTCATGATCCCCGAGGACCGCATCCGGGCCGCCATGCTCACCGCGTCGACCGGCGGCCGGCCGCTGGCCGACTCCCTCGACGAGCTGCTGGGCCGCGCCTGGGACGCCGAGCTGGAACCGTTCCGGCACGCGGGCGAAGGGGCACCGGTGCGCTGGTTGCACGAGGTCGTCTGACCCGACGGCAGGACCGGTCGTGCGACTTGCCCACACGGGGAGCGTCGACGTGTGAGCATGAAGGATCGGGCCGCACGGCAGCAGGCCGGGCCCCCGGCGAGGAGCTCCCCCGTGCCCCTGTCCACCTTCCTTCGACGACCGACGGTGCCGCTGGCGTCCGTCGCTCTGCTGGCCGCCTTCGCCCTGCCGGGCGCGAGCACGACCGCGGTGGCCGCGCCCACGCGCCCCGCGCTGCCCGCGCCGGCCGCGCTCGAGTCCGTCCGCATCTCGGTGCCGTCCGCGCTCGCCTCCGCGCCCTTCGACCGGGAACGCTCGGTCACGGTGCCCGCCGGCTGGACCGTCAGCGTGGCCGCGCGCCCCAAGAAGGCCCGGCTCGAGGTCGCGACCCCGGACGGCCGCCTGCTCGTGTCGCGGCCCGAGTACGGCTTGATCACGCGGCTGACCCCCAACAAGCGTGGCCACCCGACCTCGTCGACGCTGGTCAAGGGGCTGCGTCAGCCCCACGGCATGGCCTTCGACGGATCGAGGCTCTACGTCGCCGAGAGCAACCGGATCGACAGCTACACCTACTCCAAGGGCAAGGTCGGCAAGCGCACGACCGTGCTGTCCGGGCTGCCCGACAGCAAGAGCCCGGACCTCAAGGGTGCGTACGCCCACGCGCTGAAGAGCGTCGCCGTCGGCCCGGACCACGAGCTCTACGTCTCGGTCGGGTCCACGGAGAACGTGTCTCCCGCCGACCGCGACCTGACTCCGCAGCGTGCCGCGATCCTGGAGGTCGCCACGGGCAAGCACACCGCGACGGTGTTCGCCCGTGGGGTGCGGAACGGGACGGGGTTGGCCGTGGCGCCGGACGGGGCGGTGTGGACCGCGGTGAACAACCGGGACAACGTCTCCTACCCCTACCACCGCGACTTCGACGGCAACGGCAGCGACGACTTCGGGAAGGTGATGACCAGCTACGTCAACGACCACCCGTTGGAGCCGCTGGCCCGGCTGACGAAGGGGCGCGACCTGGGCTGGCCCTACTGCAACCCGAACCCCGACGTCGACCCCGGCGTCAAGGGCACGGCCTTCGACTACTCGCACCGACCGTTCGTCCGCGACGCCGACCTCAACGCGAACGGTGCCAAGCTCGACTGCTCCACCCTGCCTCCCCTCGAGCAGGGTCTGCCCGCGCACTCGGCACCGCTGGGCCTGAGCTTCACCCGGACGGACCTGCCCGACCTCGGTCCGGGCGCCCTCGTCGGCGTGCACGGCTCCTGGAACCGGCAGCCGCCGCGCGAGCCCGAGGTCGCCTTCTTCTCCTACTCCGGCGGAGCGCTGGGCGGGCAGAAGACGATCATGTCCGGGTTCCAGAGCAGCAGCGGCGCCCGCTGGGGCCGACCGGTCGCGGCGATCCAGGGCACGGACGGGGCGGTCTACGTCAGCGACGACCTCGCCAACGCGGTGTACCGGCTGGCGCCGCCGGCCTGACCCTCCCGCCTGACCCCCGGCCCCCGGGGGTGGCGAGGGCTTGTCCGTGGTGGGCAGGCTGGACGTCATGAGCATCCAGGGGCACGTCCGACGCGTCTCCACCCTGGCCACGGTCGGGCTGCTGGTGGTGGTCGCCGGGTGCAGCAGCACCCCGGCGGCCACCCCGACCGGCGCGCCGACCACGGCCGCGTCGGGGTCGTCCCCGCTGCAGACCGTCGACCTGGTGGTGCCGCCTGACCTGGCCGCCTCACCCCTCGACGAGCCGCGGACGGTCCAGGCACCCGCCGGCTGGACGGTCAGCGTCTTCGCCCGGCTGGACAGCGCCCGGCTGCTGGCCTGGACCCCGGACGGACGCCTGCTCGTGTCCCGGCCCAAGGCGGGCGAGGTGGACCTCGTCACCCCAGCGGCGGGCGGCGGGACCGTCGAGCCGACCACGGCGACGCTGCTCAGCGGGCTGGACCAGCCGCACGGCCTGGCCTTCCACGACGATCGGCTGTACGTGGCCCAGAGCAACCGGGTGGACGCGTACGCGTACGCGGCCGGCCGCGCCACCGACCCGCAGACGGTGGTGGACGGGCTCCCCGACGCCAAGAGCCCCGACCTGCACGGGGCGTACGCGCACGCGCTCAAGAGCGTGGCCGTCGGGCAGGACGGTGCCGTCTACGTGTCCGTGGGCTCGACGGCGAACGTCTCGCCCGAGGACCGCGACGCCGACCCCCAGCGCGCCACGATCCTGCGGGTCCCGCCAAGCGGTGGCAAGGCTCAGGTCTTCGCGCGCGGCGTGCGGAACGGGACCGGGCTGGCGGTCGCGCCCGACGGCGCGGTCTGGACCGCGGTGAACAACCGCGACAACATCGAGTACCCGTACGACCGGGACTTCGACGGCGACGGCCGCTCCGACCTGGGTCAGGTGCTGCCCGCCTACGTCGGCGACCACCCGCTGGAGCCCTTCGCGAAGCTGACGCAGGGTCGCGACCTGGGCTGGCCCTACTGCAACCCGGACCCCGATGTCGACCCCGGGGTGCCGGGGACCGCGCTCGACTACTCCGACCGCCCGTTCGTCCGCGACGTGCAGACCAACGCGGACGGGTCGAAGCTCGACTGCTCCACGCTCGCCCCGGTCGAGCAGGGGATGGGTGCCCACTCCGCCCCGCTCGGCCTGAGCTTCACCTCGGGTGCCGGGCTGCCGGCCCCGTACGGTGCGGGCGCCCTGGTCGGCATCCACGGCTCCTGGAACCGCACCCCGCCGCGTGCGCCGGAGGTCTCGTTCTTCTCGTACGCGAACGGGTCGATGGGTGACCAGCAGACCCTGCTGAGCGGGTTCCAGAGCAGCGGTGGGGACCGCTGGGGCCGGCCCGTCGCCGCGGTCCAGGGCCCCGACGGCGCCGTCTACGTCAGCGACGACGTCGCCGGTGCGGTCTACCGGATGCAGCCGCCCGCCTGACCCCGTCCCGGCGCTGCCTCACCAGCCGACGACGCCGTCCCGGTCGATGAACGTCCCGGTGGGGCCGTCAGCGCCGATCGACGCCATCGCCACGACGGCGTCCGTGCCCTCGGTCACGGTCTGCGGGCCGGAGTGGCCGTTGAGGTCGGTCGCGGTGTAGCCGGGGTCGACCACGTTGACGCGGATCTCGGGCAGGAACCGCGCGTACACCGACGTCAGCATGTTCATCGCGGCCTTGCTCGAGCGCGACGCTCGAGGCGAAGCCGGCGACGAACCTCGCCGCGGTGAAGTGGACGACTCTGTGGGGGAGGGCCGCAAGGGCCGAGGGGCACTCGATCAAGGTCGTCGAACAGGCCTGCTACCCGGCGAACCAGGACAAGGCCTGCTACGGCCAGCTCCCGGTCAGGTGGGGCAAGGTCAAGTCCGACGGGACGTTCGTGGTGAAGTACCCGGCGCACCGCTACCTTGCCGACGACGCCAAGACGGACTGCACCGCGATCAAGACGGGAGCCGCCTGCCGGATCAGCATCGTGGTGCTCGACGCCCGAGGCGTCCGCGACGACAGCTTCGGGGTCAGCAAGCTGGGTCAACCGGGCGTCGAGATCACCTTCAAGCGCTGAGGACGGCGTCTCGCGTCACTAGAGCGGGATGTTGGTGTGCTCGCCCCGGGCGCCGACGTCGGCCTCGCGGATCGCGGTGGCGAGGGCCGAGCGGCTG
>Ga0210040_10002281_pt1 | contig 27289 bp, 40 predicted proteins | sample CryGeyCG12114_NA_FD_185462 | JGI IMG/M metagenome (GOLD analysis project Ga0210040, IMG submission 185462) | Groundwater microbial communities from aquifer - Crystal Geyser CG19_WC_8/21/14_NA (SPAdes) (version 2) | ecosystem: Environmental > Aquatic > Deep subsurface > Groundwater | place: USA... | reverse complement strand
GAACCACTTCTGCAACTGTAGATGCGATATCATCGCATGATCACCATAGATGCGATAAATCGCACCAAAACAAAAGTTCAAATCATTGAACTTTCTAGATGCGATCATGCGATCAGTCGAATTTCTTTTCACCAACAAACGAAATGCAGTCGTCATCGCATCTCCATGTGAATCAAACAATAAATTCTGTTGGTGCGTCAACGCATGCGTCCAGTCGGAGCTTTGTGATGCAGCATCAATCGCATGTTTAAATCGCATCCATGTGAACTAGGCTTGGATTGTCTAATTTTCTTACAAACTTATCTTTCTATTTCAACGATTTAAAGTCGGGAGAAAATGTTAAACGACGTCGTTTTCTTCCATTTTACCATGACTAGGCAAGCGTCAAAGAATTTTAGCTCTCAAAACGATTTTGGAGAAACATTTTCACAGCACTAAATTCCTGCTATACTTGCTGACTCTACATACGTACTGTTATATAGTAATCTACTTCTATGATACGGACATACTATTCTACATCTACATTGATTTATCCTGCTTGTGACGAAGTAACCAATGGAGTCCCAAAACTACGAGTACCCGACAACAACAAAATCTCATTATTTTCATCAAAAATCATGTGGCCCAAACGTAAACCTTATCGAAAACACTGACTTGTTAAACACCCATAAATCGAATTAATTTACATGATGGACACCATAATGAATTCCGAAGAAGCTAAAAAGATCGAAAAAATTGGGGATTGCAATGCCAATGTTAAACCAATCCAACACAATAACTTGGATCCCAAAGCTTTAAGCTGTAGTAGTGAAGAAGCTAGTCCCCGAAATCGATGCCCATTCTCTAAATATCATTATGAAGATCGAACACTAGCATTTGATGACAGTGAGGCACTGCGGGAGGAATTTTTGGCTGCTGATGTGCACACCAAATATGATCGCATAAAGTACTTACTGCAAACGATGAACTCGGTAGGAATCTGGCCCAAGCTGCGAGTGAAAGGATTGAATAGAATAATGGTACGCATTATAATATAACGATGATGAGACAAACTAATGAACTAAAAGATAATATGCATCAGAATGATTGCCAATGCTGCTGCTGATATTATCACAGGATACTGACAGCGAGCCTATAAAGGAAATCCTTGCAAAAGACAACTACAACATTGTGTGTGATTTTGTGGAAAACTACAAAAAAGAGAAACAGTGCCATATCATCTCAGCACTTTGGTGTTCCTTTCATATGATGTTATCCAAAAATATGGTTCCTCCTGCCGTTTGTTTAAATAGTGGATTGCTTCACATTTTGGAAAAGTAGGTTGCAATTTAAGCGAGTAGTTATGCATTTGAACGGGATTTTTTGTATCCTTTGTTGCAAACTTTTGAATATAATCACAGAGATGCACATTTGGCGTTAAAGAATGGATGCCGATGCACAGAGTATTCACATTCGCTGACAGAAAACAAAGATAATTCAAATGGAGCACATATTGAGAAAAATGAGAGACTGGAGATTTTAGCCATTCTAATGTTATGGCTTTTGTCGACTCCGCTTGATGAAAATAGTGAAGACGATTGTATTGCGATGGAAAATTTTAATCCACAACCAAATATTTTGACAACCGATATGAAAAGCCTGTTAGAGATTATAGGAAACTCGGATAAGTGTGCAAAAAAAACAGGAGCTTTGGGTGAAATGCTTATGCATGTTGTGATTGCGTATCATCTGAAACTGAAGTGCGTAAAAAATGGCGCCAAAAATGGAGTCATTCCATTTATTATAAATGTCAATGATGACTACTACTGCGGAACCTTTGTTCACAAACTGATTGAACTATTTTACTTGGAGGGTAAATTATTTAAATATGCATGAAAAACGGAAATTTGTATAGTTTTAAACTTTTTTTGCCTCATTGTAGTGAAAAATCTACCAGCAAACCGAAAACGGCGAACTTCACAACTGCAGATAAAATATAAGTGCCCAGGTCTGGAGGGAATCATCGAGCTTTTAAAAGATGTTTTTAAAAACGATAAAATTTCATCAAAAGTCAGCGATGCCGAAATTCAAACAGTACTCCACACTACGAAAAAAATTCAATCGGTAGAACACAAATATTTATCCTAGTATAGTATAATTTAGTCGGTTTTGAAATAATCTATAAATCATTGATTAAATACGATAGGATAAATTGGCCGTAGAAATACTATGTACTGAGCTACGACAATCAATAATGGACAACGTCAACAGAAAAACATGCACTCAAAGTCCAATGACCAATCTGTCGAACGCAAATTCCTCTGGATCTTCTGATTTCCCCAAACTATTCCAAAATACCGCATCAGGTTCCGACGATTTCAGCCTCTTGACTGGTGAAAAGTTTGTTCTATCCCCAAAAGAGCGAAACAAACGACATCATGGTCATATTTCCTTGTTTCTTCGACTTTTCTCAAATTGCTTTAGAGTTCGAACCAACAGAATTGGGATAAGCCGAAACCTTCAGGATTCTTTCACGTTCGATTTAGAATAAGTAACCTTTTATTTACCATTCCCTTTAGAATTTAACAGCAATTTAACATGATTTATGTTTATTTTATTTTCAATTGTACCCGGCATTGTTCCAATAAATTATTTTTTTCGTGCATCACAAAAAAAACACGACATTGCGCCAAACATTCATTACTATACACCAAGAAGAGACTCTCTATAACAACGATACGTTTGATCGATTTTATGCGAGCATGCAACAAACAGTTCATAAATTGGTGTAGAAACCAGTCATTCCATTTCAACAATAGTAGAATCTTGCACCTCTGAAAATAATTCTGCAGAAAACTACAAACGTCATTGAAGTTACATTAACGTAAAAATAAGTCTGAGGTACATAATTTTGTGAACTGAAAACCTTCTGAATTTAATATGGCGGACCGGATGGAAATTGACGATGGAGAAGACGAAACTCAAAAGAAAAAAGATGCCAAACCACTGCTAACTATGAAAAAAAAGATTAAATTAAAGCCATTGCCTTCTGTGCCAACTTTACCGAAGGAAGTACAACAGCAATTCATTGATAGTTCGGATACAAATAGTGAATACCCGCCCATACTGCAAGCCCATTCTTGGACTCGAGCAGTACCATTTAAAGACGAGTATTCGGATATGACTCCTAGTGAAAAAATTGGGATTCATTATTGTCCCAAAGGGGCGCGTTTTCGTCTAAAGGAGTTGAGCATTGTGCCCAAGAAAAAGAAAAAAGTAGAGGTACACGTAGATTTGAAAGGGATGAAAGCGCCACCTCCAAGTGTCAAGAAGAATCAAAGGTCTATCAATGGGATTCCTACATCCTGTGCTATTATGACTTTAGAAGTAAGAATTTTAGTGCATATGGTGTTTAAAGATTCAGGATTTACTAATTGATATATTTGATATACATAGCAATTGTTGCTGAAACAATACGTCCAATGTGAGGATCTAACCCCAAAAAATAGCAAAAGTGGATCATCAGCATCAAAGCGATCTAAAGGGAAAATTGCAATGGATAATACAGAAGTTAAAGAATTGTACAAACGCTCTAAACTAACGGGTGATTGTGGCGTGGTTACAAAAAAGGATGGAATGGGCCGACTATGTCAAGAGGATCAATCTACTCAAGATTTACCCGATTCATCATCTTTAGCTTCATTCCATGTATCGAATTTGACGAGAAAAAGAATTTTAGAGCTTTACGAACAAAGGTAAGAAAATAATAATAAAGGACTTATAAATGTGCATTCAATGTTATATTCGTACGGTTAAAATTTGGAAAATTTTAATTTTCAGAGAACCGGACCTACCATTATGGCCAGAAGAACAAATGGTCATAATGCATTTAGTCTATTATGCGAGCTGTAGCAAACAGCCATCAGAAGAGGACTCCTTGAGATATTATGAATATATAAAGGTATTTCCTTTCCAATATTGGCTTTTCCATGATGAAATATTACAGGCAATGATTTTTCTTTTTTACTTACAACAGCGAATTCCGGATGATATTTTAGCTGACTGGCCATCGGATTTTATGAAAAGAGTTCTAGCTTTGATCCCCAAAAAATTGTTTACTAAACGAGCGTAATTTCCTTCCCTCTTTATTTGCCGATAACATTAATAAAGTACACTAAAGCAAAACAAAATTATCACCATATTCAGAGTAAAACAAGTGATTCCGGAACTAGAAAGAAAAGCTAAAATCTCGTACAACTACGCCCTGAAGAAAGCGATGGTTGATTACATTCTACTAGATGACGCTGAAAAGCTTCGTCTTAGAATTTACAATGTTCCAAAACCGCATCCACATTTCTTTCTGAGGGGGCCATATCCATGGCATAGCAGTATCACTGTCAGCAAAGAAATTATTCGCAATACTTTGTTTTTAGTGCATCCCATCCTCGTCCGAATGCGGGCTTTGTGGAATGACAAGTACAAATCCCTTTAGAGGCACACAACGCATAATATTTAAGTCTTTAAATGATCATATACATTTGATTTTTGTCGCTTTCAGGTACCGTTTTGCAAGATTTTTGGACGTCGATCAATTTCAAGATCGATCAATATTACCTTTAGGGCCAGAAAAATTAAAAGAATATGTGAAATTATTGACAAGCAAAGGCAGATCTACGATCACAGATTTGTAAGGGTAAAGTTTAACCTTTCTTTACCAATGTAATCCAGCACTAAATATTTGAATTGGGTATTGGGATTTCAGATACACTTCAGAGCTTGCAAGTCTCTTCGTAGAATTGAAAGATACATGGGTACATCTGGTTCCAAAAAGAATGTCGGGCTCATTTTCTGGTCTCAAAAAATTATTTGGAGCCACTGCTTCATTGATGTCTCATCAAATCCGAGGAATGTTGTTTTCCACTTTGGAAGACATTCTACGAATGTTTCAGATATACAAGGTTGAAAAGATTAGTGCACTTCTTTTTAAATTTTATAACAGATTTCATAGAAAATTTTTATTTAGGAAGGAAATGATTACGGAGAAGATAACGAATATCATGAATCTTTATTTCGAGGAAAACCTATTTTGTCTGTCAGCGTATTTTCGGCAAATACTGCTCCATTTATACGATTTCGACCTCGGGTTGATGAATGGAAATCCAGAGAACCAACATTGGAAGATAGGACAGATTGTATTAATACAATGGTTCAGATATTGGCTACCATTGTGTCCCAGTGTAAATTGATTCCTAGGATTGAGAAAACTTTATTTCCTGGTAAACCAAATCGTCACTCAAAAAAACCTTGATGAACAAATCAAATCCTTGAAACACGTAAATAGTTTTCAAACGTGTTGACTTTTAGATCTGTTTTCGAAAGAATTGATGCTTATGCCAGTACTATTGAATGAACAAGGCATTCGAGACATGTTTCTGGAGGTATCTGAAATTGTTAGAGCAAATTGTGCCGGTCCTAAACTCTATATTCAGTTCTACGACCAATACCTTTGGCTGTTGGATGGGACAGCTGAAGATGAATTGAGTAAATTCTTTGAGAAAGAGCCCAATTTTAAGGTTAAAAAAAGGATTCATGAAAAAAATACCTTAAAGTTTTATTTTTTCAATTAAGAAAAGAGATCTATAGAAGAATATTGATTCAATTATATAGTTCATGGGACAAAAAGTGGAAGAGTACAAAGCACTGAAAGATGAGATATTCAAAATCAAACGTATGGTCCCCATGAATTTTGTAGCAGTAGATTGTTCCACTTTCAACGATTCTTTGTCGGCTAAAATTGATTCCTTGATTGATCAAATTGTTGGAGGAGAGCTCAAGAAAAATCAAGATCTTATTCAATAGTATGAACAGTAAAAATATTTATTTATCTTCTATTGGGTTCACCAACTTTTTGGGAAAAAATAAATTTCGGTTTGCCACGATTTTAGCATTGTGGATACATTTGACGAAATGACAACTAGAACTAGTGAAAGAGTACAAAATACTGCGCAACTGGTGGAAGTTACTAAATATTTGAATGTCTGCATGTCCGAAACATTCTTTAAGCTGAAAACGAGCATTCATGAAGCTTTGAATCGGATGCTCTTTCTTTTGGACTATCATAAATATCAAGGTGAAATTAATTCATGAAATTATGCCAGTTTCAATGAATTAGATCAAATCAGAATCACAGACATTTTGACAACACCACAACAGATAGTGATTTGGCAATGCACGCCAAATTGTACTACTGGCCAGAAGCTATGGAAAGAATCTTTGACAAAAATGTAGTAAGATTGCAACTACTTCGAGATGATGCCGAAGAAAAGTTAATTGCTAATCGAGCCGAATTTGAAACGAAATTGGCTAAAATTCTGAAAAATGTGGACATCTACCGCACGAAAGATTCCCCATTTTTGACTAAAGAAGAAATGCGAATCAACTCTTTGAATCTCAAGGGGCTCAGTGATGAATTACAGATTTGTGCAGATACTGCTGATGTAAATACATTTGTCAAAAATACTTGATTTAGTAAAAAAATATGGCTAACTTTTCTTAATTTTTTTTAGAAAATCAATGAGGAAGAAAAATTATTGGATCAAGACCAAACGCTTTTCGGAGATCTTCAAACAGCCCTTCAACTCATTGATCCATATTACAAATTATGGACTACTGCATATGAGTTTCACAGAAAATATGAGATTTGGTTTGAAGGTTGAACCATGTCATTCAATTTAAAAAATAATTCGAAATAAAGTTTACAGAGACTGAAGAAGGAAACCACTTTTTTCAACTTTCAGGACCTTTTATGGGAATTAATGCAGACAGTGTTGCAGACGATGTGGAAAATATGTGGAAAACTATGTACAAATTACAAAAGACATTTTCAGATTTGGCTGGACCCCGTAGAGTAGCCGCTACAGTACAGAAGCAAATTGAAAGGTTCAAGCAATTTTTGCCATTGTTAGCAACTATTTGCAACCCTGGGTTGAGAGAACGTCATTGGGAAGAGGTTAGTTAGTAAACTATAGTTTGAAGCATTTCATTTGCATTTCGCAATAAACTAAAACTTCTCTGCTCAATAAAATATTAAGATGAGCGAAATAGCCGGAGTTCCTCTAAATCCCACAGCCGAAACCAGTTTGGCTGATATGGTCGAAACCGGAATGGTCAAAATGGTCGCCCAATTGGAAGAAGTCTCATCCGCAGCTACTAAAGAATACCAATTGGAGCGAAATCTGTCCAAAATGAAGGCAGAATGGGCAGATATAAAGTTCGATTGCATTCCTTATCGAGAAACAGGAGTGAACATTTTGTCAGCTCTGGACGATATCCAAACCATGATGGATGATCACATTCTAAAAGCACAAACTATGAGAGGCAGTCCGTTCATCAAACCATTAGAGACGGGTAAAAAATAAACATTGCTTTGATTGCAAGCTCAAGCCCAAGCGTCCAATAAAAAAATGCTCTACAAACTATTTAAAATGAAACATTTCATCCGGTTTAGAAATGCGAGAATGGGAAGAAAAATTGATTTCTATGCAAGATATTTTGGATGCATGGGTCAAAGTGCAGTCTACATGGATGGTATAATATACAACACAAACTACAAAAGAACTTTATGAATTTAATGAAATGAATGAATGAAAATTACTTTATCAATGTTGGATGTTTACACAGTCAAACAGAATTATTTAATTGCGTAGTACTTAGAGCCCATCTTCTCCAGTCCCGACATCATAAAACAAATGCCAGCAGAATCCAAAAAGTTCAATCACGTTGATAAACTATGGCGAGAGATTATGGCCAACGTGACGGACAATCCAAACGTTCTAGAAGCTACTGACTACCCCAACATGTTGGACGAACTAAACAAGGCCCTAGAACTGCTGGAAGAAATCCAAAAAGGATTGAACGACTATTTGGAAAAGAAACGTTTATTTTTCCCGCGTTTTTTCTTCTTGTCCAATGACGAGCTACTAGAGATTCTGAGTGAGACAAAGGATCCCCTGCGAGTTCAACCTCATCTGAAAAAGTGTTTCGAAGGTATCAACAAACTCCAATTCGTTGGATCGGATTTGACAATTACGAAAATGATATCAGCAGAAGGGGAAGAAGTTTCTTTCGTCATGCCTGTAAAACCATTGGATGCTCGAGGAATGGTAGAGCAATGGTTGGTTCAAGTAGAACATCAAATGATAGTCTCCATGCGGGATGTGATTCTGCGATGCATAAAAGATTATGCTACAACAGCCAGGAAAGATTGGGTTTTGAAATGGCCTGGACAAGTTATCATCTGTGCGGACTCCATTTTCTGGACAGCTGATGTATCTGAAGCATTGCAAAAGGGCGTTTTGCCAAATTATCTTGCTACTTGCAATCGACAAATTGATGAAATTGTAGGCATTGTTAGAGGACGATTAGATCCTGGAAATAGGATTACGTTGGGAGCGTTGATTGTCATCTCGGTACATGCAAGGGATGTGGTCGACAATTTGATCAAGTTGAAAACTGCGAGTGTGCATGATTTCAACTGGATTAGTCAAATGCGGTATTACATGGAAGGGGGACGGGTGAAGGTCAAAATGATTACTACTGATATTCGATATGGATATGAGTATCTGGGAAATACTAGGTATTTCAGAAAATAAATTATAAAATTGTGTGTTGATGGTGGCTGCAAATGTTTTTCTAACTCAATGTTTTCGAATTTAAGCCGACTTGTCATCACAAACTTGACTGATCGATGTTACAGGACTTTAATGAGTGCCCTTAAACTTCATCTAGGTATAATACAATTTAGGCATAGCTTGAAAAGGCATTTGAAATCGTACAGTCAGTATTTTTACTAATATTTTCTTTTCTTAGGTGGTAGTCCTGAAGGTCCAGCAGGTACTTTCGCGTTAAAAAATTAGCTTAATTTATTTTTTATTACAATTATTTACTCATGCCATGTTTGATTCTCATTTCAGGAACTGGTAAGAAAGTACTTTCTGAAATTGATCATCATTTGCCATCTATCGACTGATTTTACAAACTTTACAGAATGGCGTCCAATTAGACATCATCGTCAATCATTATTAACAAACGTGCTTATAAACTTACTTTGCTTTAGGTAAAACGGAGACTAGCAAAGATTTGGCAAAAGCTGTAGCCAAACAATGTGTGGTGTTTAACTGCTCTGACGGTTTGGATTACAAAGCGATGGGAAAATTTTTCAAAGGACTTGCACAATCTGGTGCCTGGGTTTGTTTTGATGAATTCAATCGAATTGAATTGGAAGTGTTGAGTGTAGTTGCTCAACAAATTCTTACAATCCAGCAAGCCATTGCAGCTAGGCTGAAAACTTTTGTTTTCGAAGGCACAGAATTGAGACTGAATCTGACTTGCACTATATTTATTACTGTAGGTTAACGAAAACAATATCATTGTTCATTATAATAACTTAAGGACTCAATTTTTAGATGTTTTCAACTTGATTAGATGAATCCTGGTTATGCTGGTCGAACTGAACTACCTGATAATTTAAAAGCTCTATTCCGTGCAGTAGCCATGATGGTGCCAGACTACGCACTAATTGGCGAAATTTCATTGTATTCTATGGGATTCGTTGACGCGAGAAGGTAATCTTTTAGGCTTTGTGAATCTCGAAAATATTTAGAATGAAAAAAACTTTGTTTTAACGAAGATTTACAAAATTGGGAACGAAATAATATCAACTGCTATGTAGTTTCACACCATAGGTTTTATTAAATTTTCAGTTTATCAAACAAAATTGTGACAACATACAAACTGTGTTCCGAACAATTATCATCTCAGCATCATTATGATTATGGAATGCGGGCTGTAAAATCCGTATTGACTGCAGCTGGGAATCTGAAGCAACGTTATCCGTCAGAAGATGAAGCTATGTTGGTATTAAAAGCAATCAACGATGTGAACCTTCCAAAATTCTTGGCTCAAGATATCCCGCTTTTTGAAGGGATAATTTCTGATCTCTTCCCTGGGATTAAGTTACTCAAAGCGGATTTAGATGTTTTGATCGAGGCTGTTAAAAAAATATGTGAAAGCAGGAATTTGCAACCGACACAGTTTTTCCTACAGAAAGTAGTCCAGGTGTATGAAATGATTCTCGTACGTCATGGTCTTATGATTGTAGGAGAAGCTTTGGGAGGAAAAACTTGTGCTTACCAGGTTAAATTTTTTGTGTTAAGATCGACACAAACGTAGAAAATATATTTTGCGAGATAACGTTAAAAAGCTTTTGATTGTAGTGCTTAGCTGCTGCTTTGACTGATATAAAAGTAAACCGAGTCTCGGGATTCTCAGAACGCCGAGTTATCTATAAAATTATCAATCCTAAATCCATTAACTTGGGACAACTTTATGGAAGTTTTGATCCTGTATCTCATGAATGGTCAGATGGTGTTTTGGCAAACACGTTTCGTGATATGGCTAATTCGACTTCTGAAGATAGGAAATGGATTTTGTTTGATGGGCCAGTAGATGCTGTGTGGATCGGTATATTTCTTATGCTTACTGCATTAAATATAAAAAAAAATTATTATTCGGGATCGGGATGTGCCATTTATTCATATATTTTGGGCTCCTACAGAGAGTTTAAATACACTACTGGATGACAATAAGAAGTTGTGCTTGATGAGTGGAGAAATCATTCAAATGACAAACCAAATGAGTATGATTTTCGAACCCGCCGATTTGGAACAAGCTTCACCAGCTACAGTATCCCGTTGTGGTATGATTTATTTGGAGCCTAGACAGTTAGGCTGGCCCGCATTAAAAGATTCCTACATGAATAAATTACCTCCTGGAATTTCTGCCGATCAAAAAGTCGGGTTGGAAGAAATGTTTGATTGGATCATTCAGCCAGCCTTTGATTTCATTCGGACGGAATGCACCGTGTTCATAAAATCTTCCGAGCTTCATTTGTTTCAGGTAAAAATGATTGTTTTCCTTTTAGAAAATTATCCTTTTGTAAATGCTAGTTTAGTTTATTACTTATTTTTGTGGAAACAGAATTTCGTTAGGCTGTACAGTTGTATTTTAAGAGGTGAGTCTGGGACGGATGACCAAGGGTCTCAAAGTTCCCTATGGCTCCAATTCTGTTTCATTTTTGCTGTCGTTTGGAGTTTGGGCTCCACTTTGGTTGCGGACAGTAGAGAAAAATTCAGCGCCTTTTATAGAGTTTTTCTCAACGGCAATAATAAGGACTACCCAAGACCAAAAACTTTCAAGTTGAATAAGAATCAATTGTTTCCGGAGAAAGGGACAGTTTTTGATTATATTTGTGATAAACGAAATAATCAATGGATATTTTGGCAAGATACCATTGATAGGGAACATTCGAAAATTCAACCGAATGCAAAGGTAAAGTCAATGGTTTGGACAATGTTCATGCAAGGTTACGTTCCACGTCAAATCAAATCTATATTTCTGCAGGTCAGTGAGTTGATCATTCCTACAGATGAAACCGCGCGTCAAGTGTTTTTTCTCAAAGTATTTTTGAACAATGATATCCCACTAATGTTCATTGGTAAATATCTAACTAATATTGAAAATGTATTTTTACGACGACTTCGTTCTAAAAAACCGTGGTCTAATGCAACAGGTCCAACTGGAACTGGAAAATCTGCCATCACACTCAATTATCTCATGGGATTACCCAAAGAGAAATTCATAGCTAATGTGATCAACTTTTCTGCCCGTACCACTGCGAATCAAACACAAGATATTATTATGAGCAAATTAGATCGACGTAAAAAGGGTGTTTTTGGTCCCACTATTGGAAAGAAATGTGTTGTCTTCGTCGATGACTTAAGCATGCCACAGAAAGAAAGTAAATACACCGAAACACAGTTTTGCAGCAAAATACTAAATGCTGAATTTAGTGATGTGCACCGCCGCCGCCTAAGATATTTCCGGCAGCCACTATAATACTGTGACAATACTAGGGACACCATTTCTTAATTTTCACAAGAGGTTTCAAAAGATTTTGTGATACGTGTTTTTATTAAAACTTGTTTGCACAGTGCTATATTATTTCGAAGACCCGATAGGAGTAGTACAGGGTGAAGTTATGATAGTTAGGAGGAGGTTGAGTATTGGATTAGCAATATTTGCAATAGCTTATTTCAAACTTGAAAATGGCCGACAATTTTTGGCAATATTTTTGAAAAAGTCAAGTTAAAAAGAGCGGAAAAATCTTAGGCTGTTGCTATCGGAAATGTTGGTGGATTTCACGCCTACAGCCATCAGAAAAGTTAGGGGTCTTCTTTTCGCTACTATTGCCGATATTGTGCTCGGCGCAGCGGCGCACATCTCTAGCTAAATCCAATGTAACTAAAGTTCTCATTTTTCCCAGTATATGGAGCTCAACCACCAATTGAACTTTTAAGGCAATGGATAGACCATGGCCACTGGTACGATCGCAAAGATACTTCCACCATAACATTGGCCGACATGGTAAGTGTAGTAAAAGTTTAACAATGTGAGTGTTTGCAGAAAATTGGTAAAAAGCTTAATAAATCACAATAATCTTTTTTTTTATTGAATCACAGCTTTTGGTAACAGCAATGAGTCCTCCTGGTGGCAGTCGAAATGATGTTACCTCCCGATTTATTCGACACATGAGTGTGTTGAGCATTGATGCTTTTGATGACGGAACGATGAAAAAAATCTTCACTGCCATAGTCGACTGGCATTTTGGCCGAGACTATGATAGTGAAATAGTACGATGGGCTAGACCATGTGTTCAAGCTACAATGGATGTGTACAAATCTGCAATGTCTTCCTTTTTGCCTACGCCTAATAAATCTCATTACGTATAAATTCAGTAGTTGCAATATCTAGTGTTAAAAAATGCGCACTATTTTATTTTGACAATTTTATTGTTCACAGGTATTCAATTTGCGAGATTTTTCACGCGTCGTGCGAGGATTGCTCCTTGTTCCTGCAACTCATCTCACAGAGAACTCGAAATTGATGAGACTCTGGGTACATGAAGTGTACCGTGTATTTTATGATCGTTTGGTAGACGACCAAGATCGCAGTGTATTTTTCAACATGGTGTCAACTACGGTAGCCACACATTTTAAAACAGACGTGCAAAAGCTATTAGGTCATTTAGCTCCTCATTCAAAATCAATCCAAGATGTTCATGTGAGGAATCTAATTTTTGGGGACTATATGGATCCGAAAGCTGATACAAAAATATATGATGAGGTACACAAACGAAACGTCTTTTAAAATGGCCATATGAAAAAGTGCGGGAAACATTTTGGATTACTTACTCTCAATGCTTTGATGATATAGGTTACAAATCTGAACGAGCTTTCCAATGTGATACAAAGGTATCTGAAAGATTACAACATGCTGTCCAAAACACCAATGCAACTCGTACTCTTCAAATTCGCAATCGAACATATTTCCCGAATTGCACGCGTTTTTAAGATCGGCAATGATCATGTTATGCTAATCGGAATTGGCGGCAGTGGCCGTCAAAGTTTGTGCAAATTGGCCTCATTCATGGCCACATATGATCTCATTCAAATCGAGATTACAAGGACTTACGGGAATTACGAATGGAAGGAAGATATGAAAAGGATTCTTAAACATGCTGGAAATGACGGGAAACAAACCGTATTCCTGTTTGTAGACAATCAAATCAAAGATGAAAGTTTTGTGGAAGATATAAACATGCTTTTGAATACTGGAGATGTGCCAAATTTGTTCCAAGCGGATGAGAAGGGAGAAATTCTTGAGAAAATGCAAAGTGCAGCAAAAGACTCCGGAAGGAAAATTGATACAAATCCGTTGAGTTTGTACAATTTCTTTGTAGAGCGTGTCAAGGGGAATTTACATGTCGTTTTGGCTATGAGTCCAGTAGGAAATGCGTTTAGAAATCGATTGAGAATGTTCCCTTCACTAATTAATTGCTGTACCATTGACTGGTATGTTTGGCTAAATAGCATAATATACTATAAAGCTTGTCATGTACTTATTTCTCATCAAACGCTTCAAACCATGCCCTATATACATTTAAAAACTTGGGAGATATAAGATTTAAAAAAAATTTACACCCTTTTTCCATGTAATGAAAGGTTTACAGAATGGCCAGAAGACGCACTGGAAAAAGTAGCGCAAACTTTCCTGAGTGACATTGATGTAGGAAAAGAGCTACAACAAAAATGTGGCTACATGTGCAAATACTTTCACGAATCTGTAAGAAAACTTTCAATCGAGTAAGTATCTAACCTACTACTATTTACAGTAAAAAATATATCCTTGAACTTTGAAAAATTCATACAATTCCACCTTACCATATTTTCAGATACGTGGCCAAACTCGGTCGACAAAATTACGTGACACCAACCTCGTACTTAGAGCTGTTCCTCACATTTAAATCCTTGCTGAGTCAGAAGAAGAAAGAAATAGAAGAAAAACGACATCGGTATTTAGCTGGATTAGATAAGTTACAATTTGCTGCAGCCCAAGTGTCCGTCATGCAAGATGAACTGCAAGCTTTGCAACCCAAGTTGATAGAAACTTCTGCAGCCACGGAGAAATTAATGATTAAAATTGAACGAGATACGGTGGACGTGGAGGCAACAAAGGAGGTTGTGGCCGCTGATGAAGCTTTGGCAAACGAGGCAGCTGCCGCCGCTCAAGCTATTAAGGATGATTGTGAGAATGATTTGGCCGAGGCGATCCCTGCATTGGAAGCAGCCTTGCAAGCGTTAGATACACTGAAACCATCTGATATCACTATTGTGAAGACCATGAAAAATCCACCAGCTGGTGTCAAAATGGTGCTCGAGTCTATTTGTGTAATGAAACAGATTAAACCGGAGAAAAAGTCGGATAAGGATGGGAGGCCATATGAGGACTATTGGGCTGCTTCCATGAAAATGCTGGGAGATATGAAGGTGAACTAAAGTTTGAAATGTTTAGAAAATGAAAAAAAAATGTTTTGTTTGGCATAAGTCAAAATTAGTGGTACAGTTGAAAATTTATTTATTTATGTAGTTTTTGGAAGGACTAAAAGAATACGACAAAGATAACATTCCTCCAGCTACAATGAAGAGAGTGAGAGAAAAATTCATAAAGAATCCAGACTTTGATCCCGCTGTCATGAAAAACGTGAGCTCAGCCTGTGAAGGTTTGTGCAAATGGGTTCGAGCCATGGAAGTTTACGACCGAGTGATTCGGATTGTGGAGCCCAAGAAGGCCAAACTAAATGAATCTGAGAGAGAGTTGCAAAGTCAAATGGACAAGTTGAATGAAAAGAGAGCCCAATTACAACAAGTCACAGATAAATTGCAAGCCCTCAATGATGAGTATGCTGCCATGAATAAGAAGAAAAGGGATTTGGAGAACAATATTGAACTTTGCTCCCAGAAACTAGAACGTGCTGAAAGGCTTATTGGTCTGTTTTTTGTGCTTCACTGTTTGGAGGTTCCCATAATAATTTATGTAATACTTTGTTTTAATGGGAATTGGTTTGTTTGCGATCGTTTAGATGGCTTGGGTGGAGAAAAGCATAGATGGAGTGAAGGTGCTGCACAGCTTGCAGACAAATTGTATAACAGTTTTGGGGATGTTTTAATTTCTGCGGCTATTGTGGCCTATTTGGGTCCTTTCACAGTGGATTATAGGAAGGTATGGCTTGTAATCTAGAATCTTCCTACGCTAAAAACAAAGGTTTTGTTTCACACTAATCAATTTTACTTAAACTTTACTACCTAGTCAAGAAAACTTTCCTTCTATAATCCCTCAAAGTTTGCGGCATTTTAATCAGCTTCAATTAATTTTAATAAATCACTCAAAACAGTTCAAAGATAGTGTCCAATTTTCATTGATTAAACTTTTATTATTTCAAGATTTTTAGCATAAAAAAAGCATTCTTTGTGTTCTCATTATTTTTTTTTAAATCTCAATGTAGGGATGTGTGGAAGACTGGGCAACTATTTGCACGAAACAAAAAATCCCATGCTCGGCGAATTTTTCCTTAATTAACACGCTGGGTGAACCAGTGAAAATCCAAAACTGGCATGTTGCCGGCTTACCTATAGATGCCTTCTCAGTAGACAATGGTATCATTGTGAACAATGCACGAAGATGGCCTTTGATGATAGACCCACAGTCTCAAGCTAGCAAATGGATTCGTAACATGGAGAAAGACAATAGACTGGCTATTATCAAATTGACAGATCCTGGTTACTTGCGAACAGTCGAGCAGTCTATTCCAACTGGAATTCCTGTCCTTTTGGATAATGTGGGGGAAGAATTGGATCCAGCATTAGAACCCGTTTTGCTAAAACAATTTTTCAAACAGGGATCAATCCTGTTTATCAAGATTGGGGAAAGTATTGTGGAATATAACAAGGATTTTAGATTCTACATTTTAACGAGACTAAGGAATCCTCACTATTTACCAGAGGTTGCTGTGAAGGTAAACGTTAAACCCTCTTTGGCTGGTTACGAAGGCAAATGGAGATATGATTAGAAAACGTTTTTTTATGATTTCCCAATCTTTTTCAGGTAACTCTGATCAATTTCATGATTACATCTATCGGATTACAAGACCAATTGCTCAACATGGTTATGACAAAAGAGCAACCGCAATTGGAAGAAGAACGACAAAGTCTTGTGCAACTCTCGGCACAAAATGCAACGAGGTTGAAACAAGTGGAAGACAAGATTTTGGATACTTTGTCCTCTGCAAAAGGGAATCTGCTTGAAGACTCTTCCGCAATTCAAATTCTTGATTCGAGTAAACAGATCTCGAATGATATTGTGGAGAAACAAAAGGTGGCTGCACAAATGGAACTCAAATTGAACAAAGGGAGACAAGTGTACAAGCCAATTGCCAAGTATACGAGTATATTGTTCTTCCCATTGACTGAATTACCAAACATTGATCCCATGTACCAATTTGGACTCAATTGGTTTCTCAATCTATTTTTTCATTCTATTGACAATAGGTACGTGTGTAAATAGTAAGGACGGATGTAGGAAGTATATTGAAAACGTATTAGTTAGTTAGTTTAGTTAATAACGTTGACTTTGATTTTCATTGTTTCCTTTTTTCTCCTTTTTATAGTCCAAAAGGGAAACAGATTGAGAAAAGAATGAAAAATTTGACAGATTACTTCACCCTTAGTTTGTACCACAATGTGTGTCGATCCCTTTTTGAAAAGGATAAGCTCATTTTCTCGTTCATCCTCTGTACATCCATGCTCCTGGCACAAAACAAAGTGCAGAGTACAGAATACAAGTTTTTATTGACTGGAGGTGTAGGATTAGAAAACAAAAGGAAGAATCCTGCTTCCGGTTGGCTATCTAATAAAAGCTGGGATGAAATCTGCCGCATTGAAGATGCATCCCCGGACTTTAAAAATTTTATTGCCGATTTCACTACAAATATTAGTCAATGGAATGAAGTGTATGAGAACAAAGAGCCTCATATTTCCCCACTACCAGCTCCATGGAATGACAAATTATCAGCATTTCAGAAAATGATTGTGATTCGATGCATTCGACCTGATAAATTGGTCCCGATGATCACAAAATTTGTGAGCGATACGCTTGGTGCGAAATTCGTATCCCCACCGCCATTTGATTTGAGCAAATCTTACAATGATTCAAACAATACTACACCCTTGGTGTTTATCCTTTCTCCGGGCGTAGACCCTATGATGTCTCTGCTCAAATATGCGGAAGACATGAATACAAAAATGGAAGCTATTTCCTTAGGACAAGGTCAAGGACCCATTGCCAAAAAGATGATTTCTAAGGCGTGTGAAGATGGCAGCTGGGTGACATTGCAGAATTGCCATTTAGCTACATCCTGGATGGCAGAATTGGAGCGCACTTGTGAAGATCTGCCAACCAGCAATGTGAAACCGGGATTTAGGTTATGGTTGACTTCATACCCGTCGCCACGATTCCCTGTGTCTATTTTGCAAAATAGTGTGAAAATGACAAATGAGCCTCCCAAAGGACTTCGTCAAAACTTACTACAGTCCTATATCAACGACCCGATTTCAGACATGGAATTTTTTTACGGGTGTCCAGGCAAAGATCAAACGTTTGTGAAATTACTTTTCAGTGTTTGCTTTTTCCATGCTGTAGTGCAAGAGAGAGTGAAATTTGGACCTTTGGGCTGGAATATTCCGTATGGATTCAATAACTCGGATCTCCGCATTTCGCTCATGCAACTCCAAATGTTTATCAACGAGTTTGACGAAGTGCCTTATGATGCGTTGACTTATTTGACTGGGGAATGCAATTACGGAGGCAGAGTTACTGACGATTGGGACCGTAGGACTTTGAATACAATATTGGGAGATTTTCTCAATGCAAATGTAGTGTCGACTACGAAATATAAGTTTTCTCCCTCCGGAGTATATCATATTCCAGCGAATAAATACAGTTATGAGGATTTTGTAGAGTTCATTAAAAAACTGCCATCAGACCAGAAACCGGAAGTTTTTGGAATGCATGACAATGTAGACATTTCTAGAGAACTGAGAGAAACCAATGAATTGTGTGACTCGGTTTTGCTGACTTTGCAACAAGAATCCAGTGGTGGCAAAGAAGGGAATAAGGAGGCTGGAAATAAATTAATTGATATTGCCGCAGGAATTCTCAGCAAGCTGCCCAAATCATTTGATTTAGAAGAGGCGTTGAAAAACTATCCAACAGCTTACGGGGAATCTATGAATACAGTGTTGGTACAAGAGATGGAGCGGTTTAATATTTTATTAGGTGTCATCAGGAAAAGTTTGGGAGAAATTCAGAAGGCAGTGAAAGGTTAGTTTTAAGCTGTGTATCGAGTCGTGCAAACCAAACCAAGCTGGAGGCGTAAATGAAGCGTAATGCTGAAAGTTTCTGCATTGATTAGCTTTCCTTCCTATACATATTCAGCAGTCAGCAGTACTCTATACTCTATGCAGCTTTAGCGTGCTTTAGTTTTATACAACTGATGTTTTGGTATTAAAATGAAAAATGTAAAATTTTAAAAACTCTATTCGATAGGATTGATTCTTATGTCCCCTGATTTGGAAACAATGGCTATCAGCTTGAACAACGGAAAATTACCGAAAAATTGGGCTCGGGTGTCTTATCCTAGTATGAAACCATTAGGTGGCTACGTTGCCGATTTGATTGAGCGAATCAACTTTTTAAATCGCTGGTACAAGAATGGAAAGCCACCAGTTTTCTGGCTCTCGGGGTTTTTCTTCACTCAAGCTTTCTTAACAGGAGCAATGCAAAACTTTGCTAGAAAGTATGCCATCCCGATTGACAATCTGGGCTTTGATTTTACTGTTCTAAAAACGGAAACTATGAGCAAGGCTCCTAGTGATGGAATTTACATTAAAGGATTATTCTTAGATGGCGCTCGATGGGATCGTAATGAGTACGGATTAAAAATCAATTTTATCGGAATTATTATACTTTTATTTAGTTAGTGAACAAAAATTAAATGATTATAGAGGAGTACTTGCGGAAATGCAACCGAAAATTCTGTGGGATCCAGTTCCTATAATTTGGCTCCTGCCTAAACGAAGTGAAGATATCCAAGAAGGGAATCGGTACAAATGTCCACTGTACAAAACTTCCGAAAGACGAGGTGTTCTTTCCACTACTGGTCATTCAACAAACTATGTGCTGCCATTTTTGCTGAGCACAAATGAGCCTCCTACTCACTGGATCAAACGGGGCGTCGCTCTCCTTTGTCAATTGGACAATTAAGTTTCCATTTTGAAATCTCCGTAGTTATCATATGCATATGGGCTTTGCCTGCTTCAAGCACTGAATAAAACCACAGCTGTATTTGCATCGCACTGTGAGAACTATCGTTATATTTTTTTTGCTTTCTTTTCATCCTTTGTTGTCACGTCTCATTGCTGAAATCGGGATTTCTCTGAAGTTATTGTTGAATAAGTTCAATTTACAAGTTGCGATGGAGCTCATGTGGCTTGCATCTGGAGTTGTACAAGAAGTTTGTACAATGCACAAACAAACACAAAACTTTAGAAAAATAATAATGCGATGAATGTAAATAGATTTGAAAACATAATGATACTCTCGTACTCTTGTCAGTCTCATTCAGTCATTTTAAACGTGAAAACTTAATACAATTAGTTCCGATTTCCGATACGTAATTTTCTATTTCTATTCTTCCATTCGTGAGTCAAAAGAACGCCGGTGAGTAAAAGTTGTTAAAACGTAGAATAATTCCACCATCTACGTTTCCAAGAATTTGGACTTCCTTTCTATTTTCGTATCAGCGACTTGCTGAAGCTGAATGAAAGTTTGATGTTTGCTATTATTATACTGTGCTGCACGCACTACGTACACCATAGACGCCGCTGCCATATTTTAAGACGTTAATTTTTTCTGACCATTGTTTTTGCGCAGACCTGACTGGGATTTGAAAATAATTTAAATTCAATATTTTGGTGGGAAACAAATTTTCACCAAACTTGGTTCTCGATCACATCTCAAAAAGCAAACAGCACGAAAAGTGAAGAGTGAAAGAGTGAAACTAGTGAAAGTGAATACAATTTGTGGATAATTTGATATAATTAAATATTTAACAGTTTTCGATTTTGTATGCTAGAAAACTGACGGATTTTTGTTATTTAAATGGTTCAGCTTGCGCTGTTTAAAGTTTGAAAATGTCCAATCTGAACATACAAAAAGCACTAGCAAATATCCCCTCGTTTCGGGGCTTCCAAAAGGACGAAGAGTTGGTGGATGTAACTCTTGTCTGTGAAAAACGTCGATTGCAAGCTCACAAAGTGGTTTTGTCTGCGTATTCTGAATTTTTTCGCGAGATTTTCAAGGTGAGAAATATATTTGTTCGGAAGTATAATAAAGCGAAAGTTACTGCATTATCTATTCTATACCTGGCCTGATGTAACGAATTTAGGAAAACCCCTGTGATCATCCAGTGATAGTATTCAACAATACGAAGTTTGCTGATTTACAAGACATTGTCAACTTTATCTACTCTGGAGAATGCAAGATTAGTGATGATCGGTTGGACTCATTCATTCCCACTGTTCAGCTTTTGGAAGTGAAAGCCTTGTATTTCGATCAATTGGACAAACGGAGGCGATTGCAGTTTCAGAGTTGTCTATCGAAAGAAAACATTCGTGCTGAAGAACCTGGGGAAAATGAAGGTTTAAGTGATAATAATGATGAAGATAACGAAGAATTGGCTACAAATCCTGATATGGACAACCCTGATGAAGACGAAGATTATGAACTAGAAAATAAACGTGAAGGCGAAGAAATAGTGAATGATTATCCAATGTCTTTAAATCCGGTAAAAGGTATGGGGCACGGTATGAATGAACATGATGATGGAAATCATGAACATGGAGGCCAGGATGACGAGTATGTATTAGAAAAGGAACATGAAGGCGATGGCATGTTGTATGATTACCCTTTGGTCAATTCTAACGATGAGATGGAACAAAAGATGAGTGAACATGATGAGTATGATCCAGAAAATGACTTGCAAGATGAATGTAATGGCGCTGGGGACACTGCTGAAAAAATTTTGTATGGTCTAGAAGAAACCATTCACAATGCACAAAATGAAACTATTTATTTCAACGCGGAAATCGGTGACTTATCCAATATCCATTCCGATGGGGAACACGAGAAAAAACTAAACCAAACTTTCGAGTCAAATCAGGCTAACCAGGACGCAGAGATGGATGAAAATCAAGCAGAATCATTTTCGGTTGAAAAGGAAATCAAGTTAGTGGATAGAGCTGTAAGTGAGCTAGAAAAGCAAGGATTTTGTCATATGGATCCTAGGGCTGCCGCTCGTAAGGTAAAGGTAGGAATGAATGAAAATAACTTCTAAGTTGATTATTTTACTTTGATTCTAATACTTCACTCACTGCTGTAATAATTCTTTAATTTCAGCGAGAAGAACTTCTTTCATCTTTATGCCCCAAAGAAAAAGACGCAACATGGGAACTCCGCCATGCCTTATTAAGGGTGACCCGACTTAAAGGAATTTGGGCTGCCTTTGAAGCGGATTCAATTGTTATTCCTGAACTGGAACAGCTTGGAGATATTTTGGTAAGTTATGCAAAAGCATTGGCATTATTATTTATTGTTGACGTGACTTACAGTCATTATGTTTTTTTCACGTACGATGAACATTAGAGATCAGTTGACAAACCAACGCTGAGCCAGGCGTTGGCAAAGAACCACTATAAAGGGGTTCGTGCACTTGCCAACTATTTTGAAATGGAAACCCGCTGGGTGTGCAAAGAAGAAGCGCTAAACTGCCTTCAACTAATTTTTGCTGATGATGAAATTGCTCGGAAAGTGTTAATCCAAACATCCCTTCCCAAGGAGATTGCTTCGTAAGCGTTTTGACAAAGTCAATATTTATACTTCACCTTCACGCTTCTGTTATCCTAAACCCAAGGTAGGATTACCAAAGGAGTTTGTTTATACTTTGCATTCCAGAATGCTGATTGAGTGTGAAGATGATGAAGATCGGATTGCGGCTTGTGCTCCATTGCTCGGCAAATTATTGTCTTATGGGGAGCCACTGTCTATGGATCAATTTGGTATGCTTTATCTTATCGCAATAGTAATGGTGTTTCATATGCATAAATTGCATTGTATTGTTGTTTGCTAACGCTTTGTGTGAAATTGCTTTTCATTTCACTTCCTAGATGTGCTGAACAAATACTTTGTGCTTCATGTTTTGAATCTGATTGAATATTTTGGGGAAGAATATGACCGAGCTTGGGTAGCAACTGTATTGATTGACATTGTCATGTTCCTAAACTTACAATTTCGCCATGATGAGTTGTTCAGCAATTTTGTCATCACTGCTGTCTCTCAAATGCAAAATATGGATACTTTCAAACAAAAGCTGTTGTTTTATGTTTCTAAAAGACTTGTTGGTAAGTTGTCTAGTCCCATTGTCAAAAGTACGTACAATAGGCGCTTATGTGATTGGTTGCTAGTATACGTAAGTTTGACTATGCTTTTCAGACAATATAGATGAACTTTTCAAGACACAGGTCCCTAAATACGGATCGGTGGAATTAAAATGGCTCAATGACATAATCTCCTGTCACAGAACTAGAAACTTTTTCGTAGAAGCCGAAGTTGATTTCGTGTTTGGATGTTTACTACATGCTGTGGAAAATGTTCCACCTGGTAACAAGGTAAGATTTGCCCCTTTAGAATATAATAGAGACGTAACGTAGATGGACAGTCGTTGGGTTTCCCTCAACACTAAACGCATGCATAATATACTCATAGATTCGTTACATTTGCCTGAAACTGATCCGCAAGATTATTCACAAGCTTGACTACAAACACAATGGGATGCTCCTTTTGCTAAAACTGTTACGGCGAGTGCTGGCTGAGCCTGAGTTCACAAACAAGGATAGAAAAGTTTCCAGCAAGATTGTAAACGACATGGTGAATAATGATGTGACTATAACCTTCTAAATGTACGATGGATTCGATATGTTCAGTTAGTGATACGGTGATACCCTATAACCTTCTGTAAATCATATAGAAACACAAGGCAAGACGTGTAGTAGCATATCAATTCTTTACATGCGTTTCAGTTGTGTAATCAGTTCTAGATGTATGTGTATTACTGCAACGAATTACTTTCTCTTTCCAATTATCTATGCTGATGAATGAACGCAGGCAATTTGTGTGTAGTAGTACGTAATGTAGACTCACATTTACACTCTGTATATGTAATACATTTTATTGTAGATTCAATGCATTTAATACACAAGTTTATAACTTTAAACAACAATCTTAATTTATTTTTCTCATTTCTTATACACATGATTGATATGGCATTGTAGCTAAAGTGTTTGTGAATGAAATCAAAAGCTTGTACAAGAGTCCAAAGTAAGTACATTCACATCACTCTTTGTCAGTCATATACATACATTTTCCACAAATATTGTCACTGCTCATCATCTTGCAAACATTAGCTATTTATTTACATTGGTCCAAGGAAAACAGCCGTATTCGACGTATTCTTAGTTAGTTAGCGGTAACAAACCTCTCACTAGTTAGTCTATATATTATACTGTACAGGTTTCAATGTGCGCTTTCTTCGTTGTATTTATCAGATTTACCATCCAAACTACTACTACAAGTTTCTTTACAAAACAATCTATAGGATCTACTGTTTCGTTCCCAATTAAATCCTTCAATATACTCTCTCTACATAGAAAAAGAGAAAGGCAGAACTTTGTTTCAAACAAACACATAAATCATACTAACTAAACTAAGAGTGTCATAAGACCAGCAAATGTAATCCCCTAATTTCAATTTCCAACACCCACAAATTTAGTCTAACTAACTAACTACATGCACAGTACAATAAATCATTTGGAATCCTGCCTACCACATTTACACAACCAACTAACTACACAAAGTAACAACAACACATGACTATTATCCATATACAGTATTGAAAAGGAAACACATAAAATGAAACAAAGAGGCTTTACTTTGAATTTTTACTTCTTCTTCAGTTCATTATTATCACTAGAAACAAAAGGACTATTCTTATCACTATGAGCCGGCCTGGATTCCACAGTAAAAAGGTCGGTATCCAAAGCCCCTTGTTCCCTTGTTGTTGCGCTACTAATATTAGTATAATTTTCACTACTGTTACTACTATTATTGTGAGCAGAAACATCATTGGTGTTATTCAACTGAACTTGTTCTAGTTCCACCTGCTGCACAGTTTGCTGAGGTTTCTTTTGGGCATCTCCTTCTCCCGTTGTTTCCCTGTGATCTCTATTGCTCGGTTGCTCTTGAAATTCTTGGCTCAGAATCTCGTGCTCGATTCTTTGAGATGTGGGCTCGATCTCACTACTAGCAGTAGCCATAGTTGTGGTCGTGGCTGCACCCAGGAGTTCATCATCAATCAATTCTGTATTCACCGTGTCAGGAGTCACATCCGTCAGCTCATTCACTAACGTATCGTTATGCAAACTAATGGTCTCACTCTCCTCTGAAATGCTCAACTCTTCTTTAGAAACTGCGGAAGTAGTAGTATGCTCTATATGATCATCATCATTAGATTCTCTTCCGGTTACTGTAGTTTGATCGCTGAAAACCATGAACTCACTGGAAGTCCTGTCCTCCATTGATTGTACTTTCTCGGTTGTTGTTCCATTTACTACCGACACGATTTCAATCGAGTCTTCAATTTGTTCCTGCACTGTAGTACGTAATTTTTCTTCAGTTGAGGCCAAAGTGGTGCTATCTTGATCTTCGTTGTCCACAATGGGCACTACGATTTCTGTCTCGTTCTTAGCATGGTATGATGCATCTTGTATTTCATCGGCCGTTGGAGAAATTGTTGTAGCGTCTTCCATCATGTTGAAATCATGGGCGGTAGTAGTACTTTCTTCATTGGGCACCAATGCGACTAATTCCGTTTCTTTGGAAGTTCTACCTTCTCTAGCAGTGATCATGCCTAAAACTTCTAAAGGAGTTATAGTTGATTCTACAATTTTTACTGTGGCATTTGCAGCAGCATTTGACTCTTCTGCGAGTAATGTAGTAGTAGTACCTTCGGTTTCTTCCGGGATAGCAGTAGTAGCCGCGATTTCTTCAGCTAATTCTTTTCTAGTGGTGATAAATGTGGTAATCAATGGAGACACGGAATTTTCTGTGTGTATAATCAAAGGAGTAGATGCTTCGGTAGTAGTTGCAATACCAACAGCTTCGGTAATATGGTGGTGAGCCATTTCTTCCTGTTGGTGTTCAACCGTGTTGGTTGTAATTTCTATGGTCTCAGTGGTACCTGCAGGGATATTAGTATCATCCACATCAGCTTGGGAGCTACTATTTTGGGATTCCCCATGTTCAGGAATCAGAGGGATAGAGACAGTGGAATTTAATACTACTTCTTCGGTTGCAGCAGTAGTAGACATCATTGGTTCGGGTGTTGCTGGTTTAGAATCGGTCGGAAAAGCTTCTGAGATTACGGGGGTGGTGACCGTGGTAGATCTTTCCGGTTCTTTAGGGGCGATAGGAGATTCTGTATAGTTGGTTTCCACGTGTTGCATAGTCGGCACTTCGCTAGGTTCGCTAAAACTATGGCTAGTTTCGGTGGTCGAAATTGAAAGTGCTTTGGGTGATGTGTGTTCTGGGCTAGATTCTTCTTCGGCTACGGGTTCTTCTTCTGCAGTTGGTTCTTCGACAGGTGTAGAAGTTGTAGTAGAGGTGGAGTTTGGATACGTGACTGATGAATGTAAATTATCCGAGGGAGATGGCTCCCCTTCGGGTTCAGGCTCGGAGGAATCGGAATCTGTATCTGGTTCTATGGATGGTACGGCGATGCAAGTTTTCTTTGTATCAATATCCAAGAACATGTATTCAGGACAAGTGCATACAAAATCAACGGTTTCGTAGTCAAAGGTGCAATAGTCTGAGCAGCCGTTATTGGCGAATTTACATGTGTTGACCACCTCTGAAATACAAAGAGATCAAAATTTAAAAGACTTTTTTTTGGAAATCGGGGAGAACATATTTAAACGAGTGCTTATACCGTATGAGGATATGCGGCTTGTAGAGTGCTCCCCAAGCGTGTTCACACCTGAAAGCATTTTAGCTACATCATGATAACGAACAGTAGCATCAGTCCATCCGATTCGCATTTTCACGCTGACACTTCCGAACCTATCCGAAAAAAACGCATTAAATTCTGTTTAGGCCCAATGTTAAAGCATCCTAGCCAAAAAATAAACTTACAAAAACTCAATCACTCGTGCAGAACTATTTTGCAGTCCAACTTCTCTTTTCAAAACTGCTTTCATCTAGATTCAACGCACAATAAATCATTGATTACTACTTTTGCCTCAAGTTGTGTTCCAATAAAAAAACCAAACAGTACTCACATCATCTTCAACTTGAGCAGCCAACTCCTTGAATCTTTCTGTATTCTTATCATTCAAAGCAGCTTCGTATGTTTCGTTGTACAATATGAATTGAACATCAGCCGTGTAAGGGACTGTAGTGAAAAGTAAAAAATATTAATTCCACATCACATTTCCTTGGCTCTCCTTATTTTAATCACTCCAGCATAGAAATAGAAAACAGAAGAGGAAGGATTGTGTTCTATTTATTACGAAGCCGAAGGCTGAGTCAGGTAATTACCAACGGGAGCGCCCTATGCTGCACATGTTAAAGCTAAAATCACCTGAAAACGCAAGATGAAATTTGTGTTAGTAAACTCTGTTTGGAACGG
>Ga0210040_10002280_pt1 | contig 27298 bp, 22 predicted proteins | sample CryGeyCG12114_NA_FD_185462 | JGI IMG/M metagenome (GOLD analysis project Ga0210040, IMG submission 185462) | Groundwater microbial communities from aquifer - Crystal Geyser CG19_WC_8/21/14_NA (SPAdes) (version 2) | ecosystem: Environmental > Aquatic > Deep subsurface > Groundwater | place: USA... | reverse complement strand
ATAGGCTGTATTACACGTCGGCCCGTTACACCGATTTCGGTTTTTTAATGTAAAATGAAAGATTCCCATCGAGTCAAATTTGAAATTGTAAAAATTACGACTTTATTAAACATTATTGTCAGAAACGACTTCTTCGATGTTTAATTGCCAATGCCAATTGATACATGAATAGACAATTCACAAATTGTGTGATTTGAGGTTATGCGAGTTGTTATTGCTCGCTAACTCTCAACGCAGTGTTTTATTAGATGATTTAAATTAAATATATTTCCTGCTTTACAAAAAAGTTGACGCATGCAATCTTGTACAGCATTACCAATCAGCAGCTTTCAGCCGACTTTTAGCACTTGAGATCTGAAGCACGGTTGCATATGGGGTATAAAGTCGAATCCGAATCCACAATAATAGTGTAAAGACGAAGGTTTAATTATGCAATCATTGAAATAGTCACCATCAGTACTGTTACCTCGCATAAAACAACTTGGGTAGGTCACTATATAGCGCACCTTTTTATTGCACACCCCAACCGTATTTTCTAATAGTGTCTATTCGCAAAAATTAAAAAAGTTCGTTTCCATTCTGTTGAAAGTAAAAGAACCAATGCCAGGTAACCTAGTGTGCAACGAAAACGAACAGTAATTGTGGTGGTTTAGTTATATGTATTTTGCATAGGAATCTGGAGCAAACTGCTTCTTCATTCTTTGTTTGAAAAATGTGATTAGAAAATTTAAACGATTGCATGCACTTGTTCTGGTCCAGGCTGGCCACTGTGCCAGTTTCATCCAATACACGATGACACGATGAGTGATCTGATCTCCTAACTACGCCATTCCATTAGCTGATCGATTTGTTTTGCGAATAACTAATATTATCGAATCTTACGGTCAATCAATTCAACATGTTAAAAAAATACATAACTTGACTTTGGAGAGAAAATAACAGCTCAATTAAATATAATATGAACTTTATTTCATAGTAGCACGGAATACAAGAATGCAAGAATGGACATGAAAACTGCTAGGGTCAGTATTTGCACATTTTTCACTCCAGTTTGCTGTTGACTATAATTAGCGAACACATGTTCGGCTAACATTGAGAACTTTGAAATTACTTTTGTAATTTTCACATCAACCATTTGCCCATACAATGGTTCATCCGAGATGAATTCCAAATTTAAGAACTCTTCAGAATCCAATTCTCTGTTGGGTTTTAAGAGAATCTGCATGGTGATTGAAAAACGTATTGTAAGGAAATGTTCATTGTCTATAAAAAAGAATGTCATTTGTCTGAGAACATACCTGACGGTAATTTTCATCATGGCCCACTAAATGTTTCCTATCATGGGAAATATCTGTGACCAAAACATTTTTCACAATGGATCCAATTTTTGCAGCACTTTCACTCTGTTCTACATCTAAATAAGAGAAAAAGAAGTCAGACAATTTCTTAGTTCTCTCTTTAGCCACTTGTGCAGGCAATCGGGGCAATTTGGCTGCTCTGGTTCCAGGGCGCGGATAAAATTGATTGATGAATACCACTCGGAATTTATATTTATCAATCAATTGCATCGTTTCTCTAAAATCAGCTTCTGTTTCGGTCGGGTAGCCACAAATTATGTCTGTGGCTATGGTCAGGTTCGGAACCCTAGAAAAAGGCACATGCATTTATTTCAAAGGGATTTTTTGATTTTATTCAAATTCACCAAAACTGTCTATTGCTATTTCAAAGTTTGAAAGTTTAAACTCTTTAAGTGAGAACTTTGTTTACCTTTGTACTAGAAAGTCTACAATCCTTTCGAAATCCTTTGTATCATATTCGCGCTTCATATCAGCCAATACATTATCAGAGCCAGATTGCACTGGCAAATGCAAAAATTTGTACACCCTTGGATGAAGTAAAATTTGAGCGATGGCCTCCAAATGATTTAAAATATAGGGTGGATTAGTCATTCCCAGGCGTAAACGACAGCCTTGAGGAATAATTTGCACCAAAGGCTCCAGTAAGTCAACAATTGACAGACCCAAATCGATTCCCCATGCACCCAAATCTTCGCTTGTCAGCCAAATCTCTTTCACTCCTTCATTTTGGAGCACATGGGATGCTCTAGCTAAGATTTCCTCTGAAAAAGTCAGTGGATCAAATATGAAAACAAGGAAGTGCTTGCATATTCGGAAAGAAAAAAAAACCTTAAACCCTAACAAGTGTTTTCTGCAGAGTGGTGTAACTTCAATTTTTCTCGCTGTTCTAAAGACCTAAAGGCAAATCAGGAATGAAATGAAAAAATAGTTAATAGTTTTCAACTTCTTACATCAAACTCATATGCAAAATCATAAATCTAAAGCATGCAATTTTTAGGCATTTGAAATGATAAACCATAAAGTACTTTTCCAATTCAAAAGCAGACTAGCAATATTAAGCAGTTGAAATTTGAAGCATGCAATTATTACCATTTTTATTTTCACTTTCAGCATACTGAATAACTGAATACTTGATATCTGAAGAATGTTGCAAAAATTTTTTTTCGTATTCGAAATCTCATGCATGCTGCATACATTTTTTTGTGCTTATGGAATCTCATGCTTGCTGCACAGTAAATACGATTCATTGCGATTGAAATTTCATGGGTGCTTGGATAAGTATTATATATATCTAGTTCTATGGATGCTGCGTGCAATTTTTGGTATTTGAAATCTACAGCAACAGCATGCTACTTGCAATTTACAGTATTTAAAATTATCAGAATAATTGAATGCTATCTTTTATTCCAAATTTAAAATGCAAAGCATCTAATACTGTTATTGAAGTAAAAGTACTCACATTATAAGCTATAACATGCAATTTCTCATGCCGATTTTGTGAAATCTCCTTACCTTTAGTATAAGAAGCCAAATCTCCTCGCGCCAACTTGGTTTTACAATAAGTACAAGAATTAAGACATCCCGTACTCACAGGAATGATTTCAATAACTTTATTTCTCCGCATTTTTGGCAAATTTAGGACAGCACCCCCAAGCTTCTTAATTTTAGAGGTTTCTTCAAGTCTCCCCCGCTTATTTCCCATAAAAGATACTTTATTGCCTTTCAGTGTCTCTTCTACAACATGGACAACTTGGTCCACTTGTTGAACACCGATTGTACTATAAGGTTTATAATATCCTCCTTTGTCTGCTTGGGGCACGCAACCTGCCAATACTACAAACTTCCCCAGACCTAATGCCTTGTCTATCTCATTTTTGAAATGTTGTTCTGATGGACCTTTCACGGTACAACTGTTCAGCAGCCATAAGTCACATGAGTGTTTATCTGCCGCTAAAATACGGGGTTAATTATTTGCCTGTCCAACCCAGATATTTAGCACCACTTTTAGAAACTTACTCGTCACACAGAATCCATGCTGCTGTAAAAGGCCGGCCATATACTCACCATCTGATGAATTGTGGGAGCAGCCCCATGTTTTCACATAGATTTTGTAATCCTTTGGATTCAAATTATTGCTTAATGCCTGAGATCCTGCTGATCCTCATAGAAATCAACCAAGGATATATACTAAACATTATCTTTGCAATACAATAGGAAGCTAGCAATATCTTACTATTGGATTTTCCATTTTTTGGATAATTTTCGATAAAATGTGATTCTGATGCCGACAAATCACGTTCATGATTATTGAAATGAACATTAATCACACCTTCCCTTGCACGACCTCTCTTGCCTATTCGATTCTCTTTATCACCAATATTGTCATTGTCGTACAAAAATTGCAAATCTTCGATGTCATCCAATTGGAAATCGCTGCAAGAAATTGTCCTCTCTTTTCTCATCTTCTCTTTAATTACGTTGGCATTATTTTGCTTGTGTGCCCATGACTTTTCTTTACGGCGATTTTCTCCATTTTGTACATCGTTGCAAGAACTACAAGTAGATTTGGGTTCTTCTGAAAGAAGAGACTCCATGTTTTAAAAAATGAAAACCTTTATTATGACTTTTGATTCTAGCATTGACAATTTATGAATATTTGTTTCCTCTCCTTTAAAAAAATTATGAATTTAATTTTCCTGCCATACCGAATCTATTGCTTACGCATACGCTATATAGTTTATGCTGTTGAACTGTTGGTTTATATTTTTTGATGGCGTCAAACTATGCGCAATTCGTAAACTATTTTTGCAGTTCGCAAACAATATGCATGTTAAAGTTTTGTTGTGCTTTCTTTGTTATAATGAAGCACCGTGTGCATTGGGATGGTATAATAGTGTTAGTCAAAAATATTGTTTAGGAATGACATAAAATGCTGAGTTTTGTGTCTACAAGCATTCCACACGATGTGAAACCACGTTATTTGTTGCATTGTTAGCTGCTGAATTGTTGCAAAATTTGCGGCTAATCAATGGAGTTCCCACCGCATTATTAGCCACTGGAATTTGATTTACTTGGTAGTGGCTATATTGGCTCCGAGCAAACGCAACTGATGGGTTACTTGGTGCTGATGCGCTTTTGCTACAATTCAGCAAAAAAATCATTATCAAAATAGGCTTAAAATTGTCAATTAATATTGTACTTTATACTTTAATTAAGTAATTTTAATGAAATTGTGTTCAATTTCATACCACATAAGATAAATGCTGACCAAAACAAAGACAATAAATGCGCTTCCGATCCCAATCATAGCCAGCATCCAAAAATTGAATTCTCCATCGGCTAAATAAATGTAATGTAAATGTAAGTATGTGAAAAATTTGGCAAACACTACATTGTATTACTGCAAATATGAATATAAAAAATATTCCATATTACGTGGATTGTAACTGGCTTGAGATCGCAATGGTAAAAAAATATGTCCGCTGTCTCCATTGAAAAAAAGATGATCGCTACTATCCATTATGGTTGATTATTCTTAATTTAGCCTCAAACTTTGCAACGGTTTATTCAAAACATACGCAAAAATTGCCACCGTCTCCTCTATACAAAATTCGCACCAGTTTTGCATTGTTTTTTACGTTTTTTAGGTATGATACGTGAAGATCTTTAAATCAATATATTCTGCAATCTCGCTCGGCCGAATTCGGAGATAGTAGGTGGACCAAACGGCTTTTTTATCGTTAGCTTGTAGCTATGCCATAAATTCGTGAGTGCATAATATGCCAGGGCAGCTTCCAAATATCAAGTTAATGGAAAAAAAGTGACTGAATGAAAAATGCTCAGTGGTTAAAAAAGTAACAAACGCATAATTTTTTTTAAATATTCCAATCAGAGTATGATCATTTTTATTTACACGTCAGATACAAAAAGAAAAATTCGTCCATGTAATTATGCGTGAACAACTCTACCCTTAATAATCGCACATGTGTCCAATACTTTCAACATATAAAACCCAAAATTTCATATACAAACAAACATAAAACCTTAACCATCTAATTAACTTATCCAACTCAAGCCGACCACAATATATTATCATCATAACAAACGGGCATGCATATGTACAATATACAATGAAATTGTAGTCCACAACAGTAATAATATTAATCTGCCTCCATTATTTAAAACTCTATAAGCTGTACACCTTTGTCTCATCAACAATATAATAATTTAATTGTGATGCTGTCACAACAATACAAGAGTCCTATCTAAAAAGAATCAATTATCAATACATTGTTAATAATTCTGTGAAGGTTTTCTTGAGACCTGCAATTACATCATCCAGATATAATTAGTTAGATAGTTAACTATAACTTGTAGTTAAGGATATACAAAGGGACAGTATGACATTTAACTCTTCCTTTACATTATATACAGACCGATTATCTAAAACTCTACAGGTTACTGTTACTAATAGTATTGCTAGCTTATCTACTTAACCCCTGATCCCAGTAAAACGTATCCCCTACCCATTGGTATTTCCTCCCTGTTTTTGTTCCTCCTTAACCTGCTGGGGGTTTACCAATTGCTCCACTTTGATTTCCACCATAGATTCTGGTCCATCCGGTAACTGATCCAATGTAGGATCGTTGGTATCCAAAAGTGGGTCTGTTTCATCCATACCACTACTGCTATTATTATTGATATTACCTACAGGTTCATTTGTAATAATCTCTACTCCAGAATGAGATTGTTTTTTTCCCCCGGAGGATGAGGATGCTGCCGAATTGTTGCCATTATTTTTCCCCTCATTTTTGGGTAAATGTTTCTTCTCATGGGAAAATAAATCGCGATTCCTATAAAACTTTTTATCACAAAAACGGCACTTTTTATTGTGCCTACTTTTTTCGTGAACTCGGAGCACATGAAGTTGGAGTGAAGTTTTGTACGAGAATTGTTTATTACATTTGTTGCACACACTTTTAATGCCTTCATGAGATTTTATGTGCTCACGAATTAGTTTGTCACTGATGAACTTATCGCATTTTGGACATTTACTTTTAGACCATGGGGATGAGGAGGATGAACTTGTGGGTGAATTTGAAGCTGGATTTTTAGAATTTGGAGTTAAGCCCAGGGCTGAGGTGGATACTACAATTGCGTTTGAACTACTACTAGCATTTGGAGTCGAGATTGGGGTCACAGTTATGTGGTTATTTTTTTGAGTTGCATTGTTTTTGGCTCTCTTCTTTTTCGTTGTAGGGGGCTTTGGAGGCAAGCTGAGTTGGGCGGGCGAGGAGACGGGCGTTTGGTGAGGTTGTGGGGACGCCATGTCCGCAGAGGTTGTTGCCAAGAAATGTTGCGCTGGTTCTGTCATAATTTCCACTTCATTCGCAGCTTCTACAGCTGAATACAAAACATGGCATTAGAGATTGCAAATTGCATTCGATTTAGCTACACTCAATCAACGTTGTCGACGTTGTGTACCCCTTTAAATACCTTGGAAATGATCTCCTCCACCGGCCGATACTTGAAACACGATACCATCCACCTCTACAAGATTTGTAGGATGTACTGAGTCTTCAGCTAAATAAAACATAGATTTAAGCATTACATACGGGAATCGAAGTGCAGTTAAATAAAACGATCCAGGTCATTAGATCCATTATTCCACAAGTACACTGACTCACCTTTGATGTGGTAAGATGGAATAACGTCGTCCCCATCCTGATGCAGCAGTGGGTGACCTTTGTGATCATAAGAGGTCAATACAACACCATCGCCTTAAGAAAATATATGACAAGCGTCATTGTTTTTATACCCCACGCCACAATTACAACTAAACCACAACCAGCCCGAAACCAAGCCTACCACACTAACTACCACAAGCAAACTAATAACTATACGATACTTACTCGTTATGGTCCAGGAGCCAGCCTCCGATTGTGAATCCATAACCCCTGCAGCAGCCCCATGTTGACCTTCTGATAAAACGCCCGCTCGTAATGATGATGATAACTGTCTCCGTTCACTGCAAAATGTTTTGAAAGTTTCCCCTGAAAATAAAACAAACCATGTGAAAAATTAATGCTTACATCTATTACAAAATAAGCAACCATAAATTGACAAACAATTTCAATTTGAAGTTTCCAACCAAATAAGACTTAGAATGAACCCTCAAGACTATTTAACACATAAAATCGCATATACTTTTACTTCGACAACATGAACAAAATATTATTCGACTCAAACATTCGCATAGTTGAAGAGTTTCCAGAAATATAATCGGCATAATTTGTTTACACTACGTCAATCAGCGAAACATTTCTTAAACGAATAATAAGTGAGCCACTGGACTAAAGTGGTGTAGCATACTTTGGTATTAAAGTTTGTTCGACTTCGAACGTCGACTTACCGAAATGTAATTTTATAAAATCTTTGATGAGAATAATGTGTTCCGAAAGTTGTAACAAACTTTCGCCCAACTGTCGCATATCATTTTCCAAAAGCTGCTGTCTATATTCTAAAGTATTCATGTTGACGATTGGATACCCCAGGAGCTATTTGAAACATGAATTTGAAATATGCAAAAAAAGGAAGGAAATGTTTTTTTCTCAACTGTCTACTCTGAATTTATTATTTTAAAGAGTAAACGGGATTTTTGCAGTCAAGCGCGTCATTCCTTTCTGATGGCTTGTACCAAGGTCCACAAAAAATTCAAACAACGGACGCTTACTATTTACTTGATGTGTTTGGATGCTTATGGCTTCTCAAAGTTTCGTTCCTTCCATACAAATGAACCTACCCAATACTATTTCTTAGGGGCGAATATGGATTCACAAAATTGATCCATATTTTTCACCTAAAAATGCTAGAATGGTCAACAAATAATTGTGTGACTGTGTGAGCGACCAAAAAAAATTAGCAAAGGTAGGGAAATTCTTTGATGTGGTATCAATATCATTTATTTGTAGCGGTATAAGAATTTTAAATTAACTGCATGAGGAAGTGAAAATTTCCAGGTTACGTCAGCGTCGGACAGTAAAGTGGACAAACTCCCACTATAATAGCTTCCAAGCAGCGCAAAAAACGGTGTAGCTTGTAGCTTGCCACATTGCTAACATTGAATGAAGTAATTCGAGATCCATGAGGATGCAAAAGTTGTTATTTTTCTAACTCCAAGAAATTTTTTCTTAAAAATAACTCCCACAATGAGCACAATGATCAATAATCCCCAAAACTTTATTCCACAATAAAAGCTTCGTTTTCTTGTACATCTAAATCTCTAAACTACCTGATGTTTTCAGTCCAAAAACACTGTGCTATATTTTTTAAAGAAGTTTGCAAAACTTTCGTCATCAAATCCACCATTTCGAATCAGATACTCAACATAAGCTATGCAAGTTTTCTTGTCATTTTCAAAAATTGTTAAATCTCGATCACATCCTTCGCATTTTCCTGCAGCAATGGCTCGTCGGAATAATTCGATGTCTTCTTCGATTTTTCGAACGATCAATTTGAAGTTTTGGATCAAGTAACGTGTTAAATGAATGCGATGTACTGGAACATCTTCTTTCGCCATTTTTAATGACATCTCCCCAACTTTAATACTCAAGTCAACACTGTGGGAAATATCTTTTAGACCATCGGGACTTTTGGGTTGTTCAAATTTCTTGTCCGATATCGCTTTCGAATAAACTTGCGAGAATGCAGCAATTTCGAAAGCGCTCGAGAAAATTATAAGGTCCGAAAGTTTCATCTTCTTTTGAACTCTGTAATGTAGAGAATGCTTTAAAAAATATTTTGAGCACGTTTGCTTTGAGTAAATTTATCACTTACACAAGCGGATTTTTCAAATTCAATTTGAAAGCATGGCCATCTTCATCAAGAACTCCCAATGAGAGCAATTTTCCGAACCATCCATCATTCCAGCCAATGCAATCGCTTCTCAAAACCCTTAAGTAAAATGATTGCCATTCTTTGACTTCACCTTCATCTCTTTCATGCACGGGACAATTTCCGAATCCATGGAATATATGTGACTTTGTTTCTATTGAAGCTAGTCCCTTGGTTGGAGTTGTGAATTGAGATTTCCATCCGGGGAATGAGTCCATTGATGGAAAGTCTAAAAAAATGGAGAACTAATTTCGAATTTCATTTTTAAGAAGCTGCATTGCTGCATATCCGGAACTGCCGTTATTTTCTAGATTTACAAGAAACTCAAGTGCTGTTTGCAGAATTTTTTTAGAGCTTTTTGCACAACTAGACCATTCAATTCCTGAAAAGTTATTGAAGACTTCCTAAATATTGCTTAAACCGCGCTTTCCACTTAGCTGAGGCTGAGCTTATGTCATGTACCTGCGGCACTTCGCTTTCCTATGAGTCCTCCAAGTACGCTGGGTTGTTGCATCATCATTGGACCAGGTGGAACAGGTGGACCAGGTACCATAGGGCCAAGCAAGCCCGGAGCTGGATATCCAGCTGGAACCATCATGGGTCCTCCACAGCCACCTCCTCCCAGCATCCCGAAAACTGATCCTACCACTCCACATGCAATTCCGAAAGCCCCACCTGTACCGTACAAATCATGCACATAAGCCTTTTAGATGCGAACGTGTGAACGTGCTTATAACGAGCTAATAATCGAGATTGAGATTGTAGAACTATTTTTGACTGCTATGTTATTTTCATAAATTCAGTTCTTGAGCTACAAAATTTTTTTTTAGAAGTTCTATAAATTTTCCGAAGTCAGCTACACAAAGTAAATATTTCCAAACTTCTTTATACCAACAATGCCGCCAACCAAATTGCCTACAAAACGTCCTTGTTTTTCTTTTGCATAGTCCAGATCAGCTAAAAGTGTATAGGCATCTTCATTGAATTTAACTGTGTCGAATTTTTCATTAAATTCTGACATTGGCGGAACAGGATCACTTTTCGTAGCTAATTCTGGGACGACGGTTGCATTAAACAAACATGGAACGAAAAAGTTTGAAGAGCATTGGACTGCCAACTCATCTTTGGAATTTTTGGCAAATATGAGCCATTCTAGAATATAGTCCCCTTTATCGATTGTGTGCTTTTTCAGTTTCTTGTCCAATTTGGTTTGCGGTCTGCATGCACATAAATTAAAATATTCCATCATTAGAGGTAATTTTACAATGCCTTTCAACACTATTTGAATTGGCTTTCCATAACCATAGCTTGTAAACTGAAGAGCTTTAACTAAATTTCCATAAATCAAGTTTTCAAAAAATTCTTTACCTGAAAACAGCTTTGAGACCATAATAGCTATTTTTGCCATTCACTTGTTCGCTCTTCTTTCTCAACACAACATATGTTCGTTTCTTCAACCCTTTGTTGGCTTCAACATTCAAAATTCCATCATCCTCCGCAGGAATTACTACAACTTTCTTCTCCGATTCGTCCCCTTCAGTTCTGAAAATGTCTTCTCCGTCCAATTTATACACAGTCTTCTTATTCTGTTTGTCCACACTTTGATCCACAGAGAAATCCTCTTTAAATTGATCTTCGGGGAAGCTGATTATCTCTTGTGCTAAAATTTCTTCCACAGAGTCTCCATTAACACACGTAATTAATGTAGTTGATAATATGACAGCACAAAATACGAGAGTTGTCCAGCCGGAACTCATTTTGGGGCAATGTGGTACACTTTTTTTAGTGCAAGACCTGATTTCTACGTGTGAATAATGTGCCGATTCTATTTAGTTAAATACTTTTCCACAAGAGTAGATTGAATGAATTTGAATACGGAAGCATTCATTATGAATAAACATGAAATTCCCTGGAAATTTGTTTCAAATGTTTACTCAACATTCCATAGACACACATTGTATGAAATGAAATAAGGAGCAATACAAATTAGAGAATACAATTTGTGGCTTCGGATATAGTATAAACTACTAAACTTTCCAATTCCCACGTTTGATTCACCGTTTTTCATTATGCAAAAGAATGCTAATTAAAGTAAAACCAACCTATGACTAGAGAAACAATATAGAAGTAGATTAGAGTCATTATAGAGAATATACTCGCAATTTACGCAAAAGCAAAGCAGGCTAAACGGCGAAAAAAGCCTCAACTAAACTAGCTTAGCAAACCAACATTGAAGAAAGCTCAATCATTAATCATCGCAAACAATCAATCTAAATTTTTACATCCATTATCCATCCAATATTTCTTGTGCAACTCAGATATAAAGGCGCAAGGCGAAGAGGACAATTTTGCATTGCACAGCCATTAGCCATTGCCATTGCACTCTACCTGCAGCAAAAACTCAACGGAGATTTACTTTACATTAAAATTATTTCTGATTCGGATGCAGTAATTCAATTCAGCATTCCTTTTGGTCAAACAATAATATTTGTTTTAACAACAATAATTTGGAATTTAGCATAATATTGCCGCTAAACAATAAAAATGAGGAATCCTAGTATCGTATAGATAGCACATTTTAATAATATTATGTAATAATAATAACAATACATTTGGATTCTTGTTTCTATCTATTTACAAAGCTAAGACCAATTAGTGAGACTTTTGAGTGCTGAGAGTTAAAAGTTAAATTTATTTAATTGTTAAAGCTGATGAGTATGCGTATTCGTAAATCGTATTTTACTTATATACTTACATATTTGCTGCATGACTTTAGCGGCATCGTAGAGCTCTTACGGCATGCTCTTTTATGATTTGAAGATTTGAATCATTTCCTTTTCCCACTCAAAAGTACTGATGTAGTTTCCACCAAAAAATTTAGTCTGTCGTATTCTTGGATCGGCAAACAAAAAATTAATATTTTATTTCAGTTCACGCCCGTTTTGAAAGTTTTTGGGGAAAAAGGGGTAACATTTTTTCCCAGTTGATCGAGGAATTGTGAATTCTCACTACTGCAAAATACGTTTGGTTCAACAGCTTCTACAATATGTCAGGAAGTGAGTGCTACTTTGGGTTGAAATTTTTATTTGCAACTTTAGTTTTGAATTAAGGGGGAAATGTCAAAACCGCCGGTACTGTATGGGTAGTATCAATAAATAGAGTTCATAGTTAGACGGGTGTATTCATTTAATGAGTTGTATTGGCTGTTTGTTTCGTTTCTGATTTTGTACCGTACTTTTTGACATTTCGACGCGCTAAGCAATGCAATTATGATTAGGTTTTAGGTTTAGATTACATTGTGTCATTGTGTGTGCTCGTGATTTTAAAGAAACGTATTCTGGTAATTAATTTTGATTGCTTCATGTTATTCACAGAGAAAGGGAAGAAAACAAAAGGAACGACTTTATCACTTCAAGAGTTTCATGCAAAAGTCGATGGCAATGCCACTCCTTCAGTCGGACAAAATATTGTTTATGCTCCAAAGAAATTAAATAAACCTGTGGGTGCCCCCTCTTGGGCTGATGAAGTTGAAAATGATGGTAAACAAATTTATTTGGTTTCAAATTAAACAAGAGACATTGTACTTTTATGTGTTTCGATTCGACTATAGATTGGGGATTAGGTGGAGTTCGGTTCTCCGGTCTGTTTTAATTCCCTTCGAGTTTTTTATCCGTTTTAAAACCTGATCCATTAATCGATATCTAACTATAAGTAATTGGGACTTTTCTTTGGAGGGTTGTTGTAATTCTTCAGTTTAAAATTATGACAAAATCGTCAGATTTTGGAATTAAAATAAAAAATCTCACCTTATTATCCTTGCATCTTCATTCATGCAGGATTTTAGTATCGTATTGTGTTATTTTTTTAATTCCGTCCGACAAACAAACGCTGTTCAGTTCATGACAAAGTTATTTTGATTTACTGTTTGTATTCCTGTCATGTTTTTCAGCTTGTTTGTCTTTTCGTAATCTGGCTCATCAAAAGACTCTTTTGATGAGCGAATTTATTTGAGAATTATAGAGTAAGTAATTTGAAGGTTTCATTGGTTTCAATCGTTTCAAGTTCCAATTTCGACGCATAGCCAGCAAGGATTGTATATTATTTGGCTGCGGCAATGTTATTCTAATGGTTCTCGAACGTCAGATATCAAAAACCTTTTTACTTCATTTAGTTCAAATATTGTATTCCTAATTGTATAAATGAATGTATTTAAAACAAAATCTTTTACAGACTTTTTATTGGAGAAAGAGAAGATAGTTCTGCCGTCAGCACCGCGTTCTGTACGTGGGCCGGCATATAATGACGCCGAGATTCCAAAAGAACCACCATTCACTGCTCATATTGGAAACCTAAGTTTCGACTTAGATGACGACGACGTCTATAATTTCTTCAAGGAACTTGACGTGATTGATTTGAAACTGCCAAGAAATGAAAATAGTAAGCTCAGAGGTTATGGATATATTACTTTCGCTACCAGAGAAGACCTTATTGATGCCCTTGTTCGTCATGAACAGGTAAAATGTAAATTAAATATGGAATGCGCAATGCAACAACCTACTCAATCCATTAGAAAATTGGCTGTTACCAAAAATTAGGGATGCAGAATCTTTAGTGTAATATTCCTTCCTCCTCCCTATTTCTGATTTTTTTGAAGCGAATTTTTTTAGTATCTTAAAGCAAAATTTTATTTTTCGTCGCCATCATTTGGAAGGTTCTTAACTCTGGCAAAAATGAGCTTGGTTCCTTCTTCCCAACTAAAGGCCTCAAGAAATGAGAAAGCCCGCAAACGCTACCATTTTTAAGTTGGATATTTATCGGCTTATTCACCTAAAACTTAAAACCTACTTCGGTTTTCCTTGACAGTTCATAATTCCGGCCAAAGTTCTCGTTTGTTCGATTCAGTTCTCTATAGAATTTCGCGAATGTGCAACGGCTTCGTGTTGCCCTTTACGGAACAATTGAATCTGAACAAGCTAAATCAAATTTCATGTTCGGGGTTGGATTTTATTTCATTGAAGTTATTCATTCGTCGGCATTTAAAAATATTTTTCGTTTTCAGGGGCTACGCGGACGTCCCGTCCGAGTTACCCTGGGTCAGCCCTCTGGTATGCAACATCAACGTGACAATTACCCTGGTGGTCGCCGCGCTGAAGACCAGACCCCGAGCGACTGGCGAAGCGGTGGCCGAGACTCTAGTTTCGTGAATTCCGCCCCTGCCCCCTCCCAGTCTCACTTTTATGGAGGAGGCCGAGGCGGGGACCGGGATGGAGGCGGTGGCCGCTACAACCGAGATCGAGGAGATCGTGGTGACTTCGAAGGAGACCGCATGGACAGTATGGGAGGCGGTGGTGGTGGAGCAGACGAAGCTCTTGACTCTAGTTGGCGCCGTGGAGACAATCCTCGTCCACCCCCGCCTGAAATGAATCGCGATGGACACCGTGGGGGAGGCTACGGGAATCGACGAGATGACGATTTCCGAAGAAACAATGATCGTGATTCTGACTTTCGCAGCCATCGTGATTCAGATTTCCGACGTGGAGGAGACCGTGACCGTGGGGAATCATCCGATTTCCGTAGAAGTAATAGAAATGATTCGGATTTCCGAAGGGGAGGTGATCGGGATTCCGACTTTAGAAGAAATAATAGCGAAGGAGGGAATTTCAGAAGAGGTGGAGATAGAGAAAGAGATCCAGAATTTCGTAGAAGTAATAGAGATGGAGAGGATAATATAGTTTTCGATAGGAGTCAGATGAATGATACGCCTAGACCGTCGTATGTACACGAAGAGCATACGGCTCCCCCCACGCGTCAGCATCATCGTGAGGAGGAGGATAGAGAAGGACCTCCACATCGCAATGAGCGTCCTTCCCATAATGAAACAAATAATGGACACGGAGGAAGGGGAGGGGGCATTGAGCAAGAGCATCCGCGCAGTAGTGAAGATGCGAGTAGCAATGATGGAGATCATGGGTCACACAGAAATCAAAGGAAGGAGCGGAAAAAATTAGTTTTGAAGCCTAGGACTGGTATGCACAGTCGTATGAGGTCAATAGAGTCATGCTTAATCCAAGTTGAAAGCGTAATGCTGAGAGAGTCAGCATTTATTTGCATTCACATTCACACGCATTCAGTATAACTTCAGCTCAGCATTAAACTGTACTCTACGGACTCCTTGTACTTTTTTCATGACTAGTAAATGCTAAGGGCCGTTTTGAATTTTTTGTTTCCTGTTTTGCAGTACAACCAACTGAATCTGATGCACCGGTTCGATCCTCGTCTATTTTTGGGGAGGCAAAACCAGTGGACACTGCTGCTCGTGAACGTGAAATTGAGGCGAAACTTCAACAACTCGAGATGGACACGCATTCACGAGATTCACGGGAGTCTCAGTCACGGGACTCACGTGGTTCCCGGGAATCGTTGTCGCGGGAGTCTGTTGAGGGTCGTCGCAGTGAAGGGGAGGAGGGGGAAGGGGGCTGGATTCAAGCCACAAACAAAAAAAAGGAGTCCCGGGCTGCAAAACAACAAACATCAACTGCTACTTCTAATACTACAAGTCGTCGTCAATAAGAAGTATCCAATTTAGTTTTCCATATTATTATTATTACTTATTCACTTTTATCTATAATCTTAATTAATACTACTACTACGAAGATAGCCTCATTGGTAATAAAAATGATGATGATAATGGATTCTATGTACACAGCATACATTGTTATTTGTTATCATTGATTTGAGGAAAAGAAAATCTTTGATGGTATGATAAGTGTGTTAAGAAATGAATTACACTGTTGTAACATAAAAACAATACAATAAAAATAGAATAATTGAGAAAAATTTGAAAAATAAACGAATGCATAGTTACTGTGTATGTCGGTGTAATGTGTATGATGATGAAATAAAGGATTTAGGAAGTCTCTTTTTGGCTTCGTTTGACTTTGGAATATGAGTTTTCATCTTTGTAGCCTTCAATTTCTGCTCCAAAATTCATGTATTATTACCCAATATTAATATTTCGCTAAATAAATAGATAGAAACTTTCGGGATTTGTTACTAAACAAGAAAGTTATGAAAACTTGATTGCTACACAAAAGAACAATTTTTGCTAACGTTTTCTATTATGCTACTATGTGTTTTGTGTACCTGAGGATTTTTCTTCTTTTGTTGTGGGATTTTACATTTCATTCAAATAATTGGGGCTTATAAAATTGGGAGTGAAAACTTGCTAACATTTTAACATTTATTACTTTTCGTCCTTCATTTGATTGATTGGCTGGCGTGTTACTTCTCTTATTGTTAGTTAGTAGCCATTTGACTAGCTCTGCAACATTTTACGTTCAATTTTGGTGATGAAATCTAGATTTTCGTTTCCCTTACAAATATACAGTTCATGAAAGAGGACAGATTGTCTCGGTTTAGTTTCCCCTTCTTTGTTTGCCGATCCTGATAAATTTTTGTTACAAGTTTAATTGGTTTAGAAGTATTATTCATAATTTTCTTAAATATTGTGATCAGATAGGTACAGAACATATTGAACGTCTATTCCCCTTCGCACGATGGGGCATTGTAAGATTTCAGATTTGGTAGATTCTAACGTTCGGGAAAATCATTGGATGAAAAATATTTGTATTTTAGAACTGAATTTTCGTTCAGTACTTCAAAATGTTGTGCTTCACAACTATTTCGTACTTTGCAATGAAATGAAGCCATATTAAGATCTATTTTTTGGAATCTGAATCTTAATTTCTTGAAAATTACTGAAGTTAGTCCAAAAAATAATAACTAGTCTCATAAAATGTCATATATCTCCCGAACTGATTATACATAGGTAACTGACTAACTGATAAACTAACTATAAAGCATAATAATTGGTTTAGAAAGCTTTTGTGCTACATAATGTTTGAAAAAAATGCTCATGGGTTAATTAATTTCAAGTTGAATGATCGCTCGGACCACCAATCTCTAATGAAGAGCTCATATTGTGGACAAATTGGGCTAGTAATGAGACAACCATTGTTGCATTCTAAATTCAAACGACATGAGAAACAATACTATATTTATGTGTACTATGCAGGTGGTTTTCTTCTCACAGTAATACCGTCCAGTCCCTATAACAATGATCGTGTGTACGTTAGTTTATCGACTAGACCAGCTATTCAGCGTTTTTTTAGATTCCAAGGCATGAAATTTTGCAATGTTTTTGATTCCAAGAAGAAATTTTATTTTGCAATGCTTAGAGATTCTAAGACACGAAATTATGCAACCATGCTTTTTTGTATCAGAGATAAAAATTTTCAAAATTACAAATCTGTCCCTCATTTTCATCCATTTCCAAGCTATCACGTATCAAATAATATGGAATTGTCAGAAACTATTTAACTTGCTCAGACTAGATTTTTTATCTGTTTTGTATGGTGAGCCGTAATAAATGGTGTAACCATGAAACAAGCGGAGATTCGTAGTTACTGTTACTGCTATAGTAAGTATTTGAGTTAGTTGGACAAGAGTGATAAGGTTATACTGAGGAGCCATAATGTTTCACACATAATAAATACCGCTGTGACGATCCGTGAAATTGACAACAACTGTAGACACGCCATCACTTTTTTTGAAGACCGATTTGGCCCATTTGGTACGCTTCACATGTGTGAATAATTTGGGCCCTATGAGACGCAATGGGCGAATTGAGAACTCTTTCGTAGCTCCATATGTCCATTGATATGATCTGGTATACAAATGCATGCCATGTAAAATATGAATGGAAATTGGGAGAATTGTGCAGCAAAACATATTTCTGTATTATGATGCTGATTCGGTACTTAAAATCAATCCTGATTGTTTTTTATTGCTGTTTGTGTAGGGTTAATTTAAATTAAAAAATGGTCTTTTTTTAGCGATGAGTCGATGAGAAGATCCCTAGCCATAAACCACATTAAATACTGTGAAAGAATGAATTCTCTACTGAATTAATCAATAGAAAAATTTACTGTTTATCCAGTCGAAAAAACAAAAAAAAAAACCTTTTTCGGCGGCACAATGTTCAACAATGTTACATTTATGGATTTTTATACTGAAAATCTGCAATATACGCGTGACTATGATTATTATTTTATTTCTGTAGCTACACGGGATGCCAAAACACGCATGCACACAAAAAACATTAAGAAAGACGAATTTGTTTCTTTTATATTAGTGCTATAGGCTTAGGCTATTTTGAAAGAAAACAAACTGCCGGTATTTTCAGGAATGTTCCTATATCATATAAAGTCCCAGAGATTGAAAGCTCCACAAAATTTTTGGTTCACTTAGATTTGTTCCAAAAATATCCCGAATCGGGTTTCTTCTAAGACTATAATTCCAAAGTGCTTAAAAATTCCATGCAAACAATTCCAAAGCACTGCAAAATTCCATGCAATACATTCTAAAGCGCTGAAAAATTCCATGCAATACATTCTAAAGCGCTGGAAAAGCACCTGCATATAATAAAGTCCAAAAATAAACACATTATCACCAATATTAAGATTCTGAAGTGCCGGAAGATTCAAATCCTAGATTCTAAGACACCGAGTGCATAAATATAACCGCGTCATATCATGCATAGATAGGCAAATGTTTTCTCAGATAATCCTAGAAATTGAAGTCAACTATAACACGAAATTGCATTGTTAGCCGACTAACAAACTAACCAGGAGTAGTACACACCTGTCCTTATACCCTATATCCAAAGGGGCTAACTAACTAACGAAGGAAAAAAGTGTTCACAGTGAGAACAATACAGAACGAGTGCAGAATCCATCATGATCCATTATTGTGTTTAGTTAGCCATTATCCTGAGTTAGCTTCTTTTGTGTGTGTGTTCTTTCTTAGGCCACTGGCTGCTCACTCACGCGTGCATCAAATCAAAACAAATGCTAAATATAAAAGGAACACTCACTCACTATTTGTACTTACAAGATGCCATCATAATAGTACAAGAGCCAAATAAATGGACATCTATATGTATGAAACCCTTAACAATTAGCACTATGCACCGATGGAATAGGGATGCAAAACATGTTTACAACCCCTTCTTTCTAAATTGATTCTTAGATGGAGCAGCACTGCAAAACTTAATATAGTTAGTTAGCCGCCGTGTATTGTAAAATCCAAGAAGACTCATAAAATTTTCCCCACATAAAGTCATTATGAAGGCGATTTAGGTAGCTTGCTTAACTTTACGGACTCAGATACAAGTTAGACTTTAAATGCAGACTTCTTGGGTCCAAATTGATTAATATTTTAGATCTCTGAGCTTTGCGTATGCATTTTTGTACCAAACTCACCAGAAGTATGATGAGACCCATGCGTCTTCCATTTTGTTGATGAATGTAAGTCATATGCAAACACTGCGCTGCAGCATAAAAGATTGCAGGTGAGTATTGAGTCTGAGTGCAGTTGGTTAGTTAGTGCGGCTGCTACCATGTGGCTCAAAAATAATGAATGAAATGAATGGCAGTTTTCCCTTTTTTCTAAGCAAGCAAATCCTATCCACTCAGTATTCATATAATTCACCTTTCGTATGTGCATTCTTATTATCACTAACTAACTACTATACTACTTCTACTAAACTACACTAACTAAGTATAAGTGTTCCCAACCAGAACATAGTAAGTCAATGGACTTGGATAGTTGTTAGTTAGTTTTGAATTTGATGTTTTAACAATTTTTAGTTAGTATAGGAGAAGTGATTTCTTTCAATATTTGTATTCCCGAAATCCCGAAACATGTTTGATGCATTCAGAAATATTTCAACACATTATCTTTGAAATGTAATACCTGAGATTTTGAATTTCTTAGGAATCTAATTTAGAAGCATATTTTTCGTTTCATAACAAAACGCATACTTCATATCTTTGAAATATAAACTTACTTCTTCACTAAAAATGCCTATTCTGGGGACTCAATCCAGTTCATTTTTCAAAGCGTCAAGTTTGTCGACTGAGCAAGCATAATATGTCAACGCTAACTATCTAAAGTTAACTAAACTGCACTGCGATGTTATGGTGTGTCCCACATCAAACTCGTTGACTATGGAACAAGTGAAAGAAAGGAAAGGTGGATTGGATTTGGATATAGAAGGATGAATTCAATTCCCAATACTAACTAACTAACTAACTATATATTATAAATACCAAATACGTGTAGAGAACAAAAGTCAGACTCAAAAAGCTTTGAACAACGAAACTCACTCACTCATTCATCTACTGACTGACTACTGTGTTTTCTTAGTGACCGAGTGACCCACATCATCATCATGTGCTCATCTTTACACTAATCATCTCTGTAGTATATAGGTGTGAGTGAGTGAGTGAACAGCAGTGATCATACCTAACTTTCTTACAATGGAAACTTTTTCACACCACTCGTCACATTCGTCTTACCGTACAACCCCCATGGACAAAATGAAAATGACAGCAGTTCATCCCTTATAGGCTCCTAGGCGTAGAAAAAGTCCATGATCTTAATCCTGTCTATACACCTGGATGAATTTGGCATGCTAGAATGCAGCAGAGCACTAAGAATACTTTCATTCTTCAGATACCTATGATTATTCTGATCCACTTAAAGTAAAATAAAATATTTTAAGAGCTCGATATTAAATTGTTCATTGTTGTACTGACTAACACTGAATAGAGTGAAAAAAAGTTCGCATTTTATGCTAACTAATGCATACATATAAACTCATATGATTCTAAGATTCTGAAGAATAAAAAAATCAATACGTTTTAATCAAACCCTTACAATTCTTGAAAATACAGAAAAAGTTTTCTGTACTTTGACCCAAATTTGTGCCATAATGCTGAATATTGTACATTTTTGTCTGTCTTTCTAGCTTGAATGTGGGGAAAAGGCATTCATTGCTACTGCTAGTTATAGTTAGTTGAGTTAACTAAAGTAAGGAACTTAACTAATGTATGTAGATATTTCCCCTGGTAAGTAACTAGACTACATAATGGAAGCTAGTTAACTACAACTATAATGGTATGCATAGGGAAAAAATTAGACTGGTTATTGCCATTATGACATCTCTGCATTATTCTTGTATTGTGCATGGAGCATACCAAAATATCCACCGTGTACTCCACTCTCTCACTACCCCCTTCTCTTTTTTGGGAAAAAAGTAGTTGGTTGGCTACAGTGATGCACCACTTTACATTTTCTTACCATGGTTAGTTCCTGTGTGTATTATTGTATACATGATCTGACAATGGGAAGACCAAGTTGGCTCCTCTTTCATAAAAGTTGGTTAAATTTCAATATGTGGAAACATTTGAAATATTGATTGAAGTGTAAAACATTGAAACTTAAACATTTTTGTACACAACACTAAAATTTTTGAAAATAAAAAGCATAGCAAACTATTATTTCCTAAAAGTCGATTCGTTTCTAAATTATCTTGAACCATCAGAAAATTTTATATTCTGGACTCTAGCGCACTAAAAGAATTGCACTCTAAACACTTTGCTGCAATCCAAAATTCAAAAGCTTAAAAAATCTTCAAAACCAATTTGAAATTTTTTTCCAATTCTGACCCAGTCATCCTATATTTGAACACTTTAACTCCTCTTAACCTCTAAACAAATCTAGGTATCCTCATGTTTGTTTCCCATGAGTCAAAACTGAATCTCAGCCTACCAGCATTGCAAGTCAAAGGAGCCCCCAAAGGGTTTAATACAACTTACAAGTTAGTTAGTTCAACTGCCTGTCTCTCCTCTGTGTTTACACATTGACTCCATAGTTAGTTAGCCAACCTGACGAACTAACTAACTAACAAACGGCAGCCAAAGCTGTGACTTATAAACTAGAGAGTGAGTCTTGATCACTCTCATCTATCTCACATTATGATTGTTTTCTACCTGTAGACACAAAATCCTCACTCAGTACACTCACTCAGTCTGGTCCTAACATCGGCCCTGACATGTTCTAACTAACTAACTAACTACACACGAAAAATTTACAACAAACTCCCTATCTATGTGGTGAACCAAGTGACACGCATTTTAACTTAGTTAGCTATAGTCTCAGGTCTCTCCAGTTTCCAAAACAAACCGACATCATGGAAGGATAAAAGTTGGTCAGTGGTGAAAAATATGAAGATTCGGAAAAAGGAGAAAAATTGACCGCCAAAAGTTTTTGTGTGTACCCGTGTTGTTGTGACCAAAATGGGGAAAAATGTTCTTTTTCTGTGCATAGTTTATTATTTCATCATATTCTTTGGATCCACCAAATGTTTGGAATTCAATGGTGAGGGTGAGAATAATATTTTGTTTCGTAATATTAATGGGAATACAAGTTTGAACTTTCTAAGAAACTAAACGGGATGTTATTGTTGTCACGACTGTGACTCAATATGCATAAGAAATTTTTCTTTGTTTATGACCATGGGGTTAAAAATTAGTTTGTTAGTTAGTTAGTTAGTTACAAGTGAGAGTTGAACGGAAGTTTAATACGTGGGTTGTATACATGACGATTTGGTTAGGTTCATTCATCCAATAATGGCAAAGATGCATGCATTTTGTTCATCATCATGCATGTGCATCCATCATAATAACAATAATGTAACTTTCTCTACTTGAGATTATTACTACACACCTACACAATGATTCCTTAGATGGGCTAGACAATGCTTTTAGTTAGTTAGTTAGTTAGTTAGATTAAAGTAGTCTGGGGCTCGCTGATAATTGAGAGAGATTTTTACTTAAAAATTGAGAATTTTATGGGACAGTTTTAAACTGAATTCAGGCCATTTTGAAAATATGAAGGGATACAAGTAATTTGTAATGCACCCAAGCTCGTATTGAGTTCTAAAAGCAGGTAGTTTTGTAGAATTCATTCAAAAGCATTGAAATTTTAGTGTATGTCACTGACAAAACTGCTGTACATTGTCCCATGTCAATTATATCCATTGTAATGTGTGCAAAATTTAGTCCAAATGAAAACTTTTCATGCACCTGTTTATTCACCAAACAATGCTACATTATAGATTATACCTTTTCCATGTAACAATCCGAATCCGCAAATTTAGCCACTTTTACTTATTTTTCACAGAACAAAAAGTCAGACAGTCCCAAATACTTAGAGGCATTTAAAAACTGTTAGTTTCCTTACGTCGTGGGAATTGTAAATTCATATTTACCCTTACTTTGCTATACCTTTGATGTAAGTTACTTCCGATGATTAATCCAGCTTTAGCATTATATCCAAAATACACTATCCAGTTTTGATATTCTTGAACATTCATTGTTCATTTCCTGAAATCGTGTGAAATTGCAAGCAGAATGCCAAATATAAGATACATCAGTTTTCTCAGTCAGTTGTTTTGGTATCATGTCTGCATCCTGGTTAGCACATGTGTCTTTAAACTTCAACGTTTTTCTTACAGGATCTTACAAAATCAGTCCAAAACCGTGTGAAGTGCCAGATGAACAAAACAGCCACAAATTCTACCATGGGACATGCATGTTCGTATGGGAATGCATCAAATCGAATGGGAAACATTTGGGTATGTGTGTGGATGGATTCATGTTCGGGTCATGTTGTAAACACAATGCTTCCGAGAATAGTCTGTACTCTTCAGAGGAATTCTCCAGCACCAATGTGATTTTGCACTCCTCAACGGGGAATAGTGTCATCAATGAGCCAATCTCAGAAATTTCCGAAGAATTCGCCCCCGATACGGACACAATTTTCATAACCACAACTCCGAATTTTCCTGGTCAAGTGGAAAATAGCAATGGGAGTGAAGAAGAAACTTATGAGCTTCTTAAACCAATAACTGCTCAACTCATGGGAACAGAAAATTTTGGTTCGATAAATAATTTCGAAAGTTCGACAAACAATTTCGAAGATTTGACAGAAATTACTAGCCCTTCGACTGAACAAGATTGTGTAGGAAACTGTCTACTAAAGCCGAATACTGCTCAGATGATGGGCACACAACATTCTAGTGGTTCGACAGAAGTATCAAATCCTTCAGTAGATAGTTCGACAGAAGAAGACTGTGTCGGAGATTGTCTTTTCAAACCCCTAAACACTGTTCAGTTCATGGGAGAAGAAAATTTTGCTAGTTCGACACAAAATTTACCTACTTCGACAAATAATGATGGTTCGACAGAAGGCTGTGGGGACAATTGCATGGAATCTAAGTTACCATTTGTCACCAAGAATTCGTCAATGCCTCTAGCGGGGCTATTTGGGGCTCAAGAAGAAGTGCAAGAAAGTACGGAATTTTTTTCTTCGAATTCTCCGACAACTGAAAAGCTGACTACTACGAGACCGCCGACAACGGAAAAGCCGACAACTACGGAGCGGACGACCACTACTACCACTAGCACGAGACGACCCACTTTTTCGCCACAAATGACATTTATAAATCCTATGACTTCTACAACAGAAAGGGTTCCAGTACCTATTAAAAACTACAAAGGTTGTGGATTGGCTCAAATGGCTCCCCAAAAAAGAATTGTAGGGGGATTGGAAGGTAACTATATGTTTTATAAATGAATTTTTTCAAATATTTTGATTATGTCTTGCTGCCGTCTATCGCAGACAAAAAGTTGCTGCTTTTAATTTAAAGCTCAGCAAGCCACGTCAAATAACTGGACCACGTTAAAATCCATTCTACGACTCACTTTGAATACCACTATGACTATATTGTGATGGATTGCGCAATGCATTTTACAGTTTTATAAATTGACTGCTTGACTACTGATTTTATCTCGTTTTCAAGTGCATGGAAATTTTTTCCCAATGCATAAGTTTCGCTACACACGATCTCAATTTTTCACTGATTGGCAATTGCTGGCTGTGAGTAAAGCTACAGACATACAGTAATTCTAAAATGGTTTTCGTGCATAATAAACCTGCAAAGAAAAAATGAGTTGCTCGTTGTTGTTCGTGAAAAATTGTGTTAAAAATTAAATTTTTTAAAGAAAACTTTCAATTGCCGGTCATTTAAGACGCGTGTTTTTTTATTATTGTCCATCTTTAGAATGGCCATAAAATTACAAGTACAAAGACCCGACATTTTTAGCATCTCTTTTTATGACTGACCATAAAATGTGTACCTTGAACTTGAACCAAATTTGCTGCACATTTAGTTTTCCACCTAATGTGTGAAAATATGTTTTCAAGTGGCCATGCAATCACTTTGTGCTCTATATAAAATGTGAACGAACTTGAACTCTATGGTGCAGTGAAATGGAAAGTGTACAAACTCTATATTTTTCTATCAATCAGTGCCAAAAACTGTTGCTTTCTAACCAACTAACTAGCTAACTACAATTTGATTTAGACAGATATGTGAACGGATATTTTTTACTTTCCTTTGGAATTTGCATTCTCAGTTAATGTATGGAGAAATGAAAAATGGTTTCATTAACAATGAAATCATTTTTCCTTTTTGCAGCATATGCATAATATGCATATGAAATTGAGAATGCTGATTTTGTAGTTTATGCAGTTTTTGGGAAACTGATAAATATTAGACTTTTAGTTAGGAAATTTTAGTTTTTGAAAGTTTTAAAAGTTTCAGAATCCATCCCGTGTTTTCAGAGTATGATGAATAGTGTCAATGTCCTTCTGAATTTGAGCTACTAAAATTTGTAGTGTTTCACAAAAAATATAAATCACCCATCTTAATTTACGACTCTCTATTATCTTAACGGCTTTAAAACGGTCATTTTTAGCATTCATATATATGCAGTACAATTCAATTTTTGTAATCTTTCTTTGCAGCAAAACTGGGCCAATTCCCATGGCAAGTAAGCGTGCGACGCACTTCATTTTTTGGATTCTCTTCAACCCACAGATGTGGAGGAGCCCTAATTAATGAGCAATGGGTGGCTACAGCTGGTCATTGTGTTGGTAAGATTAACAGGTGCTTAAGAATGAGAAAATTCTACTCTATCGTCATTAAAATATGTGGTTTCGTTTCACAGATGATCTAATGACGTCTCAGATTAAAATACGACTGGGTGAATATGATTTCACTTTGAATTCTAAGGACAATCCGCACATTGAACGCGGTGTGATAAAAAAGGTAAGGTTTTGTCGTACGCTTAAACTTGAAGACTCAATTAGCAATGTGGTAAGTTGGGTTTTTATTAAGTAAAAGTAAAAGTGTGAGTTTGCTCGGTTGGCTAGAAAATTAGCATGCACAATTTTTCATGGTACACTTTAGAGCTACTTGAAACATTGTCTCTTCATCGAATACATAACTGTTTTATTTAACTAACTAACTAACTAACTAACTAACTAGGAGTAAAAATCATATTTCGTCCTCACAGGTTGTTCACCCGAAATACAATTTCTTTACCTATGAGAACGATTTGGCTCTAATAAAATTGGACAAGCCCGTATCCCTATCTGAGCACATTTTGCCCATTTGCTTACCTGGGAATGATGACCTTCTGATTGGAGAAAAAGCTACAGTAACCGGTCAGTAGGACTTTTTATTTATTTATTTATGAGCCTACAAGCAATGCAAGAATGAAGCTATTGGATTGTCTCCTTTTGTATTACACATAGGATGGGGTCGACTGAGTGAAGGTGGCAAACTGCCTAATAAACTTCACTATGTGGAAGTTCCTATCATTAGCAATGACAAGTGCCGAGACATGTTTCTCAAATCCGGTCGAATGGAGTACATTCCAGACATTTTCTTGTGTGCAGGATATGATAAAGGTGGAAGGGATTCATGTCAAGGTAAAACTTTTGGTCAGCTAGTGTAATAAAAAGTGGAACAAAACCTGTCCAGATGGGTTACTATTGTTGAATTGGAATCATTTTGTGTCTATAGTATAGTTTCGTACAGAATATTTCATGTGTGTCAGTATACTGGCTGTTTTTGAAGTCAATGTAAGTAAATGCAATGTGGACAAGTTTCAAATCTGTGGAGAAAAGTTTAGTTAGTTAGTTAGTTATTAAGAAATGAATATTCCAGTATATACCAGAACCTGTTAAGAACACACTTTTGGCATTTTGAAATGTTTTAGAACTGTATATTC
>Ga0210040_10002279_pt1 | contig 27308 bp, 22 predicted proteins | sample CryGeyCG12114_NA_FD_185462 | JGI IMG/M metagenome (GOLD analysis project Ga0210040, IMG submission 185462) | Groundwater microbial communities from aquifer - Crystal Geyser CG19_WC_8/21/14_NA (SPAdes) (version 2) | ecosystem: Environmental > Aquatic > Deep subsurface > Groundwater | place: USA... | reverse complement strand
CACGGACGGCGCTCGTCGCCGACGTCATGCTGGGCGCCGTCGAGGCGCTGAGGCTGGTCACCGCGCCCGGTGACACCGTCGTCGTGAACTGCCCCGTCTACCCGCCGTTCTACGCCTTTGCCGAGACGATGGGGCTGCACGTCCGCGAGGCCCCGCTGACGGCGGAGCACCGGCTCGACCTCGACGCGGTGGCGCAGGCGTTCGCCGGTCCGGCCACGGCGTACCTGCTGTGCAACCCGCACAACCCGACGGGCACGGTGCACACGGCCGACGAGCTGGCCGCCGTCGCGGCGCTCGCCCACGAGCACGGGGTGCGCGTGGTGGCCGACGAGATCCACGCCCCGCTCGTCCTGCCGGGCGCCCGGTTCGTGCCCTACCTCACCGTGCCCGGCGGCGCCGACGGCTTCGCGGTGCTGTCGGCGACCAAGGGCTGGAACCTCGCCGGGCTCAAGGCGGCCCTGCTCGTCGCCGGACCCGAGGCGGCCGCCGACCTCGCCCGCCTGCCCGAGGTGGTGAGCCACGGGCCGAGCCACCTCGGGGTGCTGGCCCACACCGCGGCGCTGACCGACGGCGGCGCCTGGCTCGACGCGCTGCTGGTCGCCCTGGACGCCAAGCGCCGCCTGCTCCGCGCGCTGCTCGACGAGCACCTGCCCGCGGTCGGCTGGACCCGCCCGGAGGCGACCTACCTGGCCTGGCTGGACTGCCGGCGGCTCGGGCTCGCCGCCGACGACACGTCCACCGAGCGCGGGCTCGTGACCTCGCAGGCCGGTCCCGCGGGGGCCTTCCTGCGCGACGCGCGGGTGGCGGTCAGTGCCGGGCCCGCCTTCGGCACCGGCGGCGCGGGGCACGTCCGCCTCAACTACGCCACCAGCGCGGCCGTGCTCGAGGAGGCGGTCCGCCGGATGGCCGGTGCCGTGCCCGCCGCCTGACGTGCGGCGCGGCGGACCCCCGGCCGGGGCACCGTCTACTCGGCCGCGAGCACTGCGGCGACGACCTGCTCGGTGGTCAGCGGCAGGTCCCTGACCCGCACGCCCACGGCTGCGGCAACCGCGTTGCCGACGGCCGCCGCCGTCGGGCCGACGGACGCCTCGCCGGCGCCGAGCGACGGCTCGTCGGGCCGGTCGAGGACCACCACGTCGACCGCCGGCACCTCGGAGAACGTGAGCACGGGGTAGGTCTCCCACGTCGAGCTGGTCACCGTCCGCCGGTCGAACCGCACCTGCTCCTTGGTCGTCCAGCTCACGGCCTGCACCGCGCCGCCCTCGATCTGGTTCACGACGCCGTCGGGGTTCACCGCCAGTCCGACGTCGACCGCGATCGTCAGGCGGCGCACCGCCACCGAGCTCTCGGCCTCGACCTCCGCGACCACGGCGCAGTAGGCGCCCCGGTTCTTGTAGCGGGCGAAGCCGAGACCGCGTGCGGTCCCCGGCGCCGACGGCTCTCCCCAGCCCGCCCGCCGCGCCGCCGTGAGCAGGACGTCGCGGGCGCGCGGGTCGGAGAGCAGGGACAACCGGTACGCGAGCGGGTCGACCGCGGCCAGCTGCGCGAGCTCGTCGACGACCGACTCGATCGCGTAGACGTTGAGGTGGGCGCCGAGCGCCCGCAGCGCCGACGTGCGCAGCGGCATCGTGGTCAGCCGGTGGGCGGTGACCAGCTGCTGCGGCAGGTCGTAGAGCGGCACGGCGTTGCGCGACGACCCGCCGCCCGCCTGCGGCAGCGGGTCGATGGCCGGCCGCAGCTCGAGCGGCCGCTCGACCGTCGTGGCGGCCAGTGGCGGCGGGCAGTGCACCGCGCCCGGCCGCCCGGTGTGGCCGTTGCTCCAGACGTCGTGCCGCCACGACAGGACCTGCCCGGCGGCGTCGACGTGGGCCTCGACCTCCACCAGCATCGCCGGGCCGTACGGGCTCCAGGCCAGCTCGTCCTCGCGCGACCAGAGCACCTGCACGGGGCGGCCGGGCACCGCCCGGGCCAGCAGGACGGCGTCGTACGCCGCGTCGTCGGCTGCGTTGTGGCCGTAGCAGCCGGCGCCCTCGACGTGCTGCACGACGACGGCGGACGGGTCGAGGTCGAGCGAGCGGCAGATCTCCGTGCGGAGCTGGTGCACGCCCTGCGAGTGCGACCACACCGACAGCTGCCCGTCCTGCCACTGCGCCAGACCGCACGACGGGCCGATCGAGGCGTGCGCGAGGTAGGGGCGGGTGAAGCGGGCCATGACGACGGTCGCGTCCGCCGGTGCCGCGCCCTGGTCGACCGGCGTGCGCTCGTCACGCACCACGGTCGACTCCGCGGGGGACGTGCGCAGGAACTCGGCGAGCTCGCCCATCGCCGGCAGGCTGTCGCGCTCCTGCCAGCGCGCTCCCCCGCGCAGCGCCGCGACGGCCCGCACGGCGACCTCCTCGCGCTCGGCGACGACCCCGACGAAGGAGCCGTCACGGACGAGGGCGACGACGCCGGGGAGCGGCAGCACGCCCGCGTCGTCGAGCTCGAGCAGCACGGCGCCGCGCGAGGGCGGGCGCAGGACGCGGCCGAACAGCATGCCCGGCAGACGCAGGTCCGGCAGGAAGCGAGGTCGGCCGAAGACCTTGTCGGGCACGTCGACGCGCGGCAGCGACCGGCCGACGTGGCGGTGGTCCGCCCGGGACTTGCCGGCGGGGCCGGCGCTGTCGACCGGCACGTCGAGCCGGACGTCAGCCGCGAGGTCCCACCAGGTCGGCCCCGGCCCGGTGGGCGTGCCGACGCGGCCGTCGCAGACGGTGAGCTCGCCGGGCGGCGTCCCGGTGCGCTCGGCGGCCGCGGCGAGCAGCAGGGCGCGGGCGGCGGCGCACACCCGGCGCAGCGCGCCTCCGGAGTGCTGCACCGACATGCTGCCGGCCGTGTAGGACTCGTCGGGGCTGCCGGCGGTGCTCGCCGCGACGACGTCGACCCGCGACGGCTCGACGTCCAGCTCGTCGGCGACGACCTGCACCAGCGCCGTCAGGACGCCCTGCCCGAGCTCCACCTTGCCGGTGGACGCCCGGACGCGACCGTCGACCGCGAACGACAGCCACTGCGACAGCAGCGGGTTCGCCGCGAGGCTCGGGTCCTGCACCGCGTTCACCGGGTGCAGTCCCGGGCGCAGAGGACGGCGCGCACGATGCGGTTGTGCGCGCCGCAGCGGCACAGGTTGCCGTCGAGGGCCCGCCGCACCGCGACCTCGTCCGCCTCCGGCTGCCGCTCGAGCAGTGCGGCTGCCGTCACGACCATGCCGGCCGTGCAGTAGCCGCACTGCAGCGCCTGCTCGGCCACGAACGCCGACTGCACCGGGTGCGGCTCCTGCTCGGTGCCGAGCCCCTCGACCGTGACGACGCGCTTGCCCACGACCGACCACACCGGCGTGTCGCAGGAGTGGGTCGGGACGCCGTCGACCAGGACGTTGCAGGCCCCGCACAGGCCGAGGCCGCAGCCGAACTTCGCGCCGACCAGGCCCAGGTCGTTGCGCAGGACGTCGAGCAGCGGCGTGCCGGGGTCGCAGGACACGGTCCGCCGGGACCCGTTGACGTCGAGCTCCACCGCGGCGTCCTGCGCGCTGGGGGTGGTCACGTGCGCTCCTGTGCGGTCGGCCTGGCTGCTGCTCGAGCTCGTGCAATCGTTTGTAGCGTATCGTCGCCCGACGGCCGGTCAAGCCCGCCGCGAGCGGGTCCAGGAGGTCGGGTGGCGAGCGGTCGCAGGACGGGCGGGGGCGGGGACGAGCTGCCCGGCGACGGTGCGCCGAGCGGGCCGGGCGGGGCGGCACGGGCCGCGCGCCTGCTCCAGGTCGGCTGCTTCACGAGCTCGTTCGACCGCTTCTCCGTCGCGCCGCTGCTGGTCCTCATCGCGGCCGACCTCGACGTCCCGACCAGCGCCGCGGCGCAGGTCGCCACCGCCTACTTCCTGACCTACGGGCTCATGCAGGCGGTGTGGGCCGCCGTGTCGGACCGGCTCGGGCGGGTGCGGACGCTGCGGCTGGCCTTCGCCGTCGCGGGCGCCACCGGGCTGGCGTCCGCCGCGGCCCCGTCGCTCGGCCTGCTGCTCGTGGCGCGGGCGCTGGCCGGCGCCGCCTTCGCCGCCGCGGTGCCGGGTGCGCTCGTCTACACGGGCGACACCGTGCCGCCGCACGCCCGGCAGTCGGCGCTGGCCGACCTCATGACGGGTGCAGCCCTCGGCATGGCGCTGTCGACCGCCGGCGCGGCGGCGATCGGCCAGTACCTGCACTGGCGGTGGGCGTTCGGCGTCGCGGCCCTCATCGCGCTCGGCCTCGCCTGGCGCCTGCGGGTGCTCCCCGAGCCGCCGAGGGCCGTCCCGACCCGCTTCGACCGCGCGGTCCGCGAGGTCCTGCGCGACCGGTGGGCGGTGCTGGTGCTCGCGCTGGCCTTCGCCGAGGGCATGGTGCTGGTCGGGTTCGTCACCTACTTCCCGCTGACGCTGCAGGAGGGCGGGCTCTCGACCACGGCCGCGGGCAGCGCCGTCACCGCGTTCGGGATCTCGACGATGCTCTTCGCGCGCCTGGTGAAGTCGCTGAGCCGGCGCACGAGCGCCGCCCGCCTCAGCGGGATCGGCGCCGTCTGCGCCGTCCTCGCCTACGGGGCGGCGGCCGCCGACCCGGCGCTGCCGGGCGTGCTCGCCGCGTGCCTGCTGCTCGGTGCCGCACGCGCCTTCCTGCACTCGACGCTGCAGGCGTGGGTCACCGACGTCGTCCCCGGCCAGCGGGCGACGGCGGTCAGCCTGTTCTCCACGCTGATGTTCACCGGCAGCGCGGCGGCCACCGCGGTCGGCGCCCCGTACGTCGACGGGGGGCGCTTCGTCGCCGTCTACGTGCTGGCCCTGGCGCTCACCGTGCCGCTGGGCGTCACGGCGACGGTCGGGCGGGCGAGGTACGCGCGACGCTGACGCTCAGCCGCGCAGCTCGGGCATCGTCAGGACGAAGATGCCGTGGTTCTTGTCGGAGACGTAGACGTAGCCCCGCGCGTCGACGAGGACGTCCTCGGACTGCGTGACGAGGTCCTTCGGCAGGAGCCCGCGGCGCTCGACCGGGTCGTCCGGCAGGAACCACGCGACCTCGCGCGGGAGGTGGGGGTCGCTCGTGTCGTAGACCCGCAGCCCGGCGTTGAACCAGGTCATGAACACGAGCGTGTCGGAGTCGAACAGCACGTCCGACCCCTGCGGGTGGTGCTGGTTGTGCGGCCCGAACCGGCCGCCGCGCAGGGAGAAGTTCGGGTACGGCGCACCGGGAGCCGGCACCGGCGGCGGCAGGAGCGACAGCAGCCGGGGCGCCGTCTCGTCGCTGACGTCGACGATGCCCGCGAAGTTGTAGGCCTCCTGCGAGCGCTCGGCGATCGCCTCGGTGTTGACGAGCACCAGCCCGCGGCGGGGACGCGGCACCGCGGTGTGCATGGCGATCGTGCTCGAGAAGGCGCTGCCGATGTCGAGCCGGGAGACCATGACCGGGGCGGTGACGTCGCTGATGTCGAGCACCACGAGACCGGCCGCGCCGTAGGGGAGGTAGGCCCGGTCGCCGTCGACGTAGGCCGGCCCGTGGAAGGAGGTGCGCCGGGACGGTGCACCCCCTGCCGCGACGTACTGCTCGGGCAGGAACCACCGGCCGACCGGCACGGGGCGCGTGGGGTCGTCGACGTCCAGGACGACGTAGACGTTGCCCTCGAAGCCGGGCTGGCTGGCGGCCAGGTGGACGTGGCGGCCGCCCGTGAAGTGGTTGCGGTGGACGCCGTGCGCCCCGGTGCGCCAGTGGCTGAGCAGGACGGGGGCGACCGGGTCGCGGACGTCGAAGATGCGCACCCCCTCGTCGGCGGGTGCCGACGGGTCGCCGCCCCACGGCACCGGGACGTGCTCGAGGCCCTGCACGAGCAGACCGTCCGCGACCTGCACCTGCCAGGTCGCCGTGTGCGCGGGTCCCTCGATCGCCGCGACGACCCGCGGCGCCGCCGGGTCGGTCACGTCGAGCACCGACAGCCGCGGCTCCCAGAAGTGGGTGGCGTAGAGGTAGGAGCGGCCGTCGACGACCTGCAGCGCCAGCTTGAACGCCGGCTTCGCGTCGAGGTCGCAGTAGCCGACGACCTCGAGCCCCTCGGCCGTCCACCCCGGTGCCCCGGACAGCGCCGTCACAGGCGGGCGTCGTCCATGAGCGCGGCCAGCTCGTCGTCGGGAGCGAGCACCGCGACGCCGCCGGAGATGCGGTCGGTCACCCAGACCAGCCCGCCGTCGTCGACGAACAGGTCGTTGGACTGCGGCACCGGCTGTCCGGCCGGGGCGTCCGGCACCCAGTGGGCGACCTCCCTCGGGGCCGTGGGGTCCTCGAGGTCGTAGACCCGCACACCGGCGTTGAAGTAGGTCGCGAAGACCAGCCGCTCGCTGCGGTAGGACCCCCGGCGGTTCTCGTGGAAGGCGTGCGGCCCGAAGCGCAGGGCCGAGGCGTCGTAGGCCGCGTCGGGCGCAGGGAACGGGGCGACGTACCGCGGCGCGGCCGGGTCGGCGATGTCGACCACGTGCATGCGCCGCTCCGGCGCGTGCGGCCCGTCCTGCTGCTGCTCGTCGGTGACGACGAGCAGTCCGCGTCCCGGCAGCGGCATGCAGGTGTGGGTCGCGCCACCGCCCCAGTGCAGGTGCGCCAGCTGCCGCGGAGCGGTCATGTCGGAGACGTCGAGGACGACGAGGTTGGCGTCGTCGTAGCCGAGGTAGGCGATGCCGTCCGCGACGAGCGCGTGGTGGGCGGCGTAGCGCTCGCCCGGCGGCCAGGTCGGCTCCTCCTGGCCGGCGCGCCACTGCCCCGGCCACCACCACCGGGCGACGGGGACCGGCTCACGGGGGTCCTGCAGGTCGACGACGACCCAGATGCGGTCGTCGAACCCCGGGGGCGTCGCCGACATGTGGGCGTAGCGGCCGCCCTCCCACACGATCCGGTGCACGCCCTTGCCGCCGGACTCCCAGAAGCCGATCCGCTCCGGGCGGAACGGGTCGGCCAGGGAGTGGACGGCCAGCCCCGCCGAGTGCGGCCCGCGCGGGCCGGGTGGACGCAGCGGGAAGCCCTCGTGGTTGGTGAGCAGGAGCCCGTCGCCGACCTGCACCTTGTGGGTGTGCGTGTGGGCCGGGGCGTCCCACTGGGCGACGAGCCGGGGGCGGTCCGGCGTGGACACGTCGAGGATCGAGGTGCCGGCACCGGTCGTCCCGTTGTGGCCGACGTAGAGCGCGTCGCCTTCCCGGATCACCTGCATGCCGTCCCCGCGGCCGGCGAGGTCGTGCTGCGCGAGCAACCGCAGGCCTCGTGCGGATGCGGGGACGGCGGAGGTCATGTCAGAGCTCGTCCGGCGCCGGGCGCAGCGGCAGGCCGAGGTTCTTCTGCGCCCGCCACAGCGGCGTCAGGTCGACGAAGTCGCGCCACTCGGTGCCCGGCGGGACGACCTCGAGCTCCTGCTGCTGCTCGATGAAGGTGTCGAAGTCCTCGACCTCGAAGCCGCCGTCAGCCGTGTGGTACTCGGGGTCGTTCTCGTCCTCGTAGGCGGCCTTGAACGGCTCGGGCAGGTCGAAGCCGAGCTCCTCGGCCTCGGCGAGGACCTCGTCCTTGTTCGCCATGTCGGTGATGTACTGGCGGGCCTTGAGCGTGGCCACGTGGAAGGCGGCGACCGTCTCCGGGCTGTCCTCCTGCAGCTGCTTGCTCGACGTCCAGCCGACCTGCGGGACCTGGTCGAGCTCCTCGATGAGGAACGTGCCGCCCGCGTCCTCGAGGATCTGCCGGTGCCGCAGCTGCAGCGAGGCGCCGTCGACGGTGCCCGACAGCACGGACTGCAGGCGCTCGTTGGAGTTGCCGCCGGTGCTGACGATCTCCACGTCCGTGTCGGGGTCCAGACCCTCGCCCTCGACGGCCTGGCGGATGAGGAAGTCGTTGCGGCTGCCGAACTGACCACCGGTGAGCGTCTTGCCCTCGAGGTCGTCGACGGTCTCGATGCCGGGACCGACACCGACGATGTTCGCCTCGCCACCGAGGTAGATGGAGTTGAGCTTGATCCCGGACTTGCTCTTGGCGGCCGCCGCGATCGTCGTGTCGGTGTCGTAGAGCGCGAAGTCGAGCGACCCGCCGATCAGGCCGGGGAGCGGGTCCTCGGTCTCGAGGATCTCGACCTCGTCGATGCCCACCTCGTCGAAGTAGCCGAGCTTCTCGGCCATGAAGATGTCCTCGTGGAAGAGGTAGTGGGAGTTGTCCACCGCCACCGTGAGGTCCTTCTGGACCTTCGAGGCGTCGATCTCACCGTCGATCTCGGCCTCGGTGGTGGGCGCCGGCGCCGCCGCCGTGTCGTTGCCGTCGTCGCCGTCGGACCCGCCGCAGGCGGCCAGCGTCGCGGTCAGGGAGAGCGCCAGGACACTCGACCTGAGCAAACGATTGCACTTCATGGGGCTCCTCGTGAGGTCGCCGCTCCGGGCTGGGGCGGGCTGTGGTCGTGCGCGTGCGGGTGGAGGGGTGTCGGGGGGCCGGTCGGTCAGCCCTTGGGGACCTCGCGCCACGGAGCGACGCGGCGCTCGAGGTAGCGCATGCTCTGGACCAGCGCGACGGAGAAGACCGCGAGGATGAGCAGGGTGCCGTAGAGCATCGGCGCGTCGAAGCGGTCCCCGGCCCGGTCGAGCAGGAAGCCCAGGCCGGCGCCGCCGCCGCCGAGCAGCTCACCGATGAGCATCCCGACGAGTCCGCGGGCGATGCCCTGGTTGATGCCGGAGATCACGAACGGCAGGGTGAAGGGCAGGATGATCTTCACGTACATCTGCAGGCGGCTCGCACCGAAGACCTTGCCGGCCCGGATGAGCGACGGGTCGACCGTCTTCACGCCGGCCATGCAGTTCACCATGATCGGGAACACCGCGGACAGCACGATAATCGTGAGCTGCATCGACTGGCCGAAGCCGAGGATCAGGATGAGCAGCGGGATGAAGGCGACGCGCGGCAGCGCGGCCATGGCCCAGACGTACGGGCTCAGGATCAGGTCGAGCGTCCGGATGGCGCCCATGAGCAGACCGAGCGGGATGCCGATGGCCGCGGAGATGGCCAGGCCGATCATGAAGTTGCGGAAGCTGTGCCACAGCTGCGGCCCGATGATCCCGTCCGCGAAGCCGTTCCAGATGGCCGAGAAGGTGTCGCTGATCTCCGGGAAGAACAGCGGGTTGATGATCTGCGCCTTGGCGAGCAGCTCCCACAGCACGAAGAACGTCGACAGGTTGACGATCGTGATGACGGTGTTCCGGAACGGCGCGAAGCGCGACACGGTCATCGCCTCGAGCACCTTGCCGCCGCCCGGGTTCTGCTGCCCGGCCGGCGGTGCGGGCGTGGCGGTGGCCTCCAGGTCGGCGGTCACGCCTCTCCCTCCCTCTTGGCGCCCAGGGCCTCGCGGGCCAGCAGCGACCAGATGTGCTCGCGCAGCTCGGCGAAGCGGGCGGAGGTCTTGACCTCGGCGTCGAACCGGGGGCGCGGGAGGTCGACGTCGACGACCTCCTTGATCTGACCCGGCCGGTTCGAGACGACGACGACCCGGTCGCCCAGCGTCACCGCCTCCTCGATCGAGTGGGTGATGAAGACCACGGTCTGGCGCGTCTTGGCGATGATCTTCTCCAGCTCGGCCTGCATGGCCTCGCGCGTCATCGCGTCGACCGCACCGAACGGCTCGTCCATCAGCAGGATCGTGGGCTGCGTGACGAGTGCGCGCGCGATGCCCACGCGCTGGCGCATGCCGCCGGACAGCTCGTGCGGGTAGGACTTCTCGAAGCCCGTCAGGCTCACCATCTCGAGCACCTCGGCGATGCGCCGCGCCTGCTCGTCCTTCGGGGGACGGGGCCGCCGGTTCTCCATGGCGAAGGCGATGTTGCTCTCGACGGTGCGCCAGGGCAGCAGCGCGTAGTCCTGGAAGACCATGGCCCGGTCGGAGGACGGGCCCTTGACCGGCTTGCCGTCGACCGTGATGGACCCCTCGAGCGGCTTGACGAAGCCGTTGATCATGTTGATGAAGGTCGTCTTGCCGCACCCGGACGGGCCGACGATGGCGAGGAACTCGCCGCGTCGCACGTCCAGCGAGACGTTGCGCAGGGCGATCAGGCGGGTCTTGTCGCGGCGGTTCTCGTAGCCTGCGGTCAGCCCCTCGGCACAGACGAGCACCTCGTGGCTCGACGTGCCGGACTGCCGCGGTTGCGGTGCAAGCTGCGTGCTTGTCGCAGGGCGCATCGGACTCCTCGTAGGTTCTGCGTCGATCGCTGCAATCGATTGCCTGATGTTGGCACTGGACGTCTGTGGCGTCAATCACCTCAGCACAACGGTGGGGGACGAAGGGCCGGACGGGCCGCTGCGCCGAGCTCAGGCGAGGATGCGGATCGGTTGCTCGAGCAGGGCGAGCAGGGCCTTCATCCACTGGGCCGCCGTCGCCCCGTCGACGGGACGGTGGTCGACCGACAGCGTCACCTTCAGCACGGTGCCGACCTCGAGCTGCCCGTCCTGCACGACCGGCTGCTGCACCGCGGCGCCGACGGCGAGGATCGCGGCGTGCGGTGGGTTGAGGATGGCGGAGAACTCCTCCGTGCCGTACATCCCGAGGTTGCTCACCGAGATGGATCCGCCCTCGAGCTCGGACTGCTGCAGGCGGCCCTGCTTGGCGCGGCTCGCGAGGTCGCGGGTCGCCGCCGCCACGGCGGAGACCGGCAGCCGGTCCACGCCGCGCAGGACCGGCGTCAGCAGTCCCCTGTCGGTGGCGACCGCGACGGCGACGTCGACGCCGTCGAAGGTGCGGACGGCGTCGCCGGTCCAGACGACGTTCATCTCGGGCACCTGGCGGTGCGCGTGCGCGACCGCCTTGACCACGAGGTCGTTCACGGAGACGCGCGGACCCCCGTCGGCCACCAGCTCGGCCCGCAGTGCCAGCAGCCGGTCGACCCGAGCGGTGCCGCGCACGTAGAAGTGCGGCGCGGTCGTCACGCTCTGGGTGAGCCGGGTCGCGACCGCCCGGCGCATGCGGCTGATCGGCGCGTCGGTCCACCCCGCACCGGGGCTCGTCGTGGGCGAGGGGGCGGACGGGACCGGGGCGGGCTCGGGCTCGGCGGCCGGCAGCAGGGCCGGGGGGTCCTCGAGCAGCGCCGACGCGGGGGAGCCGCTGGAGGTGTCGGGTTCTTCGAGCGCCACCCGCTGCGCGATGGCGGCCTCGACGTCGCGGCGCACGATCCGGCCGTCCGGTCCGGTGCCCGAGAGGTCGGTGAGCGCCAGCCCGGCCTCGGCCGCGAGCCGGCGCGCCAGCGGGCTGGAGAAGCGCCGGCCCGTGGCCGTGGCCGGCGCGGGCGAGGTCGCCGTCGCGGCCTCGTGCACGGCGTCGGCGCCGGGTGGGGTGGGCGCGGCCGGCGTCGCGGTACGGACCTCGGGCTCGGCAGCGCCGGACTCGGCAGCGCCGGACTCGGCGGCGCCGGGCTGGCCGGCGCCGGGGCCGGCCGGCGCGACGCCCAGCGAGGCGAGCAGCGCGTCGAGGTCGCCGACGTGCTCCCCAGGTCGGCCGAGCACGGCGATGGCGGCGCCGACGGCGACCTCCGTCCCCTCGGCGACCAGCCGGTGCAGCAGGACGCCGTCGGCCTCCGCCTCGACGTCGACCAGCGCCTTCTCGGTCTCCACGGTCGCGATGACGTCCTTGGCCCGGAAGTCCTCGTTGTCCGCGACCGGCCAGCGCGACAGCACCGCCTCGGTGGTGCTGGCGGCGATCTCGGGCATGCGCAGCAGCTCGGCCACGTCAGACCTGCCGGAACGTGCGGAGCGCCGTGACGACCTCGGCCGACTGGGCGATCGCCGCCCGCTCCAGCACCTTGCTGATGCTGGGGGACGCCTCACCGCCGTGGACGCGCTGCACCGGGCTGTCGAGCCAGTCGAAGAACCGGCGCTGCACCTCGTCGGCGAGCCAGCCGCCGTAGGACGTGCCGACCGCCCCCTGCTCGGCGATCAGGACGTTGCCGGTCTTGCGGATGCTCTCGCCGACGGTGTCCCAGTCGAAGCTGGCCCGGTCGAGCCAGCGCAGGTCGACGACCTCGGCGTCCACCTCGGGCACCTGCTCCACGGCGTCGAGGACGTACCGCGTCATGGCCAGGTAGGTCAGGACCGTGAGGTCGTCGCCCGTGCGCCGCACCGCGGCCTTGCCGACCGGCAGGCAGTAGTCGAAGTCGTCGACGGGGCCCTCGCCGGTGGAGGTGTAGAGGTCGACGTGCTCGAGCACGACGACCGGGTCCTTGCAGCGCAGCGCGCTGTTGAGCAGGCCGACGTAGTCGAAGGGCGTGGACGGCGCCACGATGCGCCAGCCCGCGTTCGTGGCGAAGACGCCGGCCGGGTCCATCGAGTGCTGCGAGCCGTAGCCGGTGCCCATGGCGACCTTGCTGCGGAGCACGAACGGCACCTCGTCGTCGCCGCCGAACATGTGCCGCGCCTTGCCGATCTGGTTGAACAGCTGGTCGGCGGCGACCCACATGAAGTCGGCGTACATGAACTCCACGACCGGGCGGAACCGGCCGTCGAGGGCGATGCCGCCGCCGAGCCCGGTGAAGGCGTTCTCGCTGATGGGGGTGCCGAGGACGCGGTCGGGGTGCGCGTCCTTGAGGCCGCGGGTCGCGCCGTTCGTGCCGCCGTTGAGCCGGTGGACGTCCTCGCCCATGACGACGACCCGGTCGTCGGTCGCCATGCGCCGGGCCATGACACCCGCGACCGCGTCGATGAACTTCATGTCGGCGACGGCGCCGGTGAAGCTGTCGCGGTCGGCGAGCGGGGCGTCGTCGAACTCCGTCAGGTCGCCGCGCACCCCCAGGTCGACGAAGTCGGGGTCGGGCCACTCCGAGGCCCGGATCTGCCGCTCGCCCGGCTTGCCGCCCGGACGCGGCTCGAGCAGGACCTCGCCGATCTCGGCCATGAGCGCCTTCGCCGCGGCCAGCGCGCCGTTGACGTCGTCGTCGGTGAGGATGCCGCGCCGGACGAGGTTCTGCCTGACCTGGTCGATCGGGTCGCGTGCGCGCCAGCTGGCCTCCTCCTCCCGGGTGCGGTAGCGGAACGCACTGCCCGGGAACGCGCCGTTCTGGTGGAAGTAGCGGTAGACGTCGGCCTCGACGACCGTCGGCCCGTGCCCGCCGCGCATGTGCTCGAGCGCCGCCTGCATGACCAGGTGGACCGCCAGCGGGTCCATGCCGTCGACCTTCCAGCTGCGGATGCCGAAGCCGGGGCCCCGGGCCGACAGCCTCGGCTCTCCGGTGGCCTCGTGGACGCTGGTGGAGACGGCGTACTGGTTGTTCTCGATGAAGAAGCACAGCGGCAGCCGCCAGGCGGCTGCCAGGTTGAGCGTCTCGAGCGTCGAGCCGATGTTCGAGGCGCCGTCGCCGAAGAAGGTCACCGCCACGGCGTCGGTGCCGGCGTGCCGGTGGGACCAGGCCGACCCGGCAGCCAGGGGCACGCCGCCACCCACGATCGCGTTCGTCCCGATCGCCCCGGCCGGCTTCCACTGCAGGTGCATGCTGCCGCCCCGGCCGTGGCTGAAGCCGCGGTCCAGGCCGCAGATCTCGGCGAGGCTGCGCAGCAGGACGGCGCGCACGTCGTCCGAGAACGGCTTGGTCGGGTCGATGCCCTCGGGGTGCAGGTGACCGAGCACCTTGGCCAGGAACTGGTGGTGACCGCGGTGGGTGCCGTTGACGGTGTCCTGGCTCGTCAGCCCGATCACGGCCCCGACGGCGCCGCCCTCCTGGCCGATGCTCGAGTGCGCCGGGCCGTGGATCAGGCCCTCACCGGCCAGCTCGAGGACCAGCTCCTCGAAGGTCCGGATCAGCACGAGCTGGCTCAGCATGCTCGTGAGCAGCGTGGGCTCGGCGGCGTCCCAGTCGGCCTCGGTGGTGACCAGCTCGACCCACTCGACGGCGGGCGCGAGCGGCTTCTGCTCAGGCATGGGTGTCCCTTCGTCGCGCGGTGTGCGCCAGCCCACCGTGACACGAAGTGGAACCCGAATGCAAGCGTTTGCAGGGACGCTGGCCGACGAGGTCCGGTCCGTGCCACTGTGCGGGTCCACCGCGATCAGAGAGGGGTCCCATGGCCCTCCCAGGACTCACCGGCGTCGACCACATCGGGGTCACCGTGCCGGACCTCGAGCAGGCGCGCGCCTTCTTCGTCGACGTGCTCGGCTGCGAGTACATGTACTCGCTGGGCCCGTTCCGGCACGACGACAGCGACTGGATGCGCGAGCACCTCGACGTCGACCCGCGCGCCGTCATGCAGCAGCTGCACTTCTTCCGCTGCGGGACGCAGGCGATCTTCGAGGTCTTCCAGTACGCCGCGCCCGACCAGCGCACCGCGCAGCCGCGCAACAGCGACATCGGCGGCCACCACGTGGCGCTCTACGTCGAGGACCTCGACACCGCCGTCGCCTACCTGCACGAGCAGGGGGTGCACGTCCTCGGCGAGCCCACGGCGAGCAGGGGCCCCTCGCAGGGTCAGCGCTGGGTCTACTTCCGGGCGCCCTGGGGGATGACGTTCGAGCTCGTGTCCTACCCGGGCGGCAAGGCGTACGACCGGGCGCGGGCAGCCGGCGCCTCCTGACGCCGGAGCGACCGGCACCGGCCGACGGCAGCGGCGGTGCGGCGCGAGGCGCCGCACCGCCGGGGGCTCACCAGTCGACGGCGATGTACTTGCTCTCGAGGTACTCGAGCATGCCCTCGTGCCCGCCCTCGCGTCCGACGCCGCTCTGCTTGGTCCCGCCGAAGGGCGCCGCCGGGTCGGAGATGACACCCCGGTTCAGGCCCACCATGCCCGAGTCGAGCCGCTCGCTGACCGCGAGCCCCTTCGCGAGGTCGGAGGTGAACACGTACGACACGAGGCCGTACTCCGTGTCGTTGGCCATCGCGATCGCCTCGTCGACGTCGTCGAACGGCACGATCGGCGCCACCGGACCGAAGATCTCCTCACGCAGGATCGCGGCGTCCGCGGCCACCTCCGACAGGACGGTCGGCGCGTAGAACCAGCCTCGCCGGTCCGGCGACGAGCCGCCCGTCAGCACCTGCGCGCCGCCGTCGACGGCGCCCGACACCAGCTCGTCGACCTTGTCCCGCTCGACCCGGTTGACCATCGGACCGACGTCGACCCCCGGTTCGAGGCCGGGACCGACCGTCAGCACCGACATCGCCCGAGCCATGCGCTCGGCGAACTCCCGCTCGATGCTGGCGTGCACGTAGAGCCGGTTCGCCGCCGTGCACGCCGAGCCGCCGTTGCGCATCTTGGCGACCATCGCGCCGCGGACGGCGGCGTCGAGGTCGGCATCGGCGAGGACGAGCAGCGGTGCGTTGCCGCCGAGCTCCATGCTGCAGCTGACGACGGACTCGGCCGCGCTCGCCAGCAGTCGCCGGCCGACCGGGGTGGAGCCGGTGAAGGACAGCTTGCGCACCCGGGGGTCGTCGAGCATCGCGCTCACCACCTGGCCGGCGGTGCGCGTCGTGAGGCAGTTGACGACCCCCGGCGGCACCCCGGCCTCCTCGAGCAGCGCCACGATCGCGAGCGCGGTCAGCGGCGTCTCGGTGGCCGGCTTGACCACGACGGTGCAGCCCGCGGCCAGGGCGGGTCCGATCTTGCGGGTCATCATGGCGGCCGGGAAGTTCCACGGCGTCACGAGGACGGCCACGCCGATGGGCTGCCGCAGCACGAGGATCTTGTTGGTGCCCGACGGGGCGGTCTGCACCGTCCCGGTGCCGCGGACGGCCTCCTCGCCGTACCACCGGAAGAACTCGGCGGCGTAGGCGACCTCGCCGCGGGCATCGGTGAGCGCCTTGCCGTTCTCCAGCACGATGAGCTCGGCGAGCTGCTCGCGGCGCTCGGTCATGAGCTCGTAGGCACGGCGCAGCACCTCCCCCCGCTGACGGGGCGGTGTCCCGGCCCAGCCGGACAGGGCCGCCGAGGCGGCGTCGACCGCGAGCAGCCCGTCCTCCGGCGAGGCGTCGGCCACCTCGGCGAGCACCTGCTCGGTGGCCGGGTCGGCGACCGGGATGGTCTCCGGGCGGCTGCCCGGCCGCCAGGAGCCGCCGATCGAGAGCCCGGTCGGGACCTGCGCCAGCCAGGGGCGCTCCTGCAGCTGCGTCATTCGCGTCGGCCGTCCTAGTAGGGGTTGGCGACGAAGAGCTCGTCGGCCGGGAAGAGCGTCAGGATGCGAGGGCCGTCGGCGGTGACGACGACCTCCTCCTCGATGCGCGCGGCGGAGTAGCCGTCCGAGGCAGGGCAGTAGGTCTCCAGCGCGAAGACCATGCCCTCCTGGATCTCCACCGGGTTCTCCAGGGAGTTCAGGCGGCTGATGACCGGCCGCTCGTGCAGCGCCAGGCCCAGGCCGTGGCCGAACTGCAGCCCGAACGCCTCGTACTCGCTGGAGAAGCCGAACTCCTCGGCCGTCGGCCAGGCCCGTGCGATCTCGGCGGTCGAGACCCCCGGCCGCACGAGGGCGATCGCGGCGTCGATCCACTCGCGGCACCGCTTGTAGGCGTCCTGCTGCGGCACGCTCGCCCGGCCGACGCCGAACGTGCGGTAGTAGCAGGTGCGGTAGCCGTTGTAGCTCTGGATGATGTCGAAGAACGCCTGGTCGCCCGGTCGCACCATGCGGTCGGAGAAGTTGTGCGGGTGCGGGTTGCAGCGCTCCCCCGAGACCGCGTTGATGGCCTCGACGTCGTCGGAGCCCATCTCGTAGAGGCGCTTGTTCGCGAGGGCGACGATCTCGTTCTCGCGCACCCCGGGACGCAGCGCCTGCGCGATGTCCCAGTAGACCCCGTCGACCATCGCGGCAGCCGTCGACAGCAGCATGATCTCGTCGGGGCTCTTGATCTGGCGGGCGTCGAGCATGACCTGCTGGCCGTCGGCGACCTTCAGCCCCTGGCGCTGCAGCTCGAAGACCATCGGCAGCTCGGCGATGTCGACGCCGACGGGCAGGTCGGCGACGCCGGCGCGGGTCAGCTCGTCCTTGAGCTCGGTGACGGCAGCGGTGAACAGGCCGGCCTCCGGCGCCACCGAGCCGCGCAGGCCGAGCATGCCGGCCCGGCTGTTCTCCGGCTTGAGCCACGGCGCGTGCAGGCGGTGGTGCTTGGCCGCGGAGCCGAAGTCCCAGACGATGGGCTCGCCGCCCCGGGTCAGCAGCGTGTAGCGGGAGACCTTGTCGCGGCTCCACTCGCCGATCATCGTGCTGCTGACGTAGCGGATGTTGTTGACGTCGAACAGCAGCAGCGCGCCGAGCTCGCTGGCGTCCAGGGCAGCCCGGGCGCGCTCGAGCCGGTAGGAGCGCAGGCGGGCGAAGTCGACGCGCTCCTCGAAGTCGACGCCCATGCGCCCGGGGCTCGGCGGCACGCGGCCGGCCGAGACGGCGGTGAGGTCGGGCGCGGTGCTCGGGGGCCGAAGCAGGTCGGTCACGGCGCTCAGCCCTCTGCCGCGGACAGGCCGTCGTCGACCGCGACGTCCTCGGACACCAGCTCGAGGCCGGAGTTGCGGGCCTGCAGCTCCAGCAGGACGGCGAAGTCCTCCGTGGTGCGGCCCTGGGCGATGGCGGCCTGCACCGGCTCGCGGGCTGCCGTCGACACGGGCATGGGCACGCCGAGCTGGTCCGCGGCGCGCAGGCCGAGGTCGAAGTCCTTGCGCAGCAGCACCGGGGTGAACGTCGGCGCGAAGTCGAGGTTGACGAAGGCCGGCGTCTTGTAGCGGCTGAAGACCGACCCCATGACGCTGTTGTTGATGACGTCGAGCAGCGCGTGCCGCGGGACGCCGCCCTTCTCGGCCAGGACGGTGATCTCGGCGAGGTTCTGGGCGACGACGCCCAGCAGGATGTTGTGGCAGATCTTGACCAGCCGCGCGTGCTCCGCGTCGCCGACGTAGGTGACGTGGCGGCCCAGCAGGTCCAGGACGGGCAGCAGCTCGTCGAAGGCCTCGCGCGGACCGGAGCAGATGAGGCTGAGCATCCCGGCGGCGACGACCTTGCCGTTGCCGCTGACCGGTGAGGCGAGGAACGCGGTCCCCCGCGCCGCGGCGACCTCGCGCACGCGGGCGGACGCCTCGGTCGACACGGTCGAGCAGTCGACCAGGATGCGCGGGGCCTTGTCGGGGTCGCTGAGCAGTCGCTCGACGACCTGCTCGAGGTCGGCCGACGTGGAGACCATCGTGAACACGACGTCGCGGTCGGCCAGCTCGACCGGCTCGTCGGCGACCTTGGCGCCGGCCGCCACGAGGGGCTCGGCCTTGCTGCGCGTGCGGTTCCAGACCGTGAGGTCCATGCCGGCGTGACCGATGCGCGCCGCGAGGGCGGCGCCCATGTGGCCCGTGCCGAGCCAGCCGACGCTCAGCTGGGGCAGGTCAGTGCGTGTCATCAGGGCGTCCCGTCCTGGTCGTGTGTGCAATCGTTTGTATTCTGCGAGCAAGCGACCCGCGCGTCAAGCACCCGGGTCGCGGCGGAGGGCTGGTCGCCGAGCAGCTACTGCAACGCGCCCGCGGCCCAGTACTCCGGCGACGACTTGCTGGCGGTGAGCTCCTCTGCGGTGCGGAAGCCGGGCGCCATGGAGGCGTCCGTCCCGGCCAGGTACTCGTGGTGGTCGATGCCGAGCAGGCGGATCCAGCTCTGCTGGCCGAACGTCAGCGCGATGCAGCAGCCGAGCTCGACGATCTCGGCCTCCGAGAAGTGCCGGTGCAGCCGGTCCCACAGCTCGTCCGTCGCGTCGAGCCGCCAGGCGATCGCCTCGGCGTAGGCGAGCGCGGCCTTCTGCCGGTCGTCGTACTCGTCGGAGTTCTCGAAGTCGAGCAGCGCGTCGTACTGACGCTCCTGCAGCCCGGCGGCCGTCGCCTTGACCGAGCGCTGGTTGCCGCAGAACTCGCACTTGACGGTGCGGGAGATGTAGACCCGGCACAGCTCCTTGACGGCGTGGTCGCAGACCCCGCTGTGGAACAGCGCCTTCCAGGAGTCGGCGAACGCCCAGAAGGCGTTGGGCGCGTGCGCCCGGACCGCCGAGCTCTCCGGACGCGGCGTGCCCTCGCGGGCGCACCGGTGCATCTCCTCCTGCATGCGCTCGTCCATCTGCTCGAGCGGGACGTAGCTGACGCGGTTGCTGCCCACGGCTCCTCCTGACGTCGGTGCGCCCGGACTGGGCGACAATCGTTTGCACGATCTCTCCGACGGCCGCGGAAGTCAACGGGCTCCGGCAACCGTCCCGCTCCGCCTCAGCCGGCAGGGGCCTCGGCGCCGAGCTGACGGGCCATCCAGTCGGCCGTCCGGTAGCGGTGCTGCGCGGCGACGTTCATGTTCCCGTGGTTGCCCTCGTCCAGCATGATCAGCTCGGTGGGCCCGCCCGCCTCGGCGACGAGCCGCTCCGCGTGCTGCCACGGGATCAGCCGGTCCTTCTTGCCCGCGACGACGAGCAGCGGCACCCGGATCCGCTCGGCCCGGCCGGTGAGGTCGAGCTCGAGCGCACGCGTGCGCGCCTGCTCGGGGTCGGCGCTGCCGGAGCGCGCCTGGAAGGCGGCCCGCGTCAGCGGTGGCAGCGTGTCCCAGCACTCGCCGAAGTTCCACGGGCCGGCCAGCGCGACGCACGCCCGGACCTGCTCCACGCCGCTCGCGATGCGGGGTGCGTAGTAGCCACCGAGGCTGACTCCCCAGACGCCGATGCGGTCGCCGTCGATGCCGGGCGAGGCCGCGACCGCGTCGACCAGGGCCTGCCCGGGCACCTCCCAGTCGCCGCGGATGGGCAGGTCGTACTCCGCCTCGCCCTGACCCGGCCCGTCGACGGAGAAGGTGGCCAGCCCGCGCTCGAGGAACAGCGCCTCGGTGGAGCGGAGCTCCTCCTTGGTCGAGTCGAGCCCGGGGACCATGACGACGACGGGGTGCGGGCCGGTGCCGCGCGGACGGCGCAGGACGCCGACCAGCCGGCTGCCCTCGAAGGGGACCTCCACGCGCTCGCCCGGCGGGTCGAGGTGCGGCAGGGCGTCGTCGAGGCAGGCGACCGCACGGGCGTGGGCGGCGCGCATCTCGTCCGGGTGCTCGACGAACAGGAACTTGCCGAAGTGGTAGTAGACGGCCGCGGTCGACAGGTGGGCGCCGGCCGAGCGGGTGCGGCCCTCCCGGAGCGCCTCGCGACCCAGGTCCTCGTGCACCTGCGCCGCCGCGGACCACGCCGAGCACCAGTCCTCCCAGCGCTCCACCGACGCGGTGACGCGCGAGAAGTCGGCGACCGCCACGCCGTTGGTCGTGAACCGGGGTGCCCAGTTGCTGATGGCGCTCGCCACCCTGTCGTCCATGCCGCCTCCGTCAGAGCTGCTCTTGCAAACGAGTGCATGCTGGGGCAGGGTCCAGGGGCTGTCAACGACGGGGGGCACGGTGCGGACCGACGGGGTGCGGATCGACGAGCGCGAGCTCCGGCGGTTCAGCGACGCCGAGATCGCGCGCCGCCGCACCGCCCTCGACGCCCTGGCCGCCGAGGCCGGCGTCGACGCGGTCCTGCTGCACGGCGCGAACCGCTCCGCCGGGCCGGTGACCTGGCTGACGCAGTGGCCGGTCACCCGGGAAGCCGTCGTCGTGCGCACGCCGGGCGAGCAGGACGTCCTGCTCGTGTCCTTCTACAACCACGTGCCCGCCGCCACCCGGCTCGCCGTCGACGTCGACGTCCGGTACGGCGGCACGTCGGGCGTGGCGACCGCGGTCGGCGTGCTCGCGGAGCGGGGCGCGCGCAGCGTGGGCGTCGTCGGGCCGGTGCCCTGGCAGGCGGCCCGGCGGCTGCAGGAGGCGGTGCCCCGCGTCGTCGACCTGACCCCCGCCTGGACACGGCTGCGCTGGACGAAGTCGGCGGAGGAGCTGTCGGTGCTGCGCACCGCCGCCGAGCTCACCGACCGCTCCGCCGCTGCGCTGCTCGAGGCGCTCGCCCCGGGCGTCACCGAGCACGACCTCGTCGCGGCGGTCGAGGCGGCGTACCTGCCGGCCGGCGGCAGCAACCACATCCACTACGTCGCCGTCACCTCGATGGCCGAGCCGGACAGGTGCGTGCCGTCGCAGTGGCCGACGTCGCGACGCGTGCAGGAGGGCGACGTCGTGACGTTCGAGCTCAGCGCCGCGTTCGTGCCCGACTACCCCGGACAGCTGCTGCGGACGTCGACCGTCGCGGCGGAGCCGACCCCCGTCTACCAGCGGCTGCACGAGGTCGCCGAGCAGGCGTTCGACGAGATCCTGGCCAGGCTGCGTCCCGGCACGACCGCCGCCGAGCTCGTCGCGGCGTCGTCGGTCGTCGAGGACAACGGCTTCACCACCGTGGACGACCTCGTGCACGGCTTCGGCGGGGGCTACCTGCCGCCCGTGCTCGGCACCCGCAGCCGGACGCTGGACGCGGTGCCCGACCTGACCCTCGAGGCCGGCATGACGCTCGTCGTGCAGCCCAACGTGTCGACGCCCGACCTGCGCTGCGGCGTGCAGGTCGGCGAGCTCGTGCGAGTGACCGACCAGGGACCCGAGCTGCTGCACTCCTTCCCGCGCGGCCTGCGCCGCGTCCGCTGACCGGAGGACCTCCCGTGACCGACCTGCTCCGCCTCGGCTACTTCAGCCCGAGCACCGTCTCGCGCTGGGCGCAGGTGCACGGCGTCTACGCCGCGCACGGCCTGGAGGTCGAGGAGCTGCCGGTGTCGTCGTCGCCGCAGCAGTTCTCGTCGCTGGTGGCCGGCGACTACGACGTCGTCCTGACGAACCCCGACAACGTCGCGACCTACCTGCTCAACGAGCACAACCCGCTCGGCCGGCGGCTCGACCTGCAGCTGCTGCGCGCGGTCGACGGCGGCTCGCGCGTCTCGCTCGTCGCCCGCGGCGACGTCCGGTCGCTCGAGGACCTCGCCGGCGCGCGGTTCGCGGCCGACGTGCCCAACTCCGGCTTCGCCTACGTCGCGTACGCCCTGCTGCGCACCGCGGGGCTCGAGCCGGACCGCGACTACGAGGTCGTCACAGCGGGTGCGACGCCGCGACGCCGCGCCGGCCTGCTGGCCGGCGAGTACGACGCCACGCTCCTCAACGCCGGGCACGAGGCGCGCGCCGTGCAGGCCGGCGCGACCGTGCTGGGTGACGTCAGCGACGTCGTCACGCCCTACCTCGGCTCGGTGCTCGCGACCCGCGGCGACGGCCGGACCGCGCTCGTCGACCGGCTGCTCGCCGCCTGGGACGAGGCGGAGGCGGCCGTCGTGCGCCCGGAGCACCGGGAGCAGGTGGTGGCCCTGCTGCAGTCGCAGCCGGAGACCGACCGGGCCGTCGCCGAGCAGATGCACGCGACGCTGCTCGACCCGGTGCACGGCCTGGTCGTCGGCGGCGCCATCGACCCGGCGGCGGTCGAGGGGGTGCTGCGGCTGCGCGCGCAGTCCGGCGGCTTCGAGCAGGAGCACGACCTGGCCGCGCTGGCCCAGCCGGGCGGCGGCCTCGTGCCGGCCAGGTGAGCGCCGGGGCCGCGCTGCCGGAGGACCTCGAGCGGCGGCACCTGCGCGGCCTGCAGGGCGTCAACCTGGTCAGCGCGCTGGACCGGTCGGCCATCGGCCCGATGCTGCTGGTGATGGCCGCCGACCTCGACGCCTCCGTCGGCGAGCTGACGGTGGTCGCCAGCGCCTACTACCTGACGTACGGCCTGATGCAGCCGGTCTGGGGCATCCTCGGCGCCCGCAGCGGGGTCGTGCGGACGCTGCGCATCAGCCTGTGCGGCGCCGCGGTCGCCGGGGCGCTGTCGGCCCTCGCGCCGTCGGTCCTGCTGCTGGCGGTGCTCCGCAGCGTGGCGGGAGGCTTCTTCGGCGGGGCGATCCCCGCCACGCTGGTCTACGTCGGGTCGACCGTGCCGGTCGAGCGGCGGCAGAAGCCGCTCACCGACCTCATGGCCGGCGTCGCCGTGGGCACCGCTGCAGCGACGGCCGCCGCCGGGTGGGCCGCCGAGCTGCTGAGCTGGCGGGTGGCCTTCGCGACCACCGCCGCCGCGGGGCTCGTGCTGGCGGTCTCCCTCCGGGGGCTCCCGGAGCCGCCCCGCACACCGAGCGGGAGCGGCGCGGTCGCGGTCCTGGTCCGGGCGCTGCGTGACCCGTGGACGCGCGTGGTGCTGCTGTTCGGCTTCGTCGAGGGCGCCGCCGTCACGGGCACCTTCACCTTCGTGGCGCCAGGGGTGCAGGAGGCCGTCGAGGGCGGCGCCGGCATCGCCGGCTCGGTCGTCGCGGCGTACGGCGCGGCGGTGCTGGTGTTCTCCAGCGTGGTCGGGCCGCTGTCCGGCCGCCTGTCGACGCCGGTGCTGCTGCTCATCGGCGGGACGTGCGGGGCAGCCGGCTTCGCGCTGCTGGCCGTGCAGCGCGGCGTCGTGGCCGGGATCGTGGCGTGCGTGCTGATCGGTGCCATGTGGGCCTTCATGCACTCGACGCTGCAGACCTGGGCCACCTCCGTGGCGCCGCAGGCGCGCTCGCAGGTCGTGTCGCTGTTCGCCGGCGCGCTGTTCCTGGGCGGCTCGACCGGCGCGGCCCTCGGCGGGCCGGTCGCCGACGCGTCGCGGTACGGGCTGCTGTTCGCCGTCACCGCGGCGGTGTTCGTCCCGCTCACCCTCGGCTCGTCGCTGGCCCGGCGCCGCTACCTGCAGACCCGTCGAGGCCGGTGATGGTCGGTCGGCCGTTCGTGCAGAGCGGGGCACCGCTGCTCGCTACGCTGCGCCCCGTGGCGATGCGTCCCACCCTGCGTGACGTCGCCACTGCGGCAGGCGTCCATCCGGCGACCGCCTCGCGCGCGCTCAACGAGGCGACGCGGACCCTCGTCCGCCCTGCCACCGTCGAGCGCGTGCGCGAGGTCGCCGACCGGCTCGGCTACCAGGTCAACCCGATCGCGCGGAGCTTGAAGACCAGCCGTTCGCAGACGGTCGGCATCCTCGTCCCCGACCTGACCAACCCGCTGTTCCCGCCGATCCTGCGCGGCGTCGAGGACGTGCTGGCGGCGCAGGGCTACACCGCCCTGACGTCGAACACCGACAACGACCCCCGCCGCACGGCGGCGAGCCTGGCCGCGCTGGAGGCGCGGCAGGTCGACGGGTTCATCATCATGACGGCGAGGCTCACCGACCCGCTGCTGCACGGCGCAGCGGCGCGCGACGTCCCGATGGTGCTCGTCAACCGGCTCACCGACGGGCTGGTCGTCTCGAGCGTCACCGGCGACGACGCCAACGGCATCGCCCGGGTCGTCGACCACCTCGTCGAGCTCGGTCACGAGCGGATCGGCCACCTCGCCGGCCCGCTCAGCACCTCGACCGGCGTGGTCCGCCTGCGCGCCTTCCAGTCGGCGCTGCAGCGGCACGGGCTGTCGACGGACGCCGTGGTGGCGTGCGAGGTGTTCGGCGAGGCCGAGGGGCACGCCGCCTCGCTGCGGCTGCTGGACGAGCACGCCCCCACGGCCGTCGTCGCTGCCAACGACCTGCTGGCCATGGGCTGCTACGACGCCCTCGAGGACCGCGGCCTGGCCTGCCCGGTCGACGTCAGCGTCGTCGGCTTCAACGACATGCCGTTCGTCGGCCGGCTCTCGCCGCCGCTGACCTCGGTCCGCGTGCCCCAGCACGAGGTCGGCATGGAGGCGGCGCGGCTGCTGATCGACCAGCTCAGCGGCCGCATCGCCACGCCGCGCTCGGTGCTGCTGCCCGTGACGCTCGCCGTGCGGGGCTCGACGGCGCCACCGCGCGGGGCCCGTCCGCGGCCCCGACGACGCGCCGCCTCGAGGACCGCGTGACGGCCCCGGTCCTGGCCGAGCACCGCAGCCCTGCGGACCTGCCCGAGTCGGCCGACGTCGTCGTGGTGGGCGCCGGCCACAACGCGCTCGTCGCGGCCGGCTACCTCGCCGCGGCCGGTCTCGAGGTGGTGGTGCTCGAGTCGTGCTCGACGCCGGGCGGCAACACCCGCACGCAGGAGCTGACCCTCCCCGGCTTCGCGCACGACTCGTGCTCCAGCGCGCACGTCCTGCTCCAGGCGAACCCGCTCATCAGGGACGACGAGCTCGGCCTGCTGTCCACGCACGGGCTGGAGTACGTCCTCACCGACCCGGCGGTCGTCCTGCCGCAGTCGGACGGCCGGACCCTCGTCGTCCACCGCGACCTCGACGCCACCGCCGACGAGGTCGCCCGGTGGTCACCCGCGGACGCCGAGGCGCTGCGCACCATGATGGCGGCGTGGTCGGGCGGGCTGGCTGCCGTCCACGGCCGGTGGAGCTCGGGACTCGCGCTCGGGGACGGCCCTGCGGCCTCGGCCTACCGCGATCTCCGGGCACGCAGCGCCTGGGACGTCGTGCACGAGCAGTTCGAGCACCCCGTCGTGCGCTCCATGGTCCTGTGGATGGCGATGGCGACGATCCAGGACCCGCGTCGTGCCGGCACCGGGCTGCTGCCGTCGTCGCTCACCGCCGGGCGGCTGGCGTACGGCTGGGCCACGCCGCTGGGCGGCTCCGGCGCACTGCCCGCCGCGCTCGTACGACTGCTCGAGACCGCCGGCGGCCGGGTCGTCTGCGACGCCCACGTGCAGCACCTGGAGGTGCGGGGAGGTCGGGTCCGGGCGGTCCGGACGGCCGACGGCCGGCGGGTCGAGGCCCGCCGGGCCGTGGTGTCGAGCGCGCCCCTGCCCCTCGTCGCGGGGATGCTCGACGGGACCGCCGTGCCGGACGACCTCGCGAGCGCCCGCGACGCCTGGCGGCCGGGGCTGAGCGTCTTCGCCGTCCACGCCGCGCTGCGCGGCGACCTGCGCTTCGCCGGACCCGACGGCCCCGTCCGCAGCGTGGCCGCTGGGCTCGGCACCACCGAGGGCATGCAGCGGCAGGTGGAGCGCTTCGGACGGGGGGAGTCGGAGACCGCCGACCCGTGGCTGCTCGTCGTCGACCAGACCGTCGTCGACCCCTCGCGAGCCCCGGACAGCGCGGCGACGTTCAAGATCCTCACTGTCGCCCCGTACGAGCGCAGCGACGGCCGCAGCTGGGACGACGCCAAGGACGAGCACGCCGAGGCCCTGCTCGACCGCGTGCGCGCGCACTGCGACGGCCTCGCCCCCGACGACGTGCTGGCGGTCCGGTCCGAGTCGCCGGTCGACGTCGCACGGCACAACCCGCACAACGTCGGGGGGTCGTGCCACGGCGGTGAGTTCCTCCTGCCGAGCGGCGAGGTGATCCCCGGCTGGCCCGACTACGCCACGTCCGTCCCCGGGCTGTTCCTGACCGGGTCGACGTCCCACCCCGGCGGCTCGGTCTCCGGACGGCCCGGGCGCAACGCCGCCCGCGCCGTCCTGCAGGCGCTGGGCCTGAGCCCGTCGGCCGTCATGGGCGACGCGTAGCCGCCGGCACGGCGGGACGTCGCCGCGTCCGCAGCACCCGGGTGCTGGACGTGGGACGGGACCGGCTGGACGGGCGGCCGGCGCGGGTCGACCCCGTCGCCGGCGATCGGCATGATCACGTGGGACACGCCGGCGTGTCGCGCGGTGACCATGCCGATGACGTCTCACCGGCTCACCTTCGGTGAACAGGAGGTGAACGCGACGTGGCCGTAGCATGGCTCCTTCGCGGTGGGGGCATCCCCTCGTCCGGTTGCGAGTGAGGAGTGCGGACGTGACGACGTCGCTGATCGAGGTCGAGCGCAAGTACGACATCCCGGCCGACCTCGAGGTCCCGGACCTGTCCGGGCTGCCCGGGGTCGACCGCGTCGACAGCGAGAGCTTCGCGCTGCACGCCACCTACTTCGACACCCGAGAGCTGGCGCTGCGGGCGGCGGGCATCACCCTCCGGCTGCGGACGGGCGGGAGCGACGCCGGCTGGCACCTCAAGCTGCCGCACGGCGCGGACCGCGAGGAGCTCCACCTGCCGGCGGGCGAGCTCGCGGGCGAGCGGCCGTCGGAGGTGCCTGCGGAGCTGCAGGCGCTGGTGCGTTCGCGCACCCGCCGAGGCGCGCTGCTGCCGGTGGCCGAGCTGAGGACGACGCGGGGCGTGCACCGGCTGGTCGACTCCGAGGGACAGGTCCTCGCCGAGGTCGCAGACGACCTCGTGCAGGGGCAGCCGCTGCTCGACGAGGCGCCCGGCATGGGCTGGCGGGAGTGGGAGCTCGAGCTCGGCGCCGGCCCCGGGACGCTGCTCGACGCCGCGCAGGACCGGCTGCTCGCGGCCGGCGCCAGCGCCGCCTCGTCGACGTCGAAGGTCGGCCGCGTGCTGGCGGCCGTGTCGGCGGGACCGGCCAGCTCCGGGTGGTGGGCGCGACGGGCGGTCTCCTCGAGCAAGGTGACCGCCGGCGGCGTGCTTCAG
>Ga0210040_10002278_pt1 | contig 27319 bp, 22 predicted proteins | sample CryGeyCG12114_NA_FD_185462 | JGI IMG/M metagenome (GOLD analysis project Ga0210040, IMG submission 185462) | Groundwater microbial communities from aquifer - Crystal Geyser CG19_WC_8/21/14_NA (SPAdes) (version 2) | ecosystem: Environmental > Aquatic > Deep subsurface > Groundwater | place: USA... | reverse complement strand
ATAGTTAGGAGTGGTGTTATTTTTAGGGAGTTTACCTAGTCTGTAAAATATCACAGGCAAATAATACGAATAGCTCTGAAATAAAGAAACCAATGGAAATCATTCACACACTTACAATAATTAGATAAGTAGATACAATTTTCATATTTTTTTAGTTAGTAAGTTGTCTATTTTTATTACGCTATGCATACTATTAGCAAATGAGTCTATAGTGTTAAATAAATATTGCACGGAAATAAAAGTTGTAAACCAAGAGATTTTACGGGGATACTAATGAGAAAAGAAAAAATTACTGCTTCTCTGAAGGCACAATCAGTTCATGACTAAAGAACAAGAATATGTCAACAAACTGACTGAACTTTGTGTACTAACTAATACACAATGACGATACCAAAGTTTTGTATTTTTTCACTTTGCTATAAGAATAACGTTGAAAGAGACAAAAAACACATTGTCCTAAAAATGTTTTGACTAACAAGAACTGTAGAATAGAGTAACACAACAATTCAAATATTCAACAACAATAATCTAATTTGCACAAGTTTCACTCACACTTCAAACTTGACACTGACTATTTACAGGAGTAGATTTACATAGTAAAATATAAAATGGGTGGGAGTAAACTTTATAATACACTCAACAACAGTGAATAGCATACTAAATATATTCAATATTTTAAAGCCGTATACATTTTGACGGATCACGAACATTATTTCACACAAATATATTATTCAATGTCTTGAGTATAGTGAGTTAGTGAGTACAGAGTGCAGGATTGGCGACGTAGGGCAAGTTAATATGAACATTGCTTGTGTTCACATTATCAAGCCGTACATTTCTCTACTTATAGTTAGTGAAAAAAGTGACACAAACGATGCCTGTGAAATGTAACATCATTAAGTTAATGTACATTTACTAAATACCAATACGATCTGACTATAAAATAAGGACCTGAAGAAAAATATTATTGAAACCACCATAGTTAGTTCATTTATTTCGATGTGAACAAAATAACAGGTCACACACATACACAAAAGCATACCACTCGCCATACTGACTTCATTTATTGCATCATAGATACATAATGTCTCTGGACTAACTATATGTAGCTATAGATAATATTTTTGATTTTTACAGCATTTTTTACAACAACAAAGCTCACTCTCTTCATTTTTCATATGGACTTTTTATTGAAATTAAATTATTGTTCTACAAAACCAGGGATTCCTTATTTGAGACTCCAATTTCTATCGAAAAGTGTTAACGTTGATTTGGCAAACAGAAATAGGGCGCTGGTGCTACAGAAACTTAAAATGTACCAAGGATGGACCAAATTGTGGGCACTGGATGGAGCTGCTACTCTCATATCGCGGACTTCAGGCTCTGAAATATAACAGTGTAAAGTTTTATGTAAGTTGAGTAAACACAACTGTGAACAATAAATTTTTTTCATCTAAAACGCATTTTTCAAGACAATAAACTGTTAAAAACCTTTCATCACGCACTATCATTCACCATGCATTTTCATGCTTACTAAAAATAAGGTGGACAGTAATATCATGCACAAGAAAACACGCCATTATTGCGTTAGACGTTATTATTGGTAAAGCTCTAACAATGTTAATAATAGTCTACAATAATGAAAAAAAGCTTTGCTCGTCAAAAAAGTGTACTTCATGGGACTCAAATTTCATTTACTTTTAGGTAGTACTAACTTACTAGCAAGAATACTAACTTTTATACTAACCTGAATAGCCATCATGTTGCGGGGATGAATCATACGGGTAAAAATCTGTATTATGCAAGTAAGTGAGTGAAGAATAATAAATATTTTAGTAAAAATGTAACCGAGGGCACTTTAATGACTAGCTACAGTAAATTGTGGCAGTAATATGAAAAGAGCGTTGAAAAAATGCGTTTGTAGTGAAAAAAGAAAGCTTTCCACACAATATTGCATGCTTTCACTGCGTGCACGCAATATTTACTTTGTCTACGCAATGACACAAGAATATACCACACACAGCCAAGACTCTTTAAATGCAGAAAACAGAGTCTGGCTAAACAAAGTTTTATTCAAAAAACCATAGTGGACACTTAATCATTTTTCACCACCAAGTCTTTCAAATATCAACAAAAGTACGCAAATTTCGTGTTAGATTACACAAGTATGAGTTAAGCATAGGATGCATTGTTGTGACAGCATGCTTCTAGCACAAAATGTGAGTAAATGGAGAATATGTAAGTCTGACTGTGAAAAATGGTGAACCCATTTGTCATTACCACGCCACTACTATGTATATACTACTGTAGCATGCACATGCATATTTGAAGCCCGTAATTGTACATACTGGGAGTAGTAAGTTAATTTACCTGTGCTCCTTGTTGAAAATTGAAAGAGATCAGAGACTTGAGAGTAGCCATATTTATTTCTAGCTTGTACTTTGGCTTCATACATGACTCCTGGCTCGAGATTACGAATATGATAAGACTTATGATGAATAGATGAGGTGGAATGGGATGCCATGGATCGAGATGGGGACACCGAATTTCGTTGATAGTATCCGTCTGAGGATGGGAAATTCACTTTGTGCCAGGGTCCCGGTCCATCATATGTATCGTTGAACTGTACGACAATTTGAATCATTAAATCATTTGAATCTTTTGGGAAAAATGTTCACCAATTGTACATTGTCATCAACGTATATTAGAACCATAGCTAAATATCGTGCAAGCTTTGATTTTGGAGAAATTTTTTATCATACAGTATAGCTTTAAGATAGGGAGTCTTATGCGCTTTCAAATCCCGCACGGCCAAAATGAGATTGGCTAAAATGCTAAATCAATGCGCGACATATTGAATAAAAGTGGAACAATCAATGTGCGAGCTGCTAAATAAGAATGGGATAATGTTAAATCAGTGCGTGACACACAAAATTGGTGTAAAGTTTTACTGGGTTAAGATACAGCTATATAAAGGTGCGCTAATGATATAACAGTGTGCCTAGTGCTCCGCAAAAACCTGAAAAAACTGATCGGTCGGGTTAAAGTTTGCAGTACTAAATCCGTATGCAGAAGGAAAATTTGACTATATAGGGCAACCAAGTGTTTTTTTAAATAGTTTTTGCAAATTGCTAGGCGATCTGCAACCCCATGATTTGATTCTAATTAAAACGGTAGCCTGGCCTGAATCTCCTGATAAAATTTAACAACATTATTCGTTTCAACGCATGTTTTTAAAAATGAAGATGAAAACTCACATGTTTCCTCCGATAGTAAAGCTTGTATTCTTCAATTGGCGCATAACTCTCCACTGTCCAAGTCAAATTAAATCCATGTCGCATTCTGCTAACTGAATCACTCAAAAATACAGCATGTTTGGGCCGACCTTAAATAAAAATACAACTTATTATGATTAGTCTGTAAATTCCCAGAAGAGGTACTGGAATACTTTTTCCCTAGATTCTATACCTGACAACTCAATGTGTTTTCTCGCTCTGCCCAATTTGTTATCCGCTTCACAAGAATAGTTGCCAAAATCTGACTGTTGCACTTTCCGAATGATTAAAGAGTTACGCGTTCCTGCTCTTGGCTCAATCAAATGACGTCCATCCGTTTCCAGCAACATTGTGTCCTTGTACCATTTTATTTTCTGTGAAAAATTATGAATAAATAAATAAAATCTTTCAATTCCAAGGATAAGTATAAACCAAAAGTAACCACACTAAAGACATCCTCCTATTGCATAATGATGGATCAGTTATTTATTTACTTACTCACTTACAAAATGAAAGCATTTTTATCACGGAAAAAAATTGTGCTTCGTTCTACTGAGCTCATTTTGGAATCTTTACAAATTCAGTGGAAAAGTTTACAAAAAAAGGGAATAAAGAAGACCGGGATTGCTTCAAAGCATCGATTATCCATAATTCTTCCCCAGTTGGCCTCAGACTGTTCTATAGACCGGAATTGTGAAAATTAGCTCTTCCTCGCGAAACACATTTGCCAATACAAAAGTTTCCGAACTAAATTTTCACTATGTAGTAACTGTCACTATTATTGGACCAATATAAAACCGGACATAGTTTCAAAGAAACTAAAAGTTCCCAGCGGTCCACTTCATTTATTGTACTCATTGACATGTTTATTAGTCTCTTTAGAAACTAAAAGACATAGTAAAAATATAGGACAATGAAATTTGCAGGAGTGGGAAAATACACTATCTATATTTTTTGCTTCCAGAATTCTCAATCCTAAATAGCTTGTACCATCAATCATACTGTAAAGTGGAGTACAACCTAAATTTTTAAATGCAATCATCAAACTAGGGTCCGGACACTTTAGTAATCACAGTAAGATTGAAAACTAGAAAACTTGTGTAAGCAAATTAAATTGCATAATTTATACTAGGCTGATCATATTGTAGAGTGTATGTAGGAAACTTTAAAACCAAGGCTGGAGTCATCCATCATAGAAAATGGTGTGACACTGTGACAAGTTTGAAATGCTTGGGATGGATTATAGAATGGAACAAAGACTAAAGTTACTCCGTCATCATCATCAATTCATCATGGAGAAGTACAAATTGTAAAGTGATTCCACAATTAGCTACTTATGAAGCTCATAAAAATTTAATACTAGAATGCATATTCAAAAGCAATGGATTGTCTTGCACAAAAAAGGGATCTCTATAATATCTAACCCTGTAGCATTCACATAGTATTCACACTGGAAAAAATCCCGAACACGTAAAAAAAAGCGCAAACTAATCCCGTTTATCCCTGAAATGAATAGAGAACCATAGATTCCTATGTAAATGACATGGACTACTCATTTAAAACGATCATACTATAAAATGGCCTTAAAACATGAGTAAAATTCACTAGCCCATAACCATGAAATGCCATATGATAATAATCCTAGACCAATATCCTTTAAAGTGACGAAAATAATGTGACCAAGTGTTTATGAGTTGAGTCAACAATTTAATACTGCTTTACACTTTAATGTTCACACTACTAACTAACTAACTAACAAGTTGTAAGTATCCAAACTATAGGATTGCAGCTCCCAAAACCGCCGTAGTAGGAAACCCTTGTTGCCCGAATAGGAACAAGATGGCGCAACTTTCACTAACGAAAACGCGGTTTCCATTTGGCTAAAAGGGAAATCATAATACAGAATGATGGCCAGCAATGAAATAAAGATGAAATGAATGGCATCACAATGTTTTACGAGAGAACATGTAGACATACATGGGAGCGTAGAAAATCATAAGATCATTGTGAGCGCAGTTTGAGCTGAATATTTGATAAGATAAAGGCCATTGGAGAATGCAATTTCACACAACTATTAATACTAAATAACTATTCCCACCCCGAAAACTATGATGATCATCATAATCACAGTAGCATTAGTTCATCCTATGCAGTTTTGTGGGAGTTTCTAGGGCCCGTTCCGGGTATATAGTTAGCTGGAAATCCGTGAGAATTCTATACAACCTCTAAATCCATGAGACCAGATGTTTTACCTAGTGAAGTGAAAAGGCAGCAAAGTGCACAAATTCCATCGCTAAGCTCGGTTATGATTAAAGGATTAGAGTATACTATTTGATATAGCAAATTAATGAATTCTGCAAGTGAATTTCTTGTCATGCTCAACATTTGGGATGCATAGATACAAACATCACGAGAAATCAATGGGTGTATTACAAAGGAAAATTCTACAAGTTTTCCTTTACATGGACTTGGACCATCGAAATCGATCACTTTTCTATACAATGTTACAACTCACCGTGGCAGGTGGATCTGCATGGACTAGACAAACAATAATAGCCTCTTGACCTACTCCTGTATGAATCCAAGAGCTCTCCACTTCAACTTCAGGTGGATCTGAAAAACCACGAAAGTATATAAAATTAGCACATAAATCGTGTGGTAGTTTACTGTTACTTCCACTTGTGTGAAAAAAACGCTATGAAATGAGGAATGAAAAAACATTCATTTCTTAGGAAATAAATTAAAACATAATTATTTCTAACTCACTGACTGACTGAATGAACGAATGAGTGCTCACATTACATAGTATTCCTTATTAAATTCTCTCGGATGAAAAAAAGGGGGAAGAAAACTTGGCGAATTTTTCTAAAATCAAATTAAACGAATGTAATGAGACGTAAGGCACAGCAGGAATCGAAGCAAAAATGTGTGCCCTGTCAACGATATACAGATTTTAATAAGAATAATGAATCTTATTATTATGAGCTAACATGTGAAAAGGGTTAACGAATATATCCGGTTGGATTAACATGAATGCAAACTGTGGAGTCTAGGAAAATGAACAGCGTAGAGCATTCATTTACAATTTAATAAGATTTAAAGAAAAAGTGAAGATTATCATGCCAAACTCATGTACACAAAAATCTTGGGATGGAGTCAGCTCAACTGTCAATAATAACATGTCCTGTTTTCCTGAAAGCCCTTTTCGCATGAATAGGGGATTTTTTCTGTTCAAATAGGTATTAACATATCACTCACAGAAAATCCTGTATATTGGAAAATAGAAAATTCCTACTGACTGACTGAGAATCTTCCGTAAATAAGCTAGAGTTAGAGTAACTTGAAAATATTACATTTCAGTCCCTCACTAGAGAAAGCTATTGAGTAAACACATAAATATTATGAATAGTGTATTTGAGTGACTGAGTGATGATATTAGAATATTTTCAATCTTTACCTTCAAATGACTGGAAATAAATGAAAGTTTGTAACTAACTAACTTACTGCCATGTTTTGGCATATCTACAGGGCTTAAAAGGTAGTGACAAAGTTAATTGAATTTTTTGGCAACCCTGCACATTTTTTCTACACACAGTTTGAAAACTACTAAAGTGAATGAAAGGCAATTTTTGTAAATGGCATGCTTTTACTAACTAATAGGAAAAGTTGCGTCATCAACACAGTGATAATAACTCATGAAAGGAAAGTCTAAGTAGTTACTTTAATGGTTGCATGAATAATTCATAGCGACGATCTAGAGACTCAAATTTAATATCATTTCTGCAATGAGGACAACGGGAATTTCAATTTCTGTTGGGAACAACACAACAGGTCCTTGTGTGTCCCCCAGAAAAGCAATGAAATGTTGTGTTAAATGATGACTTTAATTTAATTCGGGAGCTTCATTAAAAACGGCAATGAGTCCATTTTCACACGCTCAGACGGCACATTTACATTTTCACTCTTCTTTTGTTCTCATGGGTAGAGTTCTCATAAAAACAGCTGTGCTTTACTTATTTTCATCACCAAGAAAGACCAAAAGTGTAAGCGTCTGAGGTTTTGCGTATCACACTGCTTATACTCATTATATTATCAAACTGTGCTTGCAAAAATTAACAATGCACACTTGTTTCCAAACATTTTCAGATGCAACAAATTTCAAATATAGTTTTCCCGGGTTACCAAGGTCTGTAGTAGAAAACTTACATTGCACCCGAATCTCGATTTCAGAATCCACAGGAGATCCAACTCCATTAGATCCAGAACAAACGTAAATCCCAGCTTCATGCCGATGTGCCTTTTTGATTGTCAAAGTGCTTCCATCTACCGATTGCTCACCATTAGGGAGCAAATTATTCTGTTCACAGTAAAACAAAACAGTAAAGTAATCATTTCAAAAAATTATTTGAAACTTGAACAATTTTAAACGCCTTACCTTCCGAGTCCACCGTATAGATGGAGTAGGATTTCCACTAGCAACACATTTCAAAGTGACTGTATCACCCTTCGTGATGGAAATATGTGAAGTAGCTGGCTCAATATGAACTTTTGGAGGAACTGTAAAAATGTGATAAAATTTGCTACTTTTAGTTAGTTACCGTGAGTGAGCATAAGTTTTAAGATAGGGCAGAGTTCAGTCATCCTCAACACTAATTTAAAGGTATAATCATTATTAATTCTGTCAATTAGATGAAAAGCAGAAGGGAAAGCTAATCCAAAGTGAAATTGATTTTGCAAAATTAACGACGAGCTGACGAGCAAACTTACTAAAGAGCTCAAGTTTTTTACCATGCAAACTATTCCAACAAAATCAACCTAAAACCTATGTGCTGCAAAGTGAGTGGTGAAACCAGTCGCAAACGAAAATGGCAGATTTATTTGCAAGGCTTCAGTGAGCAAAACAGTTGCTTCACCCAGATTTAACTGTATCAACTCAAGTGCAATAGATTTGGTAAATAAACTACAAGGAGCAGTGTGCCAATTTTCATTGAAAACAATGTTCATCCTTATTTACTCGACTCACCCATTATCTCCAACGTATGGATTTGTTCTCTGGGTGGATTTGTGCTCAGATGGCAAATGTAGTCACCAGCATCTGTATGTTTTACATTCCGAACTTCCAAATTATATCCATTCACCAGATGAAGCCGCGGATCAAGTGAAATTTTCTTGTCTCCAACTGATAGAATAGCATTACCCCGCTTCCATAGAAGATAATAGGGACCTATAGTTTGTAAACAAAAAAAAAATCTGTGAAACACATATTTCAACAACAATTGTTTATCTTTTAGTAGAGTCTCGTAATAATATTATGAAATCGTTAGGCTCTAGAATTGCAAAACAAAAATGAAAATAATGCCAACAGGCATTGTGTAGTTAGATACAAAACACGGGAAAAACTAGCTGCTAGTATTTGTTTTCTCATGGATTTACGAAACTCCTTTGAATCTCACAAACATGAATACACACCATAACAAATAAGAGAAAAACAGTCAGTAGTTAGTTAGTTAGTACGCTAGTTAGTTAGTTACAAGTGATTAGCACAAGGGAAAAAGCACTAATCACACAGAACATGGCAAGTCCGTAGGATAAGCGGCTTAAGTGCATACAAGAGCTGAGAACACAAATAACACATAGACAGACAGAGAATTCTTCACATATTTGCCCATCGGCTTTTTGTGCAAACATTGTCCAGATTATTAAAGGTCTTGTTAAATAACACAAGTTAAACATAATAAACAAAAGTCTGACTGGAGCTTCACATAAGGCTTGACCCAATTCCCATCCCCACTATTAGTACGTGGAGAACATTAGGGGGCGTTTATAACAATAAGAAATAATAATGGTCACGTACTCACTTTCGCTAAAATCTTCTGCAGGCAATTGGCTCTTGTTTTATCAAAAAAAATGTATACGTGAAGAAAAATACAATGCAATTACTTTGTTAGTTAGTAAGTTATACTTGATATTTACTTACTGACTATTTATTTGCTCTGATTTCTCGAATTCCATGGGAAGTGAAAGGGGGATTCTTTATACACAAGATAAAATAGCAAGCAACAGAGGAAACTTTTTCTTGGATTACATAAGCATGTGTATGACAGTAGTAGTAGTAGTAGCACAATAGGAAGCAATAGTAAATAGTAAACATGGAGTAGAAACCAAGACAAAAAGACAACGTAAACAACGGACTTCCGATGAGCACAAGTCTTGAGAGACAAACTAGATATGGGTTCAAAAAGTTTTGCTACCCCAAGAGTATACATTTGCTTCCGTACAAGAAATTACTACTATACTAGCCATTGGGTAGGATTCCAGGAGGCAAGTAAAGATGAAATGATTTGAAAAATCTATAATGGAGAAAATTGTGTTTCGATTGGCCCGTGAATGGATTGTTTCTGCTTTTGGCCCAAATACAATTTAGTTTGACTCTACGATTTTTTATCTTGTTTCGGTCAGAGTCAGTCAGAACTGCTTCATGTTAATTTAAAACAGGTATTATTTGTAAACTACTGTGTTCCAAATTAGATATTTTGTCGAAATTTGCAGCTATAAATGACTTTGATGTGAAACTGGTTTGAGATACGGACTCTATATTTTAAGAGAAAGTTTTAGAATCTCATATCGGCATTTTTAGTACAGCTTATTGGATTTGAGTTCCGGAGTGAATTTATACGAGTCTTTTATTTGCTTTATGATGAGAAGAGACCCGCAAGTGAAGTGGAAATTGACTCTAGAAGACTTGAATGAACACAATGCTTTTTTTGCACACAGTTTCCGTGCTTCACAATCTTTACTCCAATCCTGGTGGTACCCATATACGTTTCTGTGCACTATTTCCCCAAATGTTTGGCTAGTACAAAATGCCCTGTTTTCTTCTAACTGTACAATTTGTTCTGCCTCTGCGCAAATATGATTTAGACGAAAAGAAATTGCCCGATTCCGGCATTTATTACATGATCTTCAATCACAGGCAATAGGACAATACAATTTCCCTTTAGCTATAGTAGCAACAGTATATATTGAGCTCAAGTAGTGCACATCGGCAATAACAGTAGTCGTCGTAAGTTTCTTCCCAGAGATTCCCCAGAGACATGAATAACGAGTACAGGGAAGCTACTTGGGAACAAAGAGGCGGATAAACTTACTCTCTAACGATGACAATCACTTCGAGCTGAAGGAAATTTCAATTTCATTGGTTCAAATCGATTCGTCAACAATAAAAAAGTGCGTTTCCCACCAGTTTAATTGCCAATGGGGGCAAAAGTAAATGAAAAAACCAGACTCACCTAGATTCTCTGCTTGGCATGGCAAAATTACAGAGTCCCCTCGAACTACTCTGTACGTTTCGTCTCGACTCAAGAATATTGGCTCGTATGAATCCCTCAGTATGTCTTGACATGTGACTGTAAAAAAACAGAGAATAGTTGTAAGAATTTTATAGCTTGCTAGCATAAGAGAGATGAGAAGGGGATTTAATTAATACGTGTCATTCTTTGCATATTTGAGCAAGGTATCAAATTCACGGGGAATTTAAGCACACTTTTTTCTGCGTTAAAGTCATTGACTTGTGTTAGCAGTGTACGTTATAGTTAGTTGAGCATTGGTGAAAGTCAGATAAGTTTTTTTTACGAAATAAAATGGATGTGAGTCGTGACAGTTTCTGGCATTGATGGATTTGTTAGAACCAGGTGGTAACAAGGAGAAACTGTAACATTCGAGTTTTTGCTAAACACGCATTTAGGTTCTTGTTTACGCATTTAATAGGACCCGAAAAATTTGGTGTGCAGCAGCATAATAGGGAGCAAACACACGCAATTTTTGTAGGCAAACTTAAAGAGAAAGATAGAAAGTTCAGTGAAAGTTGAAAAACTTTATTGATCAAATTACGGACTATGCAATTAAAAGTTTTCCCTGGAGAGTAAAAAAATAACTGCATTGGAAAAATGGAATTTGGTGGAGCAAAAAAAGTTTTATTCTCTCACTTCATTTCATATTTGACAGTGACAAGTGAACTTGACTTTGAAAACTTTCACCCTTTTTTTCATGATGATGTGGACCCAGCAAGTTTTAATGGTTACACTGTTTACATAGCGAAGCAACTTGCAACGTAAGATAAGGAAAAAAATGAAAATGCATGCATATTTAAATATCAATAGTTATATTATAGTGAAAGCTAAAGACATCAATATCAAATTTAAAATACTTTTTATGAATTTTCTAAAGGAAATTAGTTAAGCTATTAAAACTTTATATACACACTGAAGTTTGAAAATGGCTTCATTGCTGTAACTTATTCAGCAACAAATATGCATGTCAAATGTACAGCATGTATATTGAGTGCACCTAAAAATCAAATGGAGTGAGCCAAGTTCTAAGTAAGTGGGATCATCTCTTCTGTAAATGTTGAAATGAGAAAACTTTTCATATCTTGAACGCCTAAAAGTTTTAAAGTATTAGTTCAACTCGTGCTCAACATTTATTGGGTGAATCACATTACTGATACTTGATAGCATCTTTGCGACATGTGATAATTGCATGAAAAAAGTACACGCAGAACTGAAATGCTAGAGATCCGAACGTAAAAATGTGAAACGCTGGAATACATAATAAACTTCAATCTATCTTTTCATCAAACCGTAAAAAGATTTTGGCCACACACGCTAACCGCCAAGAATAAATGGCAATTGTACATAACTTTTCCCCATAACTCAGCGATTTAAACAATTATTTGCATCAAGGACGATATGTCTCTAAAATTCTTTGCATTCTCAAACTGCAACACATGGAAAATATTATTTCTCCAATCTATATCCAAGAAAAAATGCACTTTATAAAGGAATCGATCAAGAGCTCTTATACTTCTACTTCACAATTTCCGTAGTCCTCACAGAAAACGAAAACATATACAGTGTCACGCGCCCACAAAAATATCTTTTATCAAGTGCACAAATTGACTGCACAACCTTATTACAAACATGAATAAAAATGCATGAAATATTTACTACTTCTCGTAAATACACACAAACTAAAATTCTTTAGTTCAAAAGGAAACGTAAAAATGGACTTGAAAAAAATATTTTCACCGTCAAAAATGTATGAAACCTACGATTAAGTAACAAAACGGTGGGAGCCAGTAGTCTTAAACACTTATCAAGATAATCCATTAATTTGGACACTCCAGGTGGTCGCACAACGTTCTAAATAGGCAGCTCGGGTTCAGATTCCCATTTATTCCACCTTTAGATCCACTGGGGGAGACACACCCATGCACCAAGTCGTACAGTTTATTTCTACACCCGTATTGAAATGACCGAAACGCCCGTTAAAATCTACTTTACTATCAATCACACTTAAAACCATGTGAGGAGGGACTATTTTTCAGAGTTTGTCACATCTCCAGACCAGGCGTACCAATATTTGCTTTTGAAATGCTGACGGAAACTAAAAATTACTGCCAAATTTCCTGTATATTTACGAAATTTGGAAGTAATTTTGCTGAATATATTTTAAAACATCAAACGCAGACAAATTTTAGTTTAAAATAGAAAATATTAGTTTAGAATTTGATTAAACAACTTGAATTTTTCCTACACTAGAAAATGAAGGAAATGTAGAGGCATATAAAATATGTATCATGATCATACTTAAATATTAAATTCAAGCTTCTACTCCTTTCCTCCCGTACATCACAATCTCATTAAATTACCTCATTTCTATCAAAAGTGACTATACGAGAGCCCATGGTAAGGGAAAAAGAAATGAAACGCAAACAAAGACGCCTTTCCATTAAAAAAGTATATGGCAAGTTTTATTTTTTATTACAGTTTTACTTACTCGCCAACTGTAGAACAACTTGAACCTCTCAGGATGGAAAAGGGTTGCAATCCTACGTCCTTAATAAATATTTACAGTTGTACGGAAAACTGAGCATTCTTAGTTTTACTCACTCACTGTGCATACACACTTTTAGCATGAGACAAATTAGTAAACTAAACAAAAAAAGACAATAATTTTTACCATATAACAAATGGAATGTGGAGAAAGCATCACTCGCTTTTGGCCAGCTCTCGCTCAACTTTTATTACTTTGCAAAAAAAATCCCACTAGCTTTTAATGTAAATTCCGCATACTTCAAGTCTATTCGTTTTGTTTGCATCAAGAGTTAAAACAGTTGCTGTAAAATATGTTGTTGTTACCAATTTTTTAAACACATCTCTGTGAATCCTTACTAAAGTTTAACTGAATGTTTCCCAGAATGAACATTTTTGTGAAACCGTTGCTAATAAACACGTTTATGAACATTTGTAGTTTAGTTCCAGGAAAACCGCTCGTTCTTTAAATCTGGATGTGATTAGTTAACCCAAAAAACCTTGTCTACACTAATCAAATTATTTTCATAAGAAAATTCTAAATAAAGTATTACATTTCTATATAGAGCCAACCCAATCCGTAATGATTCCAAAAAATACACATCGTTGAAGGAAATTTTACACGAAAAAATACAATAGGATACTGAAACCTACCTATAAATGCAAACAAACAAAGCAAAGACTAACTAAGGTGACATGTAAGATGTCTCGTAAATCGGATTTATGGGGAAAACCTCGTTTAACAAGATGGATTTGTCTTGCTCGTCATTCAGACTACAACAGGAGAAACTGATTCTTCGTTTTACGACGTAATAAAAGAAAAAGATATACCAGAGTGAGTGGATCATGATGATGCCAATAATGCCACTCTTATGTCATCTAGGGTGACACTCATTCACAAAAAACATAACAATCTACTTCACACTAACTAACTGTTATCATACGTTTGAAGGAGTTCAATTCCCCAGATCATTTACAGGATCAAAAAATTACGGTAACAATCTGACAGGTTAAATAATATACCAACCAGTTGAAAGCCCCTACGAAAGATGAAATACTATACTTTTGTGGTGACTAGTGACTTCAAAGTCTTTTTGCGGGCAAAATTTGAACCGTTTTGCTTTGCAAACATTCAGTTCAAATTGATACCATTAGTTTGGCAATTGGACCAAGTGAAATGCAAGCCCAGTAAAAGTCAAAGCGAAGGGAGTGCATGCTTTTGGCAATAAGTAACGAACTAACTAGCTGCTTACCAAAACTACTTACACACCTATAAAGACAGTGATGAGCCCAATTAGTTGACTAACGAACCAAACGCTGCCAGGTAGAATACTAAATAGTCGTTTTAGGCAGTCCATCCAGCACTTATAAATAGAGCACGGCGCACACCCTTTGCATATAATTTTGCTATTAGGTTGTGCCATTGGTGTCGATATGCAGTTACCTTAGTTAACGAAACAAATGCTTGCTTTTCATCCCTAGGCCACAAGTTATAAATTACGAGAAAATTCCACCATTTCAAAGACCTGAGAAACAGTATACTATATGGTTTGATTATGCAGCCCTTGGAAAAAATGAGGGCTGTGGATTGCACTCACTCGGTGGAACATTGCAGCTATACAACAATATACAGTATTTAAGATATGCGGTGAGTAAGGAGAAACAAAGTATACCATGTATTGTTCTCCCTGAAGCAAAAGTGCAATCTTTGCTAACTAACTAACTAACTAACTTTCGTACACATGCATGAACTGGTCTTTGCTATCTGGAAATCCATTATCAGTACTTCACACGGTGAAAGTAAGTCGACCATCATAACATGAATGAGTTTTGAGAACTTATAGAGGCTTTTTTAGTGATGCCCTAGAAACTTCTAAATAGCCTGTATCACGCAAGCTCTAGGAGTACCTCTTGCTGTTTATTCTACGGATTCTTGTTCTACTGATAAGCGAAGAAATGTTTTTTTTTCGCAAATGGCCTATTTCGTTTTCAAATTTGGTCATTCACATGCCACCAAGATTAAACCAAAATTGTTTCACATGCTCAGTTGAAAATGGTACAGTTAGCAATATAGTTGAATGATTCGAGTAAAAAATTGCTATAAAGGGAGTTTGTGTTTTTAGGAAGTAGGTTCCCAATTGACGATTTCCTTTTTATTGAAAACACAATAAAAGAAATGAGAAAATCAATAGACAGAAAATACATCACTAATCTCTTAGAAAAACACCCTTTGTGGGAATTTATGACTTTCCATCTTTCTTAAGTAAACGAAGAGCGCCTTAACTGAATCCCTAATGAGGGAAAGCAGCTACACAAATAAAGGGACTTGCTGCCAAACAATCTCCCAGGATTATTACAAAGTACTTTGCCACTGCAAATACTATGAAGCATAATATAATCCTTGAAGCTTTGTGCAAGATTCTAGTTTGCATTTTCAAGTCCGTACTTAAGGTCAAGAAGAAGTCCAAATTTTTACGCATTTTTATCCCATGGCTATTTTTGAATTCTTCATTTTATCGCAAGAGTGAACCAAATCTATTCTCAATAATCCTATTAGAAATTCAATTTGTGACCACCAATCCAATTACATTGGGGAAACGATGGACCCTGGACATAACGCAATAATAAAAACGACCAAGTTAGTTCCTATTTAGACGATTTCACACTTACTTGAGTCCGGTGAGGTGAGCCAATATCACTTGAAGGCGAGCACGTAGTGAAACGAAAATAGGAAAAACAAAAGAGGTTCATTATGACCTCAAGGGGTATGATGACGGACCAAGAAAGGGTGTTTGAAAACATGAGTTGCATTCAGTCAAGGTATCTTGGGTCCAAATGGATGAATCCAAAGAACAAATAAACGCCATATAAAGAAAGTAACTTGTGCGTGAGTCACTCTTGGTCAAAATGAGAACGAAAAAAGTTGAAGAACCGAACGTGGGTAGAATTTAGAGAAGAAGAGGTGAATTTATGGAGTGCGCAATGATGATGGGGAAAAACTTTGTAGAATCCATGGCACAAAAAGGTACATTTCGTTTAATTATTAATCTGAAACGTAACACGCCAGACAAGGGATTGATTTCTCCCCCTCTCCCAATTCTTTCGCGTAATTAGAAGAGCCAACGTTGGACGCTGCAAGTAATTGGCTTTGTTTAGCTAAGAATAGTACTAGATCGATCATACAAAATACAAGATCATGACCCCGAATCGTGAGTAATCTGTGTCATTTAGGTATCTCTAACAAATAATGAAATGGAAAAATTAGGGGGAAATATTTAGAGACACAACAGAAAGCTATGATGCCCTTACGGCATCATAATCGTATTTTCGTACATATCCACGAAATTTTTAACTACAAACAATGGAATGAGATAACTTCATGGGGAGAAGTTATCCTGTGAGATGCTGATTAAGATTTTTTTAAAGCTACTATACGTCGCAAGATATTAGCTACAAAAACTTGATAGCGGCGTTCAAATGCATCACTCGATTCTACAACAGGAGCCACGAATTTTGCTAAAATAATGTATAGTGTAGCCCTATAGCCACAGTCGAACACTGGCAGAAAAATACTTTTGCAACCTACTAAGAGTCAGGGAGAGGGTTGAAAGAAAATTGCAACATAGAACTTTGTTCATTATCTAAGTAAAAGTTTTCATCAACTTGGAGCCGCTCTAGGAGTACCACTTAAATGTAAAGCTTGCTAACAAATAATGTAATCTTGGAACTTACTAAAAAACTAAGTAGCCCAAAACTAACTGTTCAAGTTAATCAGCACAATCATCTTAAATCAAGTTCTCGTGGTCAATGAAGCATTGTGGGAGAAGGAATTAGTGTCGTAATCGAGATTCTTCTCACAGGCAGCTACTTTTCATCATAAAATAGTTGAAAAGGTGGAAAAACTAACTTGAATGAAACTACAGGTCTTTTAGTAGTTGAATTCACCTGAGAAATAGATTGCGGAAGATAAAAACCTTTGCTTCCAATGACAGCTTGAGGCCATATAAAACTTTTCCATTTCTTTCATTTATACTTTTTATTTTCATCATAAAAAGAATCCCTTTCGTACCAAAAACAAATTGGCAAAAAACGCCTGTTAAGTAAAGCTGCAAGATATTTTCGAATCGAAAAAAATACTACCGAGAATATTTTTATCCTCGAATGAAATATACGCAAATTTTCACTCAGAACGTGTCCCCTGCTTTGTACAAAAAAAAATCTCTTCTCTTCGGCAATTGTCAGTTAGTTATAATGCTTACTTTTGCTGTCACACTCAGAATCCACTCATCATTCCTTTTGATAACAATAAAGCTTTTTTAGAGCCTCTTGAACGGACACAAGAGCTGACAATGACCGTGACCAAGAGTTGGCTGCTGTTTGATGTTCTCCATATAAAGAATTCTTCGCTGTGCACAGATCGTAAAAAAAGAATAAACCAGTGGAGAAAGTTATCTCCGTATCTCAGGTACTTAAACTCCGTGAGAAAACGCCACCAAAGATGATGATGATGGTAAAAAATGTTATGAGAAAGAAAGAAGCTATAATATACCCGAATAGCAAATACATTGGTTCTGGTGAAAGAAAAGTGATGACAGGACAAATTAAGACATTTCTACAATCAAATCACCGAATGACAACTACATTGAATACTTGGCATACAGATTTACCCTACAAAGACGGGAATCGCATTTTTTTACAATGAGCGATGAAGAATTTATTCGGCGACAGGAGGCGTTAGTGCGGATATTAAAGACATAAATCTTTCTCTTTTTATGGTCACATTCTACCTGTAATAACTCTTGGATTGGTGACACCACTTGCAATCATTCCTTTCTCATTTCAGAAATATTTTTACCAAAAGATATCACGTTTAAATCCTGAAAATAGACGAGCAAAACTTTCTCTGCTTTTTAGTGTGGTAGAGCTGAAATATCAGTGAAAATTAAGTTCACTTCTACCCAAATCAAACATTTATTTTAGCCAGAGTTCAACTTACGTTGAATAAACTTGTCTCGAAACATGGGAGATAACGAAAGACTCTATTAAAAAGAGAAGACACGAGAGTCAACCATCTGTATAAGATCTATGGTGATGATCAAGTTCCTCTCATCTGTGATAATGGACAAAAGCTTTCCCATTATTATTATCACTGGCATAGCCATAACGAGTGAATTCATGAGCTGAACCCAAGTACTGTACCCATTAGCACTACTAACTAACTACAGCTCCCAAACTCGACAACCCTGTATATAATATACAGGCATCATTAATACAAGCAATAATATTCAGTCAGTAATAGATAACCCCATATCACATTCACTATTTGCTTATGAATGAACAGAAACGTTTTTTCTCGTATCCCCTATGCGGCCATAATAATAATCACAACTGAAAGGAAAACACTTAGCCCTGTGCACACTACATAAAGCCATCATATTTTCCTCCATTCAAATACAATGATAAAAATAATAATCAGTCAGTAATGATCTCGCATTACAATATTTTTGACTGTCTTCATTATTGTTACTAACTAACATTATAATGATACATAGTTGCCAATAAAAAGTTCCGCTTTTCCCTACAAGGGTAGTTATTTAGTTAGTTATAGCAGGAAAATATCACATGCAGTGAATTCAAATTGTCCAGAATTGTCCCCTCTTTTTCTACTAATATTCATATCACTAATATTTCACTATGGATGCTCTTCTAACTTCACTAAAGGCCACCAACGAATGTGAGTGTAGGGATGACCTTTAATTCTGCATAAGATAGGTTTCACAAAGGCTGCGTTATGACACCGCAATTAATCATTCTTTTTTAAATGCTATGCTCTTAAGTGTGGATGAAAGGACCTACTGCTGTCCTCTGTCTCCCCCCTTTATCCCATCAAACGATTTGGTCTACCATGGGACAGTTAGTTCGTTAGTTCAGTTGTTGAAAGACCTATATACATTTCATGGATTTGTGGATACACATTCAAATATAGTAATCCGGATACTCTAATGCTTCATTATTTTGGCCCATGTGTCTATATCATGTATGGCTTAACGGATGGTGAGCACATGAGTGTGTATAGTAAGTAAGTAATGATTCATTTCTATTTTACAAGTGCTTTTGGGCCTTGCAATTTATTTGAAAGGGGGAAATCCATATGTGCACTGATAAAATGGAAAGTTAGTGTCATTTTATGTGTGGGGGCTATTTTAATCCCTTAATGCTCACATTCTGAGCTCATTGAATGTTGCTTTCACCTACATATGAGTGAAAAGGTTGTTCAAAGAGAAAATTCATTGTATATGCCTGTGGTTGTGGTTTATCACAGCAGTTCATATGGGAGTGAAAACGGATCATGTTGGAAAAATGAAATGATCCCAGGATTTAAAGAATAAATATAAAAAATGCTCATAGTGAAATTCAACCATAACACACATCAGACTAGAAATGTACAGATTCAATTTAAAACTCAAAGGCGGGTTCACATATCATGAAACAATCAAGATGACATCCATGGACTTATGTATGGCATGGAATAAATGTCAGATGAAAATTTGATACTAAAACTGTGAGTAGTAAACCAATAAAGCGTTTCCACATAAAAGACTTCAAGTCAATAAAAGAACACTTGAGAGCTCCAAAGGAAATATGAAAATCCTTCTGGAATCACTTTATATGCTCCGTTCATCCCGTCTTTGATATCTTTATTAATCATCCTGCCATATCAAAGTGATTCAACAATATAAGGTTTTGTGTACGGAACGTTCTAGCAGCATTGCATTCTTTCATCGGCACAAGAAAACCTCATCAGTGCGGTGGTAACCATAACCCAAACTGGGCTTCCAAAGCAATCTAGGTTCTATTAGATTAAACTGGTGCTCACAAGATTTTAAGTGGCTTCACTCTACTAATTGGACATTGAAGAACGCGGAAGCTTTAAAAAATTTCAAGCACTCTGATGATAAAAATGTCAGTTGTCATTAGAACGCAAAAAAAAACTCATGAGTTCATTCAAATATTTCAGGTAGCTTGGTGACACACAATCACGATGGAAATTGCTGTGTTTTGCATAAAAACACCACAGGAGCTTAGTCAATACAAAAGTGAAGTACAGTGGAACCAAAATCAAATTTTCCGTACCTAAAATAACTATTGCATGGCATACCTGGAAGAACAAGAGACAAGAGAGAAAGCAATTTCCTTTTCGTAGTAAGAGACATGTCAACCCAAAAACCCAGCCTATACCTGCTGATTTTGTATAATGGAGTGTGGGAAAAGCTCATTAAAATCTGATGGTAACAATCGGCACGAAACCCTTCCAAAATCACAAAGTGTGTTCTATTTGTAGGCAAAAATTGTAAATGGAAAAACCCAAGGGTGATTTTTTTAGTACAGCACGAGTGTCCAACTACTAAATATGATGCAGAAATTGGAGCAGAATGTAGTATTAACAAATAGCTTTGACTGTGATTGCAAAGCGAAACAGAGTTTCATACTTTTAATGCCTGTATTAATTAAGACAAGACAGTTTGCAGGTTTTTCTTAGTTGGGTCAAGAGAGCAATTTCGTATGCTTAACTGGACTCTCCGGACTGTAATATAAGAGGATTGTACTTGTACATGCAAACACAAAGTGGGTAGAAAGTAAGTAAGAAAAGTTAAGAGAAAAGGAAAGTCAAAAAGAGTTTAAATACTGTACTTTCACAAGTTTTAGACTTGCAATTAAAAATAACGAGCAGTTTCTAGAATGTCGATTCCTATCTTACTTTTTTTAGGGAAGTTGCGTCCGTAACATAAGCACACAAGTTCATCGTCTTGAGTAATTGAAAGTTCCATGTAAACATTGCATTCATTTAAGTTCCAGGAAGAATGGAAAAGAATATGCTAGCTAGCTAGCTAACTAACTAACTAACTTTCACTAGATGCAGTTGTCAGTGTGAATATTAATTTAATGAATTCGTTTGTAGACACAGGGGAAACATGTGGAAAAAGCCGCAAAATTGAAGATTTTATGGAATGAATATTAAACTACTTCTCATATTACATTATTACTTTGATTATGAGTGCCAAGTTGGCCTAATGAAAATTGCGAGGGCACTCATTAAAATTAAAATAATTAAGTTTCGCATGAATTTTTATTCCCTTCCTGAATGGGACCTAGAGTTTGCTTGAAGTTTTCATACGAACATGAAATAAGTTTTCTACCTTGCAATCCATTATACTACTTGAAGTTACTTAAATTGTAATCAGCATAATGGAGCTGTGCAAAAGCCGGATGAATTATCATTAGTAATCTACCCATAGTTTTGAGTAGTGAGGGAAACTATATACACAACTTGGTCAGTGAAAGCCTCTTATTTTCATTTTGATGAATCTGTATACCTCGCTTTGAAATATTAGTTAGCCACTTGCTTGCTTTCTGCCAGGGTATTCAAATGTTAACTTTGCGAATTAGAGAACTCTGTCAGTTGGGTTTCTCAAGTTCCAATAATATTGCTTTCACGTTTTCACTAATTAATCCAAGAATTCGTACATTCGCTATACTGTTGCTGGAATGCAGTGGTCGGCTTGTGGGAGTCACTCACCTTGTTCCTTTTAAAAAACCAAAGCAACGCACTTCAATAGTTTATATACACTCAAGGGTGCATTGCGGCGTAGTAAGGGTTGTGAATAAAAGGAATTGCGCTCCTGCAGCTCAGCATCAGTTGAAAATAACAGACGAGAAGAGCCCTTGAAGCGCCTAAAACTTTGGACTTTGCCTTGGTTTTACTAAAGAATAAGTCACATTATTGCTTGGACTTCGCCTTGAATTCATTGATGCATAAATCCCAGCTACGGGAAAAACATTCTTCACACTTTAAGACCATTTGTACTCATCCATAAGAAACAGGCATATTTCATCGTGAAGTCCTGATGCTGGTTGGATAGCCGCTAAACAAATTGCATAGGACTACCAACAGGAATCCCTTACACTAACAAATACTAAACTTTGGCTGCATGATATAAAATATTTCAGAAGTTTGCAATTCAAAGTCAAAGGTAATACTCACTCACTTGTCAGTTGTGTAACCTACCTACCTGTGTACCTTTGCTGTAAGTTCGAACTTATCGAAAATTAATGAATACCATCGGTACAAATAATTGAAAGGATTGGGAATATTTCTTTCATCAAAGAAGTTGTAAAAATGCATGAGTAACGTACTGAGTACCGCAGTTTGCAGTCTAAGCGATTATTTATAGATGAGTTGGGAACAAATTCCGTATAAAATGTATAAAATTGACCTGTGAGCGCTTTTGAAAAAAATTTTTTTTAGCGAAATTGAAAGCTAAAAACCGAAACTTTAAATAGAAAATGTAATGCTACGTTGCCTTTATATTTCGATATGTCCTGTGACTAACACTGATAAAGTTGACTCCACCTAAGAAATTGTACAAACAAGCTGAAAAAAATCTGTCCAAAATAATAGGTCTCTTCTTTAAAGTCTAACAAGGAAACTGAAGAAACCCAACAATGCTTTAGAGAAAAGTCTTGGAATAAGAATCATGCAATTTTACAATCTATAAGCTGTAGTATCTGTAAGTAAGCAGGGATAATGCAAAGGTTTCTAAAAAACTGTCTTTCTATTCACTATCTGTATCTAAAATGACGATAAGGAGAGACCAAGAAGAAAAGAAAAGTCCTAAGATAAATACAGAAGGAACGATATTGCCCAACTAGTAGGTACAAACCGTAAATTATCATTAAAAACTTTTGCATACACATTATTCCCTTTACAAAAAACCCACTAATCTTATCCCGTGAAAACTTTGCCAAATCACCGCCTAAGCCTATCCAAACCTGATAATTATAAACATGATTTAAAATCACAAGCTAACCTCCATGACCAAACTTTGTAAAATTTTAGGCGGGTATTAAATGTCCAACTAAGGCACAGAATAAAAGCCATGTGCATTGTGTCTTTGGAGACTTTTTCTGAGAACCAGAAAGTAAAGTCTTAGGTCTCATGAGAAAGTTATCCTTGCCTAATGTTGATTTTCAAATATTCATGGAAAGTGAATCCCCCTTGCGGCTAAAGACATGCAAAAGAAACACGCACATTTGGGATAAAGTTGCTGAGAAAAAAATTCTCATTGCTGATTATCCTACCCTTCTTTATTATTTAAAAGACAGCTACATAGTCTGAATCCAAACCGAAGAATTTGAAATGCAGGAGTAAACATTTCGGTTTGCTGTTGGACAACTTCGTATGCCACTAAAAATCCGTTCCAAGGTTCTCCCTGCATTAAGAAAAGACAAACAAGGGAAATCTTTTAGGTGCGTAGTTTAGTAAGTAACTAATAAAGACCAAGACAGGGAATAAAAAGGGGCTAAAAGTAAGTAAGATAAACCATATTGCTCACCTCAAGACAAAACAAAGGATTTCCCATAGGGATTGTATAACAGAGATAGAACAATTAATTACAGTGAACATGTAGGGACAGCATTCTTTACAAAACAAAGTGTTTGCATGTGCCACCAGCAGACACACTTTATATTTAAAAGTGTGCAAAAATTATGAAAGTGCCATCCCATATCATATCTAGCAGCAAAGTACTACACCTTGCAATTCTCTAAATCACATTATGGAGAGCTCTATTGCAAGTTGCAACACTACTCCATTAGCTATTCAAAGCACTCGGCTCAAATTATGTTTTCAAATGGGCGCCATGCATGGAATTTTAAATTCACAAATAATTCATGACCAGTATATACATTTGCCAAACTCTGTTTCCTCCTTAATCAAGTGAATGCACAAACCGAGAGCAACTGTTGGTTGGTTACAGTCAGAACGGACCTACGGATATATTTTGGGGGAAATTTCCCCTCCTTTGCACTCCGATATATCATCATGGGAGAGACAGACATGACTTGCCCTAACCAAGACTTACAAATAATACTACTTTTGGCGGTATCGGCCCATAATAATGATGCTTTCTAACTCATCCCCCCTCAACTTCCTTCCTGGATCCACTTTTTACTGCATCCACACTTTAGAGTAATTTCTCATTCCTATCTTTTACTAATTTAAGAGCAAGCCACTTTTGCTGGTTTCAAAACCAACTATACTGCAGTGTATACCGCTGTCAACTTGAAACCAACTTACAAAAGAAAAAAATTAAATAGAACAAGACAAGCGGTTTAAAAAGCTATGGATCCCATGTATGTGTGTAAGGTAAGCATTGAATCAGTTTAGGAAAGTGCAATGGTACAGTATGTCCGTGGCAATTATAAGCAGACAAGCACCATTGGGGTTATTAGATGTGATGTGAGCCAAAGAGGGGGGAAATTGTGAAAGGCACACGTAATAAGAAATGAATCTATCCAATCTTTTTTCTACTTACTTACTAACCAATGAAGGATTCTCATGTACTATACCTTTAATAAAGAAAAAATTCAATAGAATTGATTTTTTTTCCTCTAGCTATTCATCTGGTAAAATAGTAACATCAAATGTAATGCAACTGTTAACATAAGCTACAGAATAAATGATCGTATACACAAGTGAAAGTCGTATATTTATCTGCAGTTGAATTGCCTGTAGACACAACCTCTCACCATAGAGGAAGAGTCAGTCAAAACACACATTGATTTTGAACTGGAGCAAACAGAATTTTATATTTTTTCTGCAGAAAACAACTTTGACTCCAAATTAGTTTGGGGGAAAGAAAGGTGTTCAAGAAGCTGTGAGAAGGTGAAAGTCTGAAGATGACAGTTACTATTTATTTACTACTGTAGGACTGGGCTTTACATTACAAGCCCTCGTCTTCCCTTTTGTCATTAGTCAGGCATGAGGAAGTGAAAGCTAAGGAGGAACATTATAACAATACCTTTTTCAAATAACAAGGCGATAGAGATATACGAGATGACGAGACTGCACTTCACTCCAGCAATGCATTACAGTCATGTCAATAATATTTGCCGGGACTCAGTCAGTTTATTAAGGGGATTGAGTAGAACAGTGTACTCAAGTAGGAGATCTGGCTATGTCATACAATGAATGGTATTACTGCCGTTTTATATAGGTCGTTAAATGTTCAATAAAACCTTAGGGAGCTAAAACATGTATTCCAAATCTGAAAGGATTTTTTGTTTGAGAATTCGATATCATCATGAAATTGTTCGTGTAGAGAATAATAAGTCTTGAGTAATAACAAAACCAATACACAAACAATGAGGAGTTTATTCCTAACTCCAACTGAGAGTCCATACTCTGAGAGGCAGAAAAATTGGAAAAGGAAACAAAGCATATACCACAGAATAATGCGTGCACTGCGTGGTTTACTTTTCACTTGTCATCAAATCGAATCGGATGGTTCGTTGAATTATCTTCGTTTTTCTGGCAAAGAAAAAATATCGTGTAACAGATAGAGGCCAACTTTTTCTCTGTAAAAGTACAAGAGAAGAATTTTTTGAGGCGTAAAATGTCCTCTGGCTCCAACAATGAATTCGGTATGTCTACAAATGTATACGGTATCCATACAAACTAAACAATAAATATTCGGAGCAAGAATAAGTCATCATAAGTCATAGGAAAAAAATTACCGTATTATGAAAAATTAAAACATTATGATTTGCATGGATACAATTTGTCTATCTATGGTGGCAATCCACTTGGTTTCTCACGCATCGTTGTGAAATGGTAATAAAAATCTTGTGTGGAGATATGGATTCTACCAACTGGTAAAAATGTTAATGTATGATACATTAAATTGGAGTCGTTGAAGATTTTGCAAAACTTTAAGGGCAGGCCACCCCACAGTATATTTTTATGCCTCACACTAGTCTGCGTGTTGAAGCGCTACAATTTTATGTGAGGGTAAAAAGGAAATCTGAACAATATATAATGGGAGCAGTGCAAGATTTATGTGAGGATTAACGCAAGTTATATGGAGCGTGCCTCAGTAAGAAAAGAACGGGTAGAGGTGTTGAAAATATTTTCATGTGTGAGAGGCCATTTTTTTCAGTCCCATTCCCCAGTATTATGACTACTAACATTTTGAACAGATAAGTAAAGTGGATTTACGTACACACGTGTGTAAATGTATCATGATGTCATTTTGTTGATGGATAGAAAGTTGTTACGTGTCTTGAGTGATGCCCAATTAGTGTACTTTACGACTACTGTCCTAAACCATTCATTACAAACTTCACTCCTACTGACTTACTGGCTCAAATATAAGAAATAAACCCCTTGCACCTTACTACCATGGAACATATAATGTTAGCCCAACGGTTAACTTCAAGATTGCATGAATATAAAATTTAATTCAAGCTTTACATTCAACGACTCGAAATTTTACGGTTTAGAGTATACTACGATTTTTAAACACCGTTATTACTAACATGCCATATTTTTATGTACTGCATTTCCTGGAATAACGTTTTTTTGGAGGTGACATACTCATTTCCTGTACGATCATAATTCACCGTCATCATCGTTTTTTTCTTTTCGAAAAAGTGATGAATAAAAAATGAAATCCACCATTACCATTTTATTACCATATGAGCTCGTTATGGAATCCATAAAACGCGAAGGTACTCTAACGTTTTTTATTGTCCTATTCACTGGTCAAGTTCCGGGAATCCTATACCTGCACTTGTCAAGTCACATCTTATACAATGATAATGGCACTAACGGGTTAGAAATTATTCGTTTAGTGTCATATTTACTTGCAAGTTATGACATGGTATGAAAAACGCCTCCATTTTATCCCCAAAAAGCTAACGAGGATTCCCAGGGTCTCATGCTTAATGTTTATGGCCACCATGAATTTTGGTGGCTGGTGGCAATCAAACGATACCACTGAAAATATTATGATATAACCTTCTTAGTAATGTGTGTGCTTGCATGTACTGTGTTACGTGTACAACAAGGAACAAATGTCACTCAAAAAACTAACTCAAAGAATTATTGAGTGCTCCTTATCTCCTGTACCTAAACAATTGAAAATGGATAAATTGCATGCAAAAACAAAACAAAAAACCACTTCTGTGCGTCAGCTTTTGTTGTCTGTTATAATCTATTGTTTAACTCTCTACCATTTTTTGCTACTATCTTAATATTTTTGGAGCCATTTGATCCTTGCACAGCTTGCAGGAAATCTACTATTTACTCCTGTTACAAAAAGCTGCATTCAT
>Ga0210040_10002277_pt1 | contig 27319 bp, 17 predicted proteins | sample CryGeyCG12114_NA_FD_185462 | JGI IMG/M metagenome (GOLD analysis project Ga0210040, IMG submission 185462) | Groundwater microbial communities from aquifer - Crystal Geyser CG19_WC_8/21/14_NA (SPAdes) (version 2) | ecosystem: Environmental > Aquatic > Deep subsurface > Groundwater | place: USA... | reverse complement strand
CCTCCTCCTCCCAGTGGGCATGCCGTTCTATTTTCGGAAGCGGCAGCTTCTGCAGAGCAACAGATCAATGTAGAATCGGGTGCATCCAAGAATGATAAACATGTATATTTACTAGACAAGTAAGTCAATCCTTACTCTTTATCTATTATTATGTCACGTATTTCCACAGAACGTTCACATCCAGCGATCAAGGTTAAACTTATCTAATGTATGTACAAGCCGTACAAACTTAAAACGGAAAAATTTCAGGCTAAATTTATTTGGTGGTGGTTTTTTTCGGGGATACCATAGACATAATTTGCTAACAAAAGTCAACAAATGATCATAAAACCGAAATAGTTCTCTCTATTATTATAGAGATCAATTTTGATTTTGGATCTATAATAGAATGGATTTTTCAGTGCTTGTGTAATGACTTATTCTAGCACACTCTTGTCTTTCCATCCTTCCCCTATGATTTGGATTTTGGCATTTGAACTTATCTTAATGTATTCATTTATTATGAATGTGACTCGCTATGCTATGTTCTATCCACAAAGGTTTTGAACACCCAGACAAAAAAGATATGAAAAAATTGTGTTTTGTTTGCTAGTCATTTCATGAGATCGTTTAAGGCCTTCATATGTCCCATCTGATCTCTTTTATGCATCCAATTAATCCTTCCATTTTTTTCGACCCCATTTTAACGTATGCATCTTCAAAATATTTGTGACCAAAACATTAAAATATCGTTAGATGGTGCTGTTTGTGTATCTCCTGTATTGAGGCACATTTACCTGGCTTACTTTTAGTTAGAACTTTGATGTTGAAGTGAACAAAATATGTACCAGAGATGCTTTAACTGCCTATGGTTTTAATATTTCCTAATATTTGAATTTAAATAGTTCCGGTCTAACGCATTATCGGCTCGTTTTTACTGCATACTCACCATTCACCTATAAAACGTTAAATAATCCATATTTTTTTTAATTTGTGAACAGGTGTTTGGATTCTCAAAGACGGAAAGATATGAACCCAGACCAAAGTTCGTTTCTTCATGATTTACTACTGGCAACGATGTCGCTACAGGATGATAATGATTAAAATTACTTGATTATAGTCGAATCATATTATACTATTCTGAATTTTCAAATTCGTGTACATTATTACATTACCTTACACGTTTGCATTAAACTCGTCCAACCGATGATATAATCACTTTACAAGCTACTTAGGGTTCTTAATAATTGTAAGTGTACGGTTAAGGAATCATCACTATGAAACTGAAACGATTAATTGCGTAGGGTCGTAATCATCATGATGCTTTTGGAGTATTAAATTATTGTTTGCTAAAAGTTGCATAGTCGTTCCCCATGTTGGTTATTTATTTTTACTATCATAAATATGTTGCCAAATAATTTGAAGATTCAGCACTCTTTTAACTTCCCGCGTTCAGCTAAAATGATAGTGATAGATGCCGAATAATCCAAACAACCACCTGTGTAATTCTGAATTCTTAAAAATCAGTTTTATTGTCTCATAATTCACTATTTAACAAAAATGTTAATCAACAGCACTATAATATTTTGACCTCTCATAAAACATTAACCTATTGTTGAGCATTACATGAAGGTAATAATGATATAGTAATATGGCAGCGTAGCATCATCTCACAGTTGCATTTTTGGAAGACAGTGAAATTCATAGAGCATTGTGATTGCATTGTTTACTGTACAAATTAAGTAAGAGTGTCTACTCTAGCTACATAAAGTACTTACGCATATACAGTCGATTTTAAATAAGTTCATAGCAGCGGACGAACTTTTATTTTCACGTATCTACTACCCCTCTACCCTTGCCTGCTACACTCCAAGCAACTGTCTATAAAATATAACTACTCAGTTAAATTAGGCATTTGATGCATACAAAATTTGTATTCAAAATTTAATGAAATTAACCATCTGTACATAATTGTTTATGCTACCGAAATATGAACATTTTTTTGGCATCTTGAGATATTGTTTTTTGTCTAGCGGTCAGACTATGAATTACTCACCTCATGGACTGAGGAAATTTTTAAAGCCCTTTTATAGCAAATTATGGACGGAATAACGTTGTTTTTCTAAATTTTACACAATTTTTACATGCAGTATATTTTGTCACGTCACTCAAACGATTGGCTCAAATGGTCTCCATCCTCTTCTTGATGCGTCTTCAAGTGTGCTCTTAAATTGCAAGCTAAAGCAAAACGCTTTGGACATGTATTACAGGCATGAGGCTTGTTCCCTGAAGAAAAAAAAACTTTGTTAGAAAATATATTTTTTAGACAAATAACAAACACGAATGTGGTTCAAAGTTCAAACGAAATTAGTTAGAACAATCAAAACTTGAAACTTGTTAGAAATGTATGATTAAACTATAGTAAATGCATTCTAGACAAATAAATGAGCCATATGCATGCAGCATAGTACATATATTTCTATGATTAAAACTTCTTGTTCTTAGACTCCGTCTTATCCTCTTTTTAAAAACGATAACTTATTGAACTTGCTACCAAATTGAATATAATTAAAGACAATGCCGAAAAAACGTGGAGATAACCCACAAGCATATCCCAAAAGATTAAACCACCATAATAAACAGTACATGTACTCTGTTACATCAGCTCCAGAGAAGAAAATCAACCCGTTTGCCTTATGATGAGGTTACGATAACACACGTAAAATTATGTATGGTGAATAATAAGTGAAGGGCCACTTTATTCCCATTCCATTTTTTTCGTTTCCCATACTCGAAGGGACTATCAGAACATTACACGATAAGGGCAAGAAAAGTTGAAGACATGCAATCATAAACTTTGAGCGGATGGACAGGTTTATATGGACGGGAAGAAAAGTAAAAGCAGTTGGCTATCGTTTGGCAACCAAACCTGGCTAACTAACTAAACTACCATGCATGTGAAGTTAGTTCGAGTCATGCAGAAGCTGAAACATGTAGGAGCCGTAATAAAGTTTGGTTTACTTTGTTAGTTGTTCATAGCTCTCAGCTTTGTTATTAGTGAAAAAAGTGGACTCTAACAGAAGCATATATCTCAAGCAGCAGCATGTTCCTTTCCATTATAGAGCGGAATTCAAGCAGAGCAAGGGCGCTACCGATTTGGTTCATGTTTGGAGAGAAACCGGTTTTGTGAGCCTCCAAGTCAATTATTTGAGCGAGAAGTTGGGAGATAAAAAATGTAACAAGACGGATTATAAATATTCATAATACATTAAGAAGGGTGAACTATTCCTTAAGTCAGTCCGTTCGTACCAGAAAAGGTTAGTTCGTTCGTTAGTGAGTTTGCTAGCCAACTAAACTTCCATATAGTTGACTTGACTGGCAGGAAAAAAAGAAGTAGCTACCAAGTAATGTACTCTACTTCTTTTGAAAAACACTTTTCATTGCCTACGGATGGATGGGGATGCATTCTCCTCAACATCATGAACCATTGCACGCAAACCATTAGGAGTGGTCTGTCTTGCTCACATTTTATCATACTGGCTCTATACGATGATATCACACATGATTGGCTTCTTTAGTTTTTCTTGCCCCGTTTATCTATCTGATTGCGTGCATGAATACCTGCTAAGCATGCAACCTTCTGGAATTGGAATTCTGGCTCTAAAATAATAATCATGGACACGATGAGCTATGCAGGAAGATGTGGCTCTGGCATAAGGAAGAACCAGAATGATACATGGGCTTTCCTACGCATTCTACAGAATCTAGCTTCTGTCTTCAATGCCTGTGAATAATGGGTTAATTACGGTTCATACTGCATTTTTGGGAACAAAAAATAATTTGTAGATGCATAAATTTTTTAGAATCGAGCTATCGTCTTACTACGCATACGTAACAACAACAGATAAAATATGAATTAAATTAATTTCACTTGACTACTGTGCGTATAGCTATAGTTATATTTTATCTGCTGGACTAATCGCCCACCATAATACACAAATAAATAAGATCATTACATCATGTAGAGCTAACTAACTAACTACCAATGCCAATAACTAACCAACCACTGACTGATGATGAATGTAAAAACTTTTGTTTGGTCTGTCTGTTTTTAGCCATTGGTCTGGTCTGAGTCTGACTGAGATCCTGCAATTAGCAGAACTTACGTACTTTAGAGCCAGTTAGAAAGCCCCTTGTCCAAAAAAGTGCAACAATGACCGACTTTCAAACACTTTGCTATACGCACACGTTTCACAATGACATTTCCATTCCCATCTGATTAGCATTCATCATCTCAGTCAGATGAAGAGAACAAGTGGGCTCAAATAAATAGAGTGCTTGAATAACTAAATTGATGCTCATCAGGGTAATAAGAACAATTCTTCTTGTTAGTTTCTTGCATACAGAATAAAACTAAAGTTTGACAGACTCTTTGCCACCTGTATTGTACAAAAAACACATAGTGCTTCCTTAATGCTTTGTTTTCTTTGGGTTCTTCACCTCAGGCACGCTATTCATTTTAGTTTTCCTTTTGTCTGTTGCATGCGTCTACCTACCTACCTAACAGGCTGAAGGGCCCAAGGGAAACCATAGATCACAAAAATCACAGTGCACGCAATAAGCTACATATAGGTAGGTATGTTGTACGGTTGGTATAAGTTGAGTGCATGCACTCACTTTCTTGTTAGATACAAGTACAGCTTGATTTTTTTAAGACAAAGGGATGCATGTGAAAGACTAACTAACTAGGTGGAAAAATGGGTGCCCCTTTTGAGCTGACAATGAGACACCTGTGGCGTGAAGTATTCAAGATGTAAGTTTTACAAAACTCTGCTCCTATTATTGTAAGTATTTAATTACAGGGGGATTGAATATCTGATTCAGGAGTCAATATTTCACTCGGGAAGTACACACGTTTTAAGACATTCTGCATTTGAAGACTGTGCAGTTTAACTAACTAACTAGACCTAACTTGGTTACTAACGTGTACTTTATTACAGGACAATACTTTTTATTTTTTGGACTTGATACCACTTTTGATAGAATAGATTAGTTAGAAAGTTAGATTAAGAAGACGATTATTGAAACTATCATAGAATTTTGATCTCGAATTGCTAAAGTATACGACACGTAGGTGTAAAGTTATAGTTAGTAAGTATAAAGGTAATAAAATAGGGCGACAAAATGTGGAATTGGACGTGAGTACGGAGGAAAATAACAAACCTGTATGTAGAAAGAGATGATTTTTGAGATTAGTATGCTTGGAGAATCCCCGCTTGCAGACAGGGCAACGGAATGGCCAAGATCCAGAGTGTACATATCCGTGACTTTTGAGGTCACCTGGAGTTGGGAATGATTTTCCACACACCAAGCACTTGTGCGGCTTCTCCTGTAAAAAGAAAAATGCCGTAAAATCAGATCCACAGTATTTTGTTTCCAATAGGTAAGCCGTGTATAATTAATGCAAGACAGGAGATTTCATTGTATCTTATATTCCCTGGTTCTCTCTCGGTATGTGCTCTTCCTTTTCATATCATTAGGCAAGTATGTCTGTCTGCCTAGCCAGTTGTTGGTTTGTTGCCTGAGCGTGAAACATGATCTACCTTGAAGCCATCTGAATAATGCTTATTACTTTTCATACACTTGCTTAATTACTACTGGTCACACAGAACCAGAAAAACAAATCAACTTCATCTACATATGCCAGTCCGTATAGTTCGGAGGCTATCATTATTATTATATAAACTTGAAAGATGATCTAACGTGTTAGAGCTCACTAATAATCGTAACAAGATCCAAAGCTATAGCATTGTCGTTGTCGCCCAGCTTCATTTGCATATTTATGGGCTAATCATTTTTTTAAGGATTTTACATTGTTTGTTTTTGTGGTTGGTGAAGTGAAACCCACTAACTTAGCTACTTTTACAATCTTCAGTTCCATATGGATGGAATGAACTCGTAAAACTTGGACTGCAGCAAGATCAATCCACTGTTTCATATGGAGGTGGAAGTATATTGCTGATTTAATGTTGTTGATTGCCTTATAGGAATCTAACAATTTTGTGGTTTACCAACTCCAATCCTTCATAAAGACTAGCATAACTATTTTTTAATGCAGTAATATAGTAGCATAGTAGATTTGAGTTACAAAGTAAAAAAACAGATTTCAAAATCTGGAATCTAAATATAGTACTCAAATTAGCAGCAGTTCATTAATTGATAGAAATGAAGCAAAATGTTCCAAAACTGGAGACATGTGTTCTAATAACTTTCATGACCACTTTTTCCAAGCGCATCTTTCAGTCAGAACGACTTATATGTATGTGTCTGTATGCTCACAATAATGATCTCGTTCCGTTTTCCTTCTAACTAAGACAATTGCTTCCTTTGCCTGCCAGTTTGCAACTTAACACGCATCTTAAACTTGACCACATGTGATGGTACAAAAGTCACAGCAGCTTGCTTGCTTGCATAATAATAAAAGTAACTAAAGAAATGGGCAGCAGCTACTTGACTCCTGTACTCGTTTATTTCCTAACTACATTTTTGAATTCAGGAAACCCCTTTGGAAGAAAAGACCATGGGAGCTCCTAGGGGCGATACGTATCATCATCAATATAAAGAAGACTTGGATTGGCAAAACAGGTTAAGTTGCCTTCTCATCGTCTTATTATGGTAGCAATAATGGTGTCCAAAGTAAAGTACAGGCTAGATGAACACAAAGATAAGATCCACTCACTCTCAAATACACACACACATATGGAACATGGACATTTACGTGCATTATACGGTCGGGCGGTACCAGCACTCTTTTTTTCTTAACCCATCCAACGCGATACAATTAAATTGACCTAATTGTGAATGCAAGTCGCGTTCTCCGCTCTTACTTAATTGGGCCTCTCTCATATCTTATGGATGAATGCTACTACTCACTTTTTTGTACCCTCATTTACGAAATACCTGTGTCCTGCACACACACACACACACTTGAAAGGTATGCTACCTGCTAGCTAAACTAAATAACTAAAACTAAATGACTGACTGACTGGTAGCAAGCAAAGAATGAAATGAAAGGGAGCACATGGACAAAAAACTGAAGAAAACAAGACAGGCTCATACTTCAAATGCACATAAAGGCACCACGGAGAGTTGAACTTTTCAGAGACCACAGAGTGCTTACTTTATAGTTACTACTTTAACAGAACAAATGTACATGTTGGTATACGTTAGAAACTGCTGGGGCTTCTTTGGACACTCGTTTCATTTTATAAAGTGTCCGTTTCAACGTCCACAGCATGCTACATGCTACTACTACTTGCTTTCTCTCACTCTTAATAGCTACCGGTTGCATGGGATTGTTTCCTTTCGTCCTTGTCCCATCAGTCAGTGGGAGATTGATATTTAAATTGGAATAGAGATTCCTCCCTTTTAGTGGTTCTTTTAAACTAGTGGCTTATATACACTAGATCAATGGTCACAGATAAACTTAATTTCAGTTTTCTTTTCGATGGTATTTGACATTTTGGGGCAATGTGAACATTCGGTTTTGATTACCGTTTAAGTTTAAAAAATGATGGGAAAACTGTAATGAGTGCAATACTGTATTTAGTTGTGGTTGGACGTTGGAATAGATTGTAGTAACTGACAAGAAAGCATACATGCGAATGCAAGCTGGTGCTTCCATGTCTTGACAGCAATAAAACCATTTTTGGTTCAAAGGAGCACTTACCACTATTGTAATCCAAGTGGGTTTAAATGCTACCCCGTGTTGGATAGCAGTAAGTTGTAAACTAGTTGGTTTATTCAAGAAGGGAACAATATGCCTTTCACTCACTCACTATTATCATTATCTAACTATAAGCGATTCGTTAGCCGGTAAGGAGCTTATGCAATTATCCATTTCCTTTTCATGTTTGAAAAGTCACTTAACTGGTAGTTTGTGAGAAGGCCGTTTTGCGCCAACATTATTTGCGTTGGCAAAAAGTTAAAGTTAAGTCAGCTAACAAACTAGAGTAAATTTACCACAACTCATTTGATAATTTAGAATATTTAGAGGATTTTTTCAAAGTGAGAAATAACATAATGTCCGAAGTTAGTATAGTATATGAGTAGATGACTGTAATTGCTTTAGAGAAAATCAAATGTCTGATCTAATATAAGAATCACATCATATATAAAACCATTATTAGCCTTATAAATTTTAAATACTACCTGTCGCTTTGAATGTTGAGAACATGTAGATTGAAAACCACTTAATAAGGATGCATCTTGTACAAAAAAAGTTAAGCAAGTGCAACAATTAGATACCTTTTGAATTTCATTAGTGTTCAAGAAGCAGTGAAAAGTTGAGATCTTTTATACCTATCATATTGCTACGCAGATTTACATAGTAAGTAATATGCATCCAGCATATGTACTGTCTATAATTATACACACAGACGTATGTATTTCAGTGAGGGGAGTAAAAGCACATTACTTTTTTTAAACCAAGCCACCAAAAATGATAGTAAGAAGGGCAACTTGTTTCTTTGTGTTCAAAAGTGGAATAAGAAACTCCCAAATAGTTTTTAAGTTAATTTGTATTTTTCTATTCCGGTTTCACCCTAATCATCGGGTATGAGCAAGAACCAAGCAATGAAAACAACTAAACTGCTGGCTACTGTATTCCGTGTTTCAGCTACTGTACTTACACAGCCACTTGGTATTTAGTTAGAAAAAAAGTAATCTTTTGGAAAATTATGAAGCGGTCTTCTAGTGTTTCTAATACTTACTTACTTACTATTCAACCTTATGCATTCATTAAAGAACACACGAATCAGTGCTTGTAAAAAGTTACAACAGTCAATTTGAATTGCCTAAGAAAGTACCTAGTCAGTAATGGTTAACTTCTTTCTATTCCATGCATATAGTTATAGTTAGTTTATTCGTTGACCAATTTATTGCCTAGCAAATTTTATATGGGATACATATTACGTGAGAGATGTTATTTTTTAGGACCAACAGTAATATCAAACTGAAGTGGATTATTTAATGAAATGGTGAAGACCAGAAGCTACATTATTCGAAATGAGTGTATTGAGTATCGTATATGTGAAATGTGATTACACCTTTTACAGATAGGAAGCCACTTATTAAATCCTCTCAGTCGTTCAAGTTTCCATGCACAAAAGTTGTCCATGTTATTAAGGATTCAAAACAGGGCCAAAGATGTATTTCATGTCAGGTAAAAATTCATGAGCAATTCGTAATATAGGTAATAAGGTGTTCTTGTCTGTGCTCTTTTCATAAGGAATGCTATCAGCTCCAACTTACTTTCTCTATATGTAATCTGTTTTCCACTTCCAGCTGGTATAGCATAGCTAACTTTTAACAGCCTTGTTAGTAAGTTAGGCAACTTTAAGGATCGTATACAAGTGCTACTCATGTCATATAATAACAATAGTTTCTCAAAAGGTTTTATACATCCTTTTGAGGGAATTCAGCCGCGGTTGAATAAGTCAACTTTATGGAGACTATAATAATGATTGATTCAAAGTGTACTCTATATAAGTCTTTAGTTTTATTTTTAATAATATGGAAGGAGTGTTTTTTTTTGGTAAACTAGAAAAGAAGAATGAGAGATCAAAGCTTGAGATAAAAGTTGTTTCTACTTTTATGTGAACCAATACCATTAGATGGCTATTAAAAGTAAACCGCATGGTAGCATCATCACGGAAAAGGATTGATACACTTAAAACTTTAAGGTCTTTGTGGTGTGATGAACATACGATAGTAAAGTCATTCCTGCGGCAATATTAAAGTACAATTAATTGTAACCAGTATTCTTCAAACAATACTGTACAAAATTTCAAAATTTTCACTAAACATTATCAAGTTTTCGAAACACAATTAGAAATACTGAAAATTCGATTAAACGAGCAATAAAAGATAAAAGCTAACGTATTCCGTACCAAAAAACAATGTCACATTGAATTTTTTACTAACTAAACCATTATCATCATTCTCATCATTGACTTTTCAGAAAACTCGTAAAATTGTCCAACCTACTGATGCTCAAACCAAACATAGCTGGATACAAGTTTATGCGCAAACAAACTTTATGTGCACCATGGTCCCTAGTCATGGATTAGTACATTGGTACATTTATTACCTTAACCAGTAGTAGTGCAATCTTGGAAACAATTTTAAGACTTGCTCTGGAGCAGGGTAAGACAGGTATCTGATGTAACTACATGGGGCTTGTTCTCACAAGCCACAGTGGATGAGAACCACTTTGGAACACAAAAATCACAGGTGCATGACTCCTCCTGTTTAATAAAGTGAGAGGGTTTACAAGTCCACTTGCCCTTTTGTATAAATGTCCCTCTCTGTTCATTAAATGCAATTTGGTTTCGGGGTGATCTATTTTGTATGCTTGTGGGTGATCACTGACTACCTAGAGAAGAAAAAAACTCAAATCCATCCATACATGCATGCATACAAATACTTACTTACTTACTAACTAACTAACTAACTAACGAACTATATATCACTGAACCACATCATTAAGTAGCCAAAGTCAGTGCATGTTGTTAACTTCCATCCACATGCATAATAGTCAGTGCACCATGCAAGTTTATACCTTATAGCACACAGTTGAAGAAATCCAGGTAAAGCTTGAAGGAGAAAAAAACTGGTTACAAATTCACGACCAGTAGCTTCTAATGTGAAGTCAAAAACTAGATCTGTGAGAGGAGCAACAGATGGAGAATTCGTTATTTCTTTAACTATACGTAGGACCAGTACCCGTCTTGTACACTCATCCTAGTAGTTATTACTTACTTTGTTAGTTAGTTAGTTACTGATACATCCTTTTCATCTTAAGTATATGCTCTTCTTTTTATTTTTTGATGGATTATTAACTTACCGGTTTTCTCTCAATTTTTTTCTCCCCAAGGCTCATACTGATACTTATCTGATCCAGGAGAAGAGACGTCAGAGATGATATACGAACTATCTCACCACATACAGGTATGAGAACTTATAGGCACACACACACATATGTGTGCATTACTTAGCACACTAGTGAATCTATTCCCTAAAAGGCTAAAAAGGAGGCAATAAGTGCAATAATACTACTACCTTGGTTGCTCATTGTCTACCTACCTACTCACTATAGTACAATCCTGATCCCATAGACTCGCATCTTTGCCGTCATTTTATTATCATCAGTCATACATATAACGTACAAGTAGGCAAGATATCTGCTATCACTTGTTGTTGTTATTGTGATCATTAAAGTGGAGAAATGGAAGGAGACTAGTCTCACTAACTAGCTAACTAACTAACAGCTAAGCCTAGGGAGAGAGATACTAGTTAGTTAGTTAGTGTGCCATGTACTATGAAATCACTCATCTGATCTGACTCAGGTATATCATATGGCTTTGCATGTCCATATTGAATTGCACATGTGGTTTCTTACAAAGAGTCCTAGGTACGTACGAAGAAAGGAGGAGAGAATTTGAAGAAAGTGCGTGGCATTTGTTGATGCCATTTCGTTTCGTACTCCTTCCTTTTCCTACCTTCAGTTTAATATGAGGAACGTGCAACATGCAATCCCTGGGATGAAGAATTGAGCACCAAACCAGTAATAATAATGATTAGCTATAGTTCTTACTGTGTTTTTTCTGCGTTTAGTTATAGTCATAGTGTCATATGGAATGGATGGCCAGTACTTGGCTCTGACTGAGCACCATATGCTGCCTGAACCCAAAGGAATTATCATACTTGCTCCTCATTAAAAAACCAACGATGGTTACTTAAACAATCTATTACTTGCCATGCCAGTCACTTATTATGGAGAGGTTTCATTCCTGCAGTAATCTGCTATGAATGATTTGGAGGTGTAGCATCTTCGTCTTTTGGGTTACACAATTCATATATTTCTCACCACAATAGGTGGAGACTAAGGCTTTTTAAGTGGTTTTGGAAACATTTCATCCGATGGAAATATTTAGTCTGAAATTTCATATTCTTGCAATGCGAGTTAATCAATGCATATTTTTTATCAAGCACAGTTACTTACTTAGTCAGTGGAATGTTTTTAATCTACAAATTAAAATATTTCTAATAAAACTAACTATATGGTATCAATCTTTGCTCTCGTACGAAATTAAAGACGAGTTTCATTCCTGATGAAGGAGCCCCTCAGGTAAGATTCGCAGGGCGGACAAGCAGAATTATGATTACTATGCTACCACAATCACTATGTAGATCAAAGGGAATAAAAAATTCGAGTACTTTTTAAAACTACACACCTTCATACATGAATCTAGAACTGTTTAGCTCTATATTGCCGTGAAGTAAATAAGTAGCCTCTGGATGAACTTTATGAAACAACTGGACTACCCATTGTGAATGAAATGGAATAATGAAATCAAGTGCCCCTCTACTCCTTCATGCATTGTAATTGTAAGTAAAAAAATAAACCATAAGTACTCACCTTGTTGTGCGTCATACGATGGTAGTACAGATTGGAAGACCTGTAACACAACAAAAAACACAAATTACATAGTGCATCTCTGCCTGATGGATTCAGATTTATGAACCAGTAGTAGTATAGTAAGTAAGTAAGTACAATATGGCTAGGTAACCAACTAGCCGCAAGTTAATTATAAGACAAAGAAGATTGGAAAGTATAATCACACAGAGTAAAAGACTCTTGCGAATGATGCATGCATTGTCCAAACTGAAAGTCATGGTGCATGATACGAAGGCGAAAAAAAAGTACTTACGCCGTGAATCGTTTTCCACACGTGGGACACTCGTGTGGCTTTTCTCCAGAATGGATCCGGCGGTGAGTATTCAATGAGGATGAGGTGGAAAACGCTTTCCCACAAACGTCGCACTCGTGTGGTTTCTCCCCTATTATCAACAAACACAATAATAATATGAGGATGGTTGAGAAAGAATGAATACAAAGCCGAGCCACCATATATTACGCTATACTTTATGACTGACTGGGTCTGAATGAATGAACAATAGAGTGGAGCAAGTGAATCCAACAATGGGACGCGGAAAGTTGGGACAATTTGAGGTTGTTGTGTGCTACACAACGTTAATTGACTAACTGAATAGATATAAACACTTTTTTGTGTAGCTGGAACGCCACCCAAAAGTTTTGAAGGAAAACGCATTATGCCATATTTCAACTGAAAGTACTGTAACCGTACTAGAAGCAATGCAAAAGTACCACGCGTTTTACTTTATTTTGCAATAGGCCTTTTTACAGATTATTTTGTGAAGCAGGTATTACAGAAGCGTGTGGTTTTTGTTTTTTTTAAAGGTGAGTTGAACTTGAATGGAAGATTTGTAGAGTTGGCAATATTTCAACTAAATAATGGTGAATATATTTGTAAGATAAATATTTTCTTGGTAGCTTGGCTATTTCATAAGGTTAGAGAACAATTATGATGTCAGACTATAGCATAGGCAACATAGAAAAGTGTAGACTACCGAAAGAATCCACATTTTTCTTACCTGTGTGAGTTCGCATATGACGTTTGAGGAGTGACGGACGATCGAAAGCCTTATTGCACACACTGCATGGGAGAAGAGATCTTGATCGTTTTGTGGCACTGCTACTACTGGACTTAATTTTGGTAGCCGAAATGATTGGAGGTGAATGAATAGAACTTTCATCGGATTCGTCTTCTGAATTACTTTGCTGTTTATTGAAATGGACAAGGACGAGATAATGCAATGTTAAGAATTGTAGTTTATATGGATCACAGCTTTATTGGGTAAAATAAGCACGCTGGCTTAATAATCAGAATAATTCTTACCATTCTGTGAAACAAAGAGGTGGACAAGTCCAATGGCACTTCCCTCATTAAAGCTCGCATAGTTTGCTCGAAAATGGCTTCTTTGATCGCCTTGCCCAGCCCCAGCGGAGTTTTTGGAGAAAATAGAACCAATTCCTCCTCAATGTCGATAGTTGTCCGTGCTTCATACAAGATTTGTCCTCCCGGGGTGACAATCTCCATGAGATTCACTTCGCCACTCATTTGCGACGTCTCCTTGAGAAACTTGATCCAACTGGAAACTCGAAATCCATTGGAGTAGTGGTATCGTTCATTTTTCTCCCGGTCGAGGAAAAAACTCAGTTTATCATCAGTACGCAGTGTCCCTTGGAATGGGGAGAATCGAGTTCCACGTGTTAAAGAGCGGTTTGTAATTACCCTTAAGTTCTCATTAGGAGTTTGATGGAGGGAGAATTCTTCCGGTATGAGTACAAATGTGTCCATCTTGTCAAGTCTTTTAAATTCAGTCTTTCCACGAAAGGCACAACATATATTTCAATCTGTGTAAACTTCTGCCCTGAATTCCACACAATCACTTGGCGTGCTAACTGGAACCTTTGTCTATCAGTCTGTATCACTTTGCCCCATGTATGATTCCTTGTGAGCAATATGGAACAGCGTCACAACTGAGTATCAGGAAGTGCAAACTTGTTCACCAATCGTAATAATTAATATTACTAATATGTCCATAGTTCAATAAAAGGTGATAGCAACAACTATCTAGTTGTCATTTTTTGTTTCGTTTTGCCCTTGACGAGTTTCGTTGCGCAGTCAAGTTGAAGTACTAACAAACTCACAAACTAACTAGATACTGATACTGACAAGTAACTTGTGAAGTGATATGAATGTGATGCTGAAACTACAAGTAAAATTGAGGAAAAAAATGGACCATAAATCCGTGTCATTTATGTGTGTTCAACTCTTTGTAGCTTATGCAATTGTGGTCAACTCTAAACGTTTACTACTCACAGTTTAATACAAAGATTGAATTGGTAAATTGGATTAATATAAATTTTGTGGTGTTATTGTGGTGAGATAGATGATCACGTAGCGACTCATCAAGTGCTACTGGACGATGAAGGAAACGGTAGGAGCCTCATAATGATCCCATCTTTTTCTCAACATATATAGTTAGTTAGTTAGTTAGTTAGCATGTGAGTGTGGGCAATGTGCGTGTGTGTGTACTTACGTTGAACAAAAACAACGTACCTGATCGTCCATCTAATAAACTCACTTATGTGTAGTAAGGATGGGAGCAGCCAAAAGCCAAACAGGGTAAAAAAGGTGAGTTGTAAAGAAAGAACCACAGACTGACTGAACTGAACAGAAGTTGTTTCTCACAGAGAAAAGATAAGTAGGAGCCATTATATATAAGAAAAGACGGTATGAGAGTGTAAAGAGGTTCCCTTACTTATTGCTCCCATTATTAGCATGCATGGATCCCCTCACCACGCCCTGGTTCTTCAAATTTAGTTAACTCGTTTATGTAGGAAAAGAATGCAGTAAGTAGAGGGACCTATGGAATCTTGTTGATAAAAGATGTAGTTTTTTTCAGATCTTGATTAACGTATTTAAAGTGCAAGTTTTATAATATTGGCATTTTTTGCATTTAATGCTTGGTTGCTGCTCAGTTTTTTTCGTGAACATGCTTGATTTCAACTCAATTGCTATTGATTACCACGTGTTGTGTACAGACTTCAGTGACGAGACGAAATCAATTAGTGCAGCTTTTTTTTGTACAAAAATTCACATTCTTTATTTGCAAATAAACACTATATAGGATTTTGAACTTTCTTGTGACTTAGATTTGTTCTGAGATTTCACTTTATGTTTAGCAACCGACTGCCTAGTTTTACACAAAACATTATTTTAGTCTGTACTCCAGTGTAAAGTCTACACGGACAAAAAAAACAATTGAGGACAATCTAATAAATTCTAGTACGAAATAAAAATAAGTTCGCCTGTTTCAAGTAACTTGTGGGTGTATGAACGAGTGATTTGTATTAATATATTCTTAATGAGATTCCAATGCTTTACATAAAACGAGTAATTACACCACTTGGAGCATGCTGAACTACCATTTTCTAATTCGACTTTTTACCCGTCTTCTTAAAGCGCTCTCGTAGAGAATGGATAAGAACACAACCCATTACACATGCAACTGACATGACTAGTTGAACTAAAAGCCAGAGAATGACATTTCTAATTTGAGTGTGACCAAACAAGGTTCGTCCGAATTTCGTGCATATGATGGCTTCCGTTGCTGTGATAGCAACCAATACCCAGCACTGGGTTCCAAGTCGTTTGCATCTTGCATCCGTCACGTACACGTAATACTGTCTGTAAAGTCGAGCAAAAACATTCATTGGTATTACTTAGTTAGTTAGTTAAATAGTCCACAACTAATCCAAGTAATATACGGAGAAGGGAAATGAAATTTGTATTTGTTGTACTGATTCATTGCTTACTTTAATGAGGGCGCAACGATGAGACAAAGCAAACCCAGCCGAAACAGAACAATATTATGCGATGGTGGAGTCTCAAAAATGTGTTTGATGAAAAAAGTATTGAGTTCTCCAATCTGCCAAATGATGACGAATTGGCACACAGCAAAGAATCTCATGTAGCTGCAGCAAGGGTCTAGCCATCGAACGGGAATCCAACTTTCTGGGGTGAACTGTAATACTGCTCTTTTCAATTTTTTGGTCGTGCCCTGAATTGTCCTAAAATCAAAGAACCTAGTGTTAGTAATGCCAGAAAAGGAAACTGGGATCAATGGTTAAGTGGGTTTCACCGTATTCCTTAAAATTACATGGAGGACAACACTTACTTGATAGACTCCCACTTGTATTCCCTCATTTCCAAGAGTTTGCAGATTTGGAAACCTACCCAAATGCCCAGTCCGTTGCAAACGAAAACATCCAGGATGAGAGAGTCCCACCAACATTCTGCAAAGTTGGGCAACAAATGAGCAAAAGCAACTTCTGTGATCTCCCATGTTACACTGATGGTGAGTAGCAGTCCAAGATGTCGCATGAGAACTGCCTTCATAATCCAGCCTAGAAAGTGGGCTACGGCAAACTCATCCATGTGAGACCACAAGCGTTCCATTGTTAGGTCAGAACAGTTCATCCCATATTCCTTCGATTGAAAATTAGTACAAATTACCGGCTAAAGTACTTTTCAAAAGAGCTGGACTGGACAGCATGCTTTTAACGCGAGCCCCTGCAGTTTGTATTTACCTTTTCATTATCAATGGAAAAGTTTTTCAGTTCTGGATCAATCCAAAGAAAAATGGCTTTCACAGTCTCATAATTTTGGAAAAGAATGAAACATAATGCCATCAAATAGAGAACAGAGAGTCCAAAAACGCATCTCCAAAGGCAAGGATGTGGCCTTGTGAATGGGCCATTAGGGAATGCCAAAATTGATATGGTGAGAAAAATGATAAGAACACAAGTGAGTCCGACATGGACATTGTCCTGAATGTTATTTTCATCTCTATACGAATTCAATAAAAAACAGTTTATCCTTACACCGAAAATCAGTCCTTAATCTAGCAAAAAATATTCTACATCTCTTTACCTGTTGAAAGCCACGTAAATCAGTGCGCTGATTCCCAAACATAACAAAGTTAAAGTTCGTGGCTCATAGAACAAGGAAATGGAAACATCATCAACGGGTTTCTCATTGATTGTTGCAAAGTCAACGGGGCGAGATCTGAGATTCTGAATTCGGCGACCCCCACTCATGATTTGAAAAATCTTCCTCAGTGTAACAAATTCATCACCTCTACTATCACAAAACATCTAACCAAAATATTTTAACCCTAGTCATTTGCACGCAGCTTGTAAATCAGTGTGTGCGAGTGTTTATGAAAAAGGAAAGAAAAATAAACTATTTTTTACAACTGTTTGGTCTCTAAGTTAATGTAAGTCATGACATTTTAAATCTGACTTAGGTTCTCGCACTGTCTGGGTGAACTGATGGAACTCATTTCAAGCAGGGCACAGAAACGGAGACTGAGTTAGAAAGAAATTATCCTCACGCAATATTCAATTTTATATTTTCCAGTAAAGTAATGTGTATGCATAACCACTATATTTCACCATAACCCTAACACCGAGCAAAGTCTGCATTACCCGGACTTATTCGGATTCTATAAGACTATACAATACGTACAAACCCGAGCAAGCATATGTCTCATGCCCGTACACGTACTAGCATCCAGACTTTCCATTCTCTTACCCTTACCTACCTTTACTTATATTCGTTAGTTATCAATAGTAGTTGATCATTTCGGTTCGGATAAAAGCACGTCTAAAATTTGTCCCATTTGTCCCCTGTACCTACTATACTATAAAAACTAGGGTACCAATATGCGTTTTCAGTATGCGATGTAGTAGTATAGTAATAAGACAGGGGACAAACTGCATAGTGTTGGTAGCTAAATAAAAGTGAAAACCATCCTCACATAATAATTTTAGTTAATAAAATCTGTTAGTCATTATGTAGTCATGCTCTGCTCTTTTCTTATGGAAGTCATTAGCTGTCAAATTGACCTATAGAAAGCCCACACAAAATTTTCATGGCTGTTGCATGCATATATTGAATGGGAAAATAAGAGTAATGATCTTCTTCGATGAATAAATTGTGATTTAGAGTAAATATTATGCTTTACAGGTATTGGTACTAAATTACATAATGCACTAAATGCCTATATCACCATGTTAGTTGAAAGCAGTGAAATCGTTTGGCTACTATAGTCTTTATGTAATTTCGGAATATTTTTATTCCTGCGTGATTTTACTCCCATCTAGCAATTGCATAACCGTACCTTTTGCGTTTGCGTTTCGCTTAAAAGCTTACGTAAGATAACACGTGATGATCCTTCAGCTATAAGTAGTTGACTGAAGCGAAATTCAGTTTCATAACAATTTTATTCATCTTGGAGAAAGCACTCCAAGATTGATTACGGTTCTGAAATTAGTTTATTAAATGGTTGTACAGCACTAATTAAAGCTTGAAAGAAACTTAAAATTCTGTTGTAAAGAAACAGGCAAAGAGGATCTGGGCTCGGATCAGATTCAATTAGCTGGTATTCTTCAGGTGAGGTAAAGTAAACATTAGCTTGCGCATAAATGTGAATATGAGGTAACGTGTTCAAAATTTTGCATAATTTTTGAAATTTATTCATTGGAATGATGGTTTTTGGCTTGGTTACATAGATGCGGCTAAGGTGCTCAGCAAATTTTTTATAGATACCTGTTTTTGACTTGATTAAACTGGAAGCTTCAATGATGGTAAATAAAATTAAGACTAACTTTCTAATTTGAATTCAAGATGTCGTTCAAATACTGGTTTGGTTGTCAAGTATCGTAATTGAATCAGTTTTGTTTTCTCTTCCTCAGGCTGCCAGGCGTTTCTCCACAGAAGCCACTAAGCAGGTCGCCAAAGTAAGAAACCTAAAATTTTTAACATTGAATTATTGTTGTTTTCTTGTTATGGTGGGAGTAATGCTTGTATTGTGTTCTTTAGACAAAATTTGGACCGCTTAAAGATGAAGACAGAATTTTTAAAAATCTGTATGGAAGACACGACTGGCGATTGAAGGGTGCCATGAAACGTGGAGACTGGTATAAAACGAAAGAAATTCTCTTGAAGGGAAGCGATTGGATTCTTAACGAAGTAAAAACTTCCGGGCTGAGAGGACGTGGTGGAGCTGGTTTTCCTACTGGAATGAAATGGAGTTTCATGAATAAACCTAGCGATGGGCGGCCAAAGTATTTGGTAGTAAATGCCGACGAAGGAGAGCCCGGAACTTGTAAAGACAGGGAAATTATGAGACATGATCCTCATACACTTGTAGAAGGCTGTCTTGTCGCCGGAAGATCTATGGGTGCCGTGGCCGCATACATTTACATCCGAGGGGAATTTTATAATGAAGCCTCCAACATGCAAGTAGCCATTAATGAGGCCTATCAAGCTGGTTTTCTCGGAAAAAATGCTTGTGGCTCTGGTTACGATTTTGACGTATTTATGCATCGGGGTGCTGGTGCTTACATTTGTGGGGAAGAAACTGCCCTAATTGAGTCATTGGAGGGGAAGCAAGGGAAACCTCGATTGAAGCCTCCTTTTCCTGCTGATATTGGAGTCTTTGGATGTCCCACCACTGTGGCTAATGTCGAAACTGTTGCTGTCTCCCCTACAATTTGCAGGCGCGGAGGCGATTGGTTTGCAGGGTTTGGACGGCCACGTAATTCAGGAACAAAGCTGTTCAATATTTCTGGTCACGTAAAGTACCCTTGCACTGTGGAGGAAGAAATGTCAATTCCCTTGAAAGAGCTGATCGAGCGTCATTGTGGGGGTGTTACTGGTGGCTGGGATAATCTACTTGGCATTATTCCCGGCGGCTCATCGACACCACTTATCCCTAAAAGTGTATGCGAAGATGTACCAATGGACTTTGATGGATTGATTGCTGCTCAAACTGGTTTAGGCACAGCAGCTGTAATTGTAATGAACAAGCAGACTGATGTTATCAAAGCCATAGCACGTCTCATTGAATTTTATAAGCATGAAAGTTGTGGACAATGTACACCGTGTCGAGAAGGCGTTGGATGGATGCACAAGATAATGACGCGATTTGTGAAAGGTCAAGCTAAACCTGAAGAAATTGACATGTTATGGGAAGTTAGCAAGCAAATAGAAGGCCACACAATTTGTGCTTTAGGCGATGGTGCAGCTTGGCCAGTCCAAGGTCTCATTCGACATTATCGTGATCACATTACGGATAGAATGAAAAAGTTTGAGCAAAAGCAAGCAGCCACTTCATAAAGAATTTTAAAAACGTGTGGAAAACTCTGTATAGCTTACTCAAAATTTCAAAAGTAGAACATATTTATGTTAGTCCTAGTCCGCTAACACATTGTAAATTTGGATTGCTCCATGAATTCCTTGGTGGTTATGATGTAGAGGTTAAACGTATTCTACTGTTTAATTTATTGTAAATATTAAAAATGAAATAAATTGAGAAAAGCGATATTATATTCTGCGGGGTGTGGAAGTATATTTATGCATTTCTAATCCTCGTTATGCATGCACGGCTATTATAGCCTTAATTTTTCTTTATTTGCAATTTTTCATAGAGAGTTTATGATTGGAGTATTTACAGATTTCAGTTGTTTCTTCACCGCCCTGTATTATCTTGTAATCTGAATGTAATCTTCAATGACGGTGAAAGTAGTCGATTTATATTGCTCGCGTCGTGACGAAGGGCGTAAAGTGAACGGCAGTGAAAGTGTAGGTACGGTACATGCATATCATGTGGTCGTGGTGAGCGGTACTGCTTCGCACAAAATCTTTCACCACATGACGTCGGTCTTTAAATCACCCAACTTTGTTCCAGCACCCAACTTTCTCTTGGGCTAACCTAACCTAAAAACAACACTTGGAGAAAGTTGGGTGCTGGACCAAAGTTGGGTGATTTAAAGACCGACGTCACCATATGAGATTGCAGGCGGCTTTTACTTCTGAACTACTTCTTCACCAAATTTTTGTGATTTGAGTGATTTCTTCGAGAATTTTTCCAAAATCTTTGGAATATAAATTAATTAACTTCATTTAATTACTTGTAAAGTTAGAATCCCTGAAACAAGTTTATTAGTTTTCATAGTGTTGGCAAATCACGTTGTAAAGAAATAATTTAATAGGTTTCTTTGGTTCTTAAGCTATACGTATTGTTTCTTACGCTCATCCCTACCAATTGTAATCAATTAAGTAAAGAGTCCATCGTTTTTTAAGAGCGACACCCTATAAAAATGGGGGAAAACAATAATACTCATTGTAATGGCAATAACGAAAACCATCACAGGAGCCCTTTTGTAATTGGTGTGGCTGGTGGGACTTCTTCAGGAAAGGTTTTATTCCATTAAATTGGTAAGATTTTTCAGTCGTGCTCGTAATTAACCTATATGTTTTATTTTTTCAGTCTTCCGTCTGCACAAAAATAATGGAAGCCTTAGGCCAGAATGAAGTTTCTGACAGCCAACGGAAAGTAGTATGTATTGCACAGGATTCCTTTTATAAAGAGTTATCGGATGTTGACGCCAAAAGAGCCGCAAAAGGATGTTTTGATTTTGATCACCCTAGTAAGTTAGCAATCAATCACAACTATACTCTTTATATAATATTTATTCAGTAATATTATGTCTTATGTCCATTTCCTTATTTAAACCATAATCGACATTGCTAAAATTCATTTTCCAGATGCAATTGATCAAGAGTTAATAATGCAGACGCTACAGAATGTTTTAGCTGGAAAAATGACGGATGTACCAGTATATGATTACACAACCAACAAAAGAACTGGTCAAGATATAACGATTTATCCTGCCGATGTTGTTTTGTTTGAAGGAATTTTGGCATTCTATGTTCCAGAAATCAGGAATCTGTTTCATATGAAGCTGTTTGTTGACACTGGTAAGTTTTATCCCTCAAACGCACATTTCACCCATTAAGGTAAACAAGTTTATTTTTCATGCAATTCTTAATTCTTATGAAACGCAGACCCAGACACGCGATTAGCTCGAAGAGTTCTGAGAGATGTGAACGAAAGAGGACGAGATTTGGAAACAATTCTGACACAGTATACGCACTATGTGAAACCTGCTTTTGAAGAATTTTGTTTGCCCACGAAAAAGTTTGCAGATGTGATCATCCCCAGAGGTGCTGATAATAAGGTTGCAATATCTCTCATAGTACAACACATCAAAGACATTTTAAAATCAGATTCGAGTAAACCTCCCGACCACTATTACGCTCTGCCCTGCCTACACAGCAATCGGTTTAAGGCTCCAGAGGTGTCAAAAAGACCCCATTAAAACTAAAGAAATGATTTGATTTGGATCTTATAGTTTTAAAACAAAATTTGCTACAGACCTTTGACTTTGTAGCATAAATAATTGGGTCCTTAGATATGTAGTGTGAGGTATTCAATGTTGTCAGTGTATGCAAATGAATTTTATTGACGAATTGATTCAAAACCCCTAGTCTTTGAAAACAGCTAATTTAACAATGAACTAATGAATTATGACATTGAACAAGTGACGTTCATTTGTGAAAATAGCATAAAAATGCAATCTCAACTAACGACTTTTTCATTGTTGCTACTTCTAATTAGTTAGTAATCTAAGTTATAAATTGGAGTCAATAAAAAGATTTTTTTTGCCCAGTCAAAACCAATGTATTGCGAACTACAAAGACACTAAAAGCCAAAGCCAAGCAATATCTGGACTTAATTACGACGAACTATAGAATTGCATACAAAAATGAAAAGTTATAATAACACTTTATTTGTATGCTCGACTACCTATGGAAATTCCAGTAGAGTAAGTCAAATCAAGAGTATAAAAATACAGACAACAAATCATGATTAGGAAGTCAATTCAATAATCTTCCTTATAATCCCCATATATTTTGTAAGATGTTTGAATTCAGATACAGTACTACTACAGCTATTGAATGGAAATGAATTTAACGCTTGAAAAAAGAAAAAATAATACCTTGCGAAACTTACGATTTCAAATGACGAGTATACAATGAGAATATTAAACAGACAAACTCCTCATAATGTTTTATAAAGCATCCATCCAATGTCCGAGAACCAGAATAAGCACTACAGCTATTCAATTCCAGCGATGTAATTTGACTTTACGGAGTAGTAATGTCAGACACTTCAATGTTCATTTCTTTGTTTCTTTCTGAAAAATTAAAGGCAAGACAATTATTAATTTTTTTAATTCCAAGGCCCTTCAATTTTTCAATAAAAATGGGTTAGGGTCAAATAATTGCACAAAAAGGAAACTTACGAGCATAATAGACAGTGTCGTATGGAGAATCTGGACGGGGAATAAACGGAGCCTCTTGCTCATACACATGATCCCAAGATAACTCTTTGAAAAAATTTTTATACTTCTCACTTGAAATCTCTTTGAATCCGATTCTCTTGGATGGCTCAATTGTGAGAAGATTTTCTATACATTGTTGCGCAGTTGGATCAATCCCTTCAGGAAACTCCAGGTCTCGATTTAAAATATTGGAAAAAACTTTTTCGGCTGAAACGTCACTGAATGGCAAGATTCCAATAATAAATTCGTACATGCATACTCCTAAAGACCACCAGTCCACGGCTGAATCTAAGTTATTTCAAGAGGCAGTAAAAATAAAAATTACACATTTATGCTGAGCCAAAGTATCAGAATATTGTGCACGCTGGGGATTATTACCATGTCCAGTTTGGCGAATCAATTCTGAAATAATGAAAAATTAAGAATTTTAATTCAATTGGAAACAACAATAAATTATTGTATTTATAAATATTATTTTTATGATAAACATGCTGCCCTAACCTGGAGCCAAGTAGTCAGGAGTTCCTAAGATTCTTTTGTTTGAAGATATTATTTGCTCTTCAGCAATCATATGAAGAGAAGATAGAGAAACAACATGGCGCTCATTTTTTTCATCAAACATCATAGGTGGTTCACGATCATGACTAACATTAGTCATTGATTTAGCACAATGAATAATATCTGACGTGTGGATTACAGATGAGAAAGCCTTGACATTAAGGGCAGCAATGTCCATGGAAATTCCAGTATGTCCCACAACCACAGTTGTAACCTGATTTTGATTATTATCCACAGAAGGTTCCCGTTTTCTCTTCCTGAAACTACTGTTCTCAGTCAAGGGTTGAGGATGATAATTTGTTTCAGCATTTACCATCCAGTTATTAGGATTTTTATCATGAGTTGGAGAGGCCAACGCTTCACCATGTACTCCAGTGAAGTTATGATGCTGTGTCCCGTAATCTCTTCGTCCAATTTCAGGACTGAGCATTTTATGCCGATGGTGGGATAGTTCTATAGTATTTTGGAATGTTCCCGTGCTAATAGATTTAAAATGCGTATATTTTTCCGGACAGATTGCAGTTGTTAGAAATGATTTGGATCCAGGCTCAATATCGGAAGCATCACAAGAAATATTTGATGTGTACGACAAATCACTCGGATTTGGAGAGTAAAACACATTTTCTTTTTCACCAACGATAGATTCAATAGGAGAAGTATCAGTTGTGTTATGGAAAGGAAGATGGTGAAAGCCTCGTCCTTCTGGAGTTGTAGCATATGATACACAAGTTTCTAAAGGAGAGCTGTGCAGAAGATTGGATGGACGAGATACATTTGAAGATATCAGAGACTCTTCCAGACAAGTTGGCGGGGAGGTGTCCACAGAGATGTTGATAAAAGAAGAATCGTCTTTATTTAGCTTGACACGTTTATCAGGTGGCTTGGAAGGTGTACTGATGATACTCCAGTCATCAGAAATATTCCTAAAACTGATAATTAAAATATTTAATACTTGTACTTACATGCAAAAAACAAAGTGAGAGTGTTTTACATTTTTGATTCTGGTGAGTTTTTAGGTGTTAGCCGAGTCAATGAAGTTGCTTTGCTTGAAGCTGACGTATTATTTGGCTTCCTACGGTTCCTTCTTCGAGATTTGTGAATCCGTCTTGATGTCCCTCCACTTCCCCAACAAACTGGAGTAGACATGAAAGACGAACTATCCTTTTTTACAGAGCCACTCGTGTCTTTAATATGGGACTGAGACAGAATAGGAAATAGTTAGCTGCATGCTAGCAACAATTTAATGAAAAGTGAACGCTAAAAACAGCATTGAACTTACATATGTGAAGTTTGCTTTGAACGACGCGATCTGTCCAGGTGTAAAAGCAGCAGCGTTGGTGTGAGCACTCAAATCTAAACAAGACCGCATGACCGCAATTAGAAAAGTTATATTTTAATCTTTCAATAATTTAGAATCTTTGAATGTAATATTGAAAAGACCATTTACCATCAACCCGACTCAACCCAAAATCAGTAAGTTTTACATGACCTCTGCTATCTAACAGCAGGTTATCAGGTTTAATATCACGGTGAACTATTCCACAAGTGTGCAGGTAATTGATGGCCAATGCGATCTCAGCTATGTAGAATGAGGCAAGTGGCAAAGAAAAAAAACCTAACTGTTGAACTAAGCTTTTCAGATCACCACCAATGCACCACTCCATCTACAATTTTTAAAAAACTAAGTAAATCGATCACAAGGGAGCAAAACAAAAAATACAAATAGGTAACATGTAGCATACCACAAGGTAAATATAGTTGTGCGTTTGAAGCGAGTAGAACAGCTTAACGCAAAAGGGACTGCAAAAAATCGTCACAATTAACTCTTTCGCGCTCGTCGGTCAATGAAACTATATAATGATTTTCGGCTATCTATTCAATCTTACTATTCTCCAGCTATACAAAATGCCTTCCTCTCATTCAAGACGCTGCTTCTCATATTCTTTCTTACAATGTCGCCTTTCTTAATAGCTTTAATCGCATAGGGAAACTCAGGTTTCCCATTCTTATGACCCAAAAATACTTTCCTGTAAATAGAAAAAAAATGATAAAAAACACCGACAAATTAAAATCTTCTTCACTTTTTTTGGTAGTGCAATCCAGTAGTCATCTCACCCGAATGATCCTTTGCTGATGGGTTTAACAAACGTAAAGTCTGAAATATTAGGCTCCATTACAAGCTCGTGCTACTTTCAGTAACTTTTGAACGGGGTCAGTCTTACAATTTAAAAAATAATCGTGTATTGCTCACAGCTTATCACGGTCTTCGCTTAGCTAATCGCGATTTCGCGAATACTCGTTATAATCACTGGTATGACAAGTGAAATTACTTTCCTAAAATGAAAACGGCAACAATAGAATGAACTGCTACCAAATATCTGTGCGTGAATGCAGTGCAATTCAGCCTTGTTTCCTTTAATTAGTCGATTACTTACACAAGTTCGTTGAACAAAGGACGTAAATAAACTAACCCATGACCAAATTTTAGTTAATCTGGTTTATCTTATCTATTAGCAACCTATACGTTAGCCGGAACCGCGCCTCTTTAGCAATTTATGGCTTGCACTTTCACTGTGCTATACAATGCATTACTAGAGTGCCCTGAATGGGTCGTCCATAGTTCTTCTTTCGTCGCTGCTCTGGTTCTTCTGGAGGGCATTATACATGTACTAAATCCGCTATAGAGCAAACATTTTTTTTGTAGGACTTTTTGGTTTGGTTTGGGAACTTTTGTTTGACGACGGCGTGCTCTTCCGCGTGATATCCTGTCCTAACAAGTTTATATTCTTACCTGTTCAATCCTGTTTAATTTCCGGCGTAGCGTATCTCAATGAACTATACCTTTTGACCGTTACGGTATATTCTAAAGAACTCGTGTTTGATGATTTATTTATGCGTAATATACACAAGGTGGTAGAATAAGAAGGTGAAACCTTACAGAGTATTTTACTGTAGCGCCCAGTGGTGACGTAACTGGTAGATTGCTACTCTATGCTCAGGTTACAGACTATGTTTCTATATTGGTATGCACGC
>Ga0210040_10002276_pt1 | contig 27321 bp, 23 predicted proteins | sample CryGeyCG12114_NA_FD_185462 | JGI IMG/M metagenome (GOLD analysis project Ga0210040, IMG submission 185462) | Groundwater microbial communities from aquifer - Crystal Geyser CG19_WC_8/21/14_NA (SPAdes) (version 2) | ecosystem: Environmental > Aquatic > Deep subsurface > Groundwater | place: USA... | reverse complement strand
GCAGACGGGCGGGTCCGGCATCACCGTCCCCGGCTACGGGTTCCTGCTCAACAACGAGCTGACCGACTTCAGCTTCTCGGCCACGACGCCGGGCGTGCCGGAGCCGAACCTGCCGGGGCCGGGCAAGCGGCCCCGCTCGTCGATGTCGCCGACCGTGGTGCTGCAGGACGGCGTGGCCGTGGGCGGTCTCGGCTCGCCCGGCGGCTCGACGATCATCACGACGACGGCGCAGGTGCTCACCGGCTACGTCGACCGCGGGCTGCCGCTCGTCGAGGCGGTCGCCGCGCCGAGGGTGTCCTCGCGCAACGGGTCGACGACGACCGTGGAGCCCGAGATCGCCGACGGACCGCTGGGCGCCGCGCTGCGCGAGCGCGGGCACGAGCTCTCGACGTCGACGGAGATCGGCGCGGCCACCGCGGTGCTCGTGCTCCCCGGCGGGCGCTTCGAGGCCGCGGCGGAGACGTCGCGCCGCGGCGGCGGGGCGGCCGGCGTCGTCGACCCGCGCTGACCTGCGCCGTCCGGGGCGAGCGGGCGACGACTCGCCCCCGGGGTCGGCTCAGGCGGTGACGGGGCGCTGGGCGTAGGCGACCTCGGGGTACTCGATGCCGCAGCCGGTGCAGCGGTACCAGTCCATGCCGCTGACGACGACGCGCAGGTCGGCCGGCGCGCCGCAGTGCGGCAGGTAGCAGGAGCGCTGCGGAGCGGCGGCGCGCTGCGCGGGGATGCGGGCGGCGGTGCGGACGACGTGCAGGGTGCTGGTGCTCATGGCTGGGTCCTGTCCGGGTGTGCGGGCGCCGGATCCTCAGCGTCCGGCGGTCTCGACCCGGCTATCGGCACGTCGTGGCCGGTCCTGCAGTGCCCGTCCTGCAGCGACCGTCTGCTGGGCCCGTCGTGCTGGGCCCGTCGTCCTGGGCCCGTCGTCCTGGGCCCGTCGTCCTGGGCCCGTCGTGCTGGGCCCGTCGTGCTGGGCCGTCGTGCTGGGCCCGTCGTGCCCCGTAGCGTCGCGGTGGTGGGCGAGGGAGCGCAGCGGACGTGGTGGGGGCTCACCGGGGCGGTGGCCGGGGCGCTGGTCGTCCTGCAGGTGGGGCTCGTGCTCAGCTCGGGCGAGCCCGAGCTGGGCGCCCGCCTCGTGCGGACGCTCAGCTACTTCACGATCGACACGAACGCGCTCGTGGCCGTCCTGGGGCTGCTGGTGGCCCTCCGCCCGGAGCGCAGCGGCGCGTGGTGGCGCGCGCTGCGCCTCGGCGCCCCGCTGTGCATCGCGATCGTCGGCGTCGTCTACCACCTGGAGCTGCGCCGGGCGGGGCTGACGGGCCTGGACCTCGTCCTCGACGTGGGCCTGCACTACGTCATGCCCGCGCTGGCGGTCGGAGGGTGGCTCGCCCTCACCCCGCGGGGCCTGGCCGACGCCGGCACCGTGCTGCGCGTCCTCGTCTACCCCCTCGCCTGGTGCGCGTGGACGGCCGCCCACGGCGCGGTGACCGGCTGGTACCCCTACCCCTTCCTCGACGTCACCCAGGTGGGCGCCGGCGGGGCGGCGCTAGGGGTGCTCGTCGTGGCGCTGGTGCTGGCCGTGCTGGCGACCGCTGCCGTCGTCGGTGACCGCGCCGTGGCCCGCCGCGCGGTGCGCTCGGGCGGCTGACCGGCGCGCAGGCGGACCAGCAGGGAGGGGGGAGCCACCCGCCGAGGTGGCGGTCCGCGCCACCTCGGGCTGCCACGACGACGCAGACCCCCACCTCGACGACGAGAGGGAGCGCGTGCGCGTCCCTCACTCCCGGACGGCGCCCTCGAGCATCCCGCGGATGAAGTGGCGCTGGAGGACGAGGTAGACGAGGACCACCGGCAGCGCCACGAGCACCGCGCCGGCGGCGAGCAGCGAGGTGCCCTGGGTGTACTGGCCCTGGAAGAGCGCGAGCCCCAGCGGCGCGGTGCGCAGCTGGCCCGCCGGGGCCATCACCAGCGGGATGAGGAACTCGTTCCAGGTCCACATGAAGACGAGCAGCACGAGCGTCGTGATGGCCGGCCGCCCGATGGGCACGAGCACCGACCACAGGATGCGGTGCGAGCCGGCGCCGTCCAGGCGCGCGGCCTCGATCAGCGAGCGGTTGGTGGTGCGGAAGTAGGCGCGCATCCAGTACGTGCCGAAGGCGACGGACTGGGCCACCTGCGGCAGGGCGATGCCCCAGATCGTGTTCGTGAGCCCGAGGGAGCGCAGGTCGAAGAACAGCGGGACGACGACCACCTCGGCCGGGACCATGATCCCGAGCAGGAAGAGGTAGAAGAGCACCTCGCGGCCGCGGAACTCCATGGTGCCGAAGGCGTACCCGCTCATGATCGACAGCAGCACCGCGGCCACCACGACGACGACGGCGACGAGCGCGGACGTCGCCATGTACTCCCCGAAGCGGCCCTGGACCCACGCGTCGGCGAAGTTCGCCGGGCGCAGCCCCTCTCCGTCGGCGGGCGACTCGGGCGACAGCGCCGCCGCGAGGACCGTGGCCACGGGCCCGAGCGCCAGCAGCGCGAAGAGCACGAGGACGACGTAGCTGGCGGCCCGGTGGGCGGTCGAGCCGCGGGAGGGCCCGCGGGCGGCACCGCTCGCGGCGCCCGGTGCCCCGGAGCGCGCACCGGGCAGGGCGGGCGCGCTCACCGCTGCCGGTCCGCGACGCGGTTGACGAGGAGGTTGATGCCGAAGACGAGCACGGTCAGCACGACGCCCACGGCCGCGGCGGCGCCGACCTCGCCGAGCTCGAAGGCCCGTCGGTAGACCTCGTAGCTCGGCACCGTCGTGGAGGTCCCGGGCCCGCCGCCCGTCGTCACGTACACGAGGTCGAAGGTCTTGAGCGCGGCGATGATCGTCAGCGTCAGCGCCACGGCGATCTCCGGGCGGACGGCCGGCAGCGTGATGGCGCGCAGCTGGCGCGCCGGTCCGGCGCCGTCCAGGCTCGCCGCCTCGTAGAGCTCGGGCGGCACCCGCGCCATGCCCGCCATGAGCAGCACCGTGACCAGGCCGGTGGAGTACCAGGTGCCGATGACGCCGACCGCCGGCAGCGCCGTGGCGTAGTCGCCGAGCCACGTCCGGGTCAGCCCGTCGAGACCGACGGCGCGCAGCAGCTCGTTCAGCGTGCCGTCGGGCGCGTAGATGCGCCGCCACGCGACCGCGACGACGACCATGGCGATGACCTGCGGCAGGAAGACGACCGTGCGGAACAGCGGCAGCCCGCGCACCCGGGCGCGCACCAGCAGCGCCGCCAGCACGAGGCCGATGAGCAGCGGCAGCAGGGAGAAGAAGCCGATGAGCACCAGGGCGTGGCCGAAGGCGTCGCGCAGCCCCTCGTCGGTGAGCACGGCCGCGTAGTTGGCGAGGCCCACGGGCGTGCCGACGGACAGGCCGTCGTAGTCGTAGAAGGAGAACTGCACGGCCCGCGCGAGGGGGTAGAGCAGGAAGGCCCCGTAGACGGCCAGGGCCGGGGCGAGGAAGAGGTACGGCGTCAGCCGCCCCCGGGGCGGACGACCCCGCGCAGGGGCGCTCGCCCCGACGGCCTGCCCCGCTGCGGCCTCAGCCGCCGCTGGACGTGAAGTCGGCATAGTCCTGCTCGAGGGCCTCGGCGGCCTGGTCGGGATCCAGCTCGCCCGCCAGGAGCCCCTGCAGCGTCTGGCCCAGGGTGTCCCCCATGGTGGGCGTCGCGTAGTCGAGGTAGGGCAGCAGGGCCCCACCCGAGCTGACCTCGTCGAAAGCCGTGTAGACGTCGGCCAGCAGGCCTCCCTCCGGGGCGTAGGAGGCGGTGTCGACCACGGGCAGGTTGCCGGTGTCCGCCAGCACCTGCATGGCGTCGTCGCTCGTGAGGAAGTCGAGGTAGGCCGCCGCGACGTCGGGCTCCTCGGCGGCCGTCGTGATCGAGAAGGGGATGCCCGTGCCGCCCGTCGTGGCCAGCTCGCCGCCGTCGGCCGGCGGCGGGGCGAAGAAGCCCGCGTCCTCGCCCATGGCCTCCTGCAGGTCCGGGGCGAGCCAGGAGCCGGCGATCAGGAAGACGCCCTGGCCGTCGGCCAGCTGCTGCCAGGCTGCGTCGTAGTCGGTGCCGTTGACGCCCTCGTTGAACCAGCCCTGCTGCTGCCACGACTGGAGCTCGGTGAGCGCCTCGACGTTCTCGGGGGTCGTCCAGCTGGCGCCCTCGTTGCCGAGGCCGAGCGCCTGGACCTCCTCGGGCGCCACGTGCGCGCCCTGGACGACGCCGAGCACGTGGCCCGCGGGCCAGCCCTCGATGTCGCCCAGGAGCAGGGGCGTCCGGCCGGCGTCCGCCGACGTCTGGAGCGCGGCCTCGAAGTCGGCCCAGGTCTGCGGCACCTGCAGGCCGAGCTCCTCCAGCGCGCTGCGGCTGTAGTAGACGCCGACGACCTCGCCGACCTGCGGCAGGCCGTACAACGACCCCTCGCCGAAGACCGTGCCGTCGGGAGAGTAGGTCGAGTACTGCAGGACGCTCTCGGGGTAGCGGTCGCGCCAGCCGTACGCGTCGGCGTAGGCGTCCAGCGGCACGAGCTGGCCGGAGGCGACGAACTGCCCCATCGTCGCGCGCGCGTTGTTGGTCTGGACGACGTCGGGGGCGTCGTCGCCGGTCAGCGCCAGCCGCAGCGTCGTCGACAGGTCGTCGAAGGACTGCGAGACCCGCTCGATCGTGACGTTCGGGTTCGCCTCCTCGAAGGCGGCGTTGAGCTGGGTGATCTGCTCGTCCTGCCCGCCGCGGACCTCCTGGTCCCACACCGTCAGGGTGACGTCTCCGGCCCCCGAGACGTCCGTGGACACCGGGCCGGTCGGCGCTGCGCCTCCGGCGTCGTCGTCGGCGCCGGAGCCCGGTGCGCACGCCGTCAGGGCGAGCGCGGTGACGGCGGCGAGCCCGACGGCTCGCGACGCCGTCCGGGACGCGCCACGTCTGCCTCGGGGTGCCATCGGGTCCTCCAGGGGGTCGGTGGTCGGGGGGCGGGGGTGCGACGGAGCCTGCCTCACAGGTCCGACGCCAGGGCGAAGGTGGCCTCGGCGCGCCGGACGGCGTCGACGGGACCGCTGGGCAGCAGGTCCGCCAGGAAGCCGTAGCGGCGGGCCAGGTCACCGGCCGCGGGGTCGCCCGCGGCCGCCCGGGCGGACGTCGCAGCCCACCAGTCGGCGATGTCCCCCCACCCCGGCGCCGCGAGCGACCCGCCGAACTGCTGGACCGCCAGCGAGGCCGAGAGGGCCGCGAAGGCCAGGCGCTGGGCCAGGGGCCAGCCGGCGAGCGTCCCGAGCACGACCGAGGCGCCGAAGACGTCACCGGCGCCCGTCGGGTCGACCGCCGCGACGGCGACGCCGGGCACGCGCGCCGTCTCGCCCGTGGTCGCGTCGACGGCGAGCGCGCCGTCGGCGCCGCACGTCACGACGGCGAGCGGCACCCGCTCCGCGAGGGCGACCAGCGCCCGCTCGGGCGAGGACGTGCGCGTGTAGGCCATCGCCTCGACCTCGTTGGGCAGGAAGGCGTGGCAGCTGTCGAGGCGATCCAGGACCGCCGGGTCCCAGACCCCGCTCGGGTCCCAGCCGACGTCCGCGAAGACGGCCGCGCCCTGCTCGCGCGCGACCAGCCACCACGACGCGTCGGCGCCGCCGCCCGGGTCGTCCACCGCTGCGGCCGGCTCCTGGCCGTGCGGCAGCGCGAGCTCGGTGATGACGGCCCGCGAGCGCGGGGGGACGCCGACGAGCTCGGCCTGCGGCACGGGCAGCGGGTGCCCGTGGGTCACCATGCTGCGGTCGCCGCCGTGGGCCATGGACACCGTGACCGCCGAGTGCCGGCCGGGGAAGACCCGCGAGCGCGCGAGGTCGACGCCCTCCTGCTCGCTCAGCACCTGCCAGCAGAACCGCCCGTACACGTCGTCGCCGAAGCCGGCGGCCAGGCCGGTGCGCAGCCCGAGCCGGCTCGTCGCCACCGCCAGGTTCGCGATGCCGCCGGGCAGGGACCCCATGCCCGTCGTCCAGACCTCCGTGCCCGGCGAGGGCGCGGCGTCCAGCCCGGTGAAGACCATGTCGAAGAAGAGCTGGCCGGAGAGGAAGACGTCGAGGAGCGCGGTCCCGGCCCGCTCGTCCTCGCGCACCGCCGCGAGCGGGTCCCAGCGGCGCGGGGCGGTCGCGTCCATGCGCGCTCCCTCCTGCTCGTCCGGTCCTGCTCGTCCCCCGGGGCGCCACCGCAGCGCCGTCCGGCCCCGACCGTAGCCCGGGCGCCGGGTGCGCCGGAGGCACCGGCAGCGGCGCGTGCGCACCTCCCCCGGTGCACGGGCCGGCGTCGTGCAGGGATCATCGGCGCCATGAAGCTCGTGCTCGTCGGTGGTGGTGGCTTCCGCGTCCCCCAGGTGGTCGAGGCGGTCGGGGCGGCGGACGCCGCCGTGCGCGTGGACGAGGTGCACCTGCACGACGTCTCGCCCGAGCGCCTCGCCGTCGTGCGCTCGGTGCTCGACCAGCTGGCGCCCCGGCTCGCGCACCCGCCCCGGATCACCGCGGGCACCGACCTCGACGAGGCGCTGCGCGGGGCGGACTTCGTCTTCTCGGCCATGCGCATCGGCGGCACCGCCGGGCGCGTCCTCGACGAGCGGGTGGCCCTCGACCTGGGCGTCCTCGGCCAGGAGACCGTCGGCCCCGGCGGGCTGTCCTACGCGCTGCGCACGCTGCCGCACGCGCGGCACCTGGCCGAGCGGGTGCGCGCGATGGCGCCGGAGGCCTGGGTCATCAGCTTCACCAACCCGGCGGGGATCGTCACCGAGGCGATGCGCGCCGTCCTCGGCGAGCGCGTCGTCGGCATCTGCGACACCCCGATCGGCCTGGTGCGCAAGGCCGTCCGTGCGGTGGGCGCCCGGCCGGACGCCGACGTCGCCTTCGACTACGCCGGTCTGAACCACCTCGGCTGGCTGCGCTCGCTGCGCGTCGACGGCGTCGAGCGCCTGCCGTCGCTCCTCGCCGACGACGCCGCCCTCGACGGCGTGGAGGAGGCGCGGCTCCTGGGCGCCGAGTGGGTCCGCGCGGTCGGGGCCCTGCCGAACGAGTACCTCTACTACTACTCCTACCCCCGGGAGGCGACGGCGAAGCTGCGCGCGGCGGCGCAGACACGGGGGCAGGTCCTCGACGCCCAGCAGGGCGACTTCTACGCCCGCGTGACGGCGCACCCGGAGCGCGCGCTGGCGACGTGGGAGTCGGTGCACGCCGCGCGAGAGGCCGGCTACATGGCCGAGTCGCGGGCCGAGGACGACGAGCGCCGCGCGGAGGACGTGCAGGGGGGCGGCTACCAGCGCGTCGCGCTGGACCTGATGGCAGCGCTCGTCACGGGGCGGCGAGCGACGATGGTGCTGGACGTCGCGAACGCCGGCGTGCTGCCGGGGCTCCCGGACGACGCCGTGGTCGAGGTGCCGTGCACGGTGGACGCCGACGGCGTGCACCCCCACGCCGTGGCGCCGCTGACCGGCGACATGCTCGGCCTGGTGCAGCAGGTGAAGGCCTCCGAGCAGCTCCTCCTCGAGGCCTCGGCCACCCGCTCGCGCGAGCTCGCGTGGCGCGCCTTCGCCGCTCATCCCCTCGTCGACTCCGTGGCCGTGGCCCGTCAGCTGCTCGACGGCTACCGCGAGGCGCTGCCCGAGGTCGGCCGCGCGCTGGACTGACCGGCTGTCCCGCGGCGTCCGAGCGCCACCGGCGCCGCCCCCCGCACCTCGGGCGCTGCCCGCCGCTCCTCGGCGCGTCAGGACCGCTCGGCGAGCGCCTGCTCCCAGAGGCCGGCCATGCGCTCGCCGAACGCGACGAGCAGCACCTGCTCGACGTCCGTCGTCGCCCCGCGGAGCGCGACGACCGAGACCTGCGCCGCCTCCTCGTCCGGGTAGCCGTAGACGCCCGTGGAGATCGAGGGGAACGCGAGCGACCGCGCGCCCACCTCGTCGGCGCGGGCGAGGGAGGCCGTGTACGCCGACGCCAGCAGCCCGGCGTCCTGCGGGCGCCCGCGGTAGCGGGGGCCGACCGCGTGGACGACCCAGCGCACCGGCGCGAGGTCGAACGCCGGCGTGACCACGGCCGAGCCGGTCGGGCAGGGGGCCAGCGCCCGTGACGCGCGCACCAGCTCGCGCCCCGCGGCCCGGTGCACCGCGGCGTCCACCCCACCGCCGCCCCTGAGCGCCTGGTTCGCCGCCGTCACGACGGCGTCGACCGGCTGCGTCGTCACGTCAGCCCGGACCACCTCGATGCGCACGCCCCCATGGTGGTGGGAGGGCGCGGGTGGCTGCCCGAGGACGGCCTCTGCGCCGACCTCGGGCAGCCACCTCGCTCCGGCGCGACGCGCGTAGCGTGGGCTCCGCGCGATGACCTCGCGCGGGGGCCTCTAGCTCAACTGGCAGAGCAGCGGACTTTTAATCCGCGGGTTGTGGGTTCGAGCCCCACGGGGCTCACGAGTCCGTCAGCGCAGCGGACCGGTGACGTCCGGGACGAAGCGCGAGCGCGTCCGGGGCGGCCGCTGCACCCGGGGCGCCGCGGGTCGCTCGCCCAGGCTCACCTGCGGCGGCTGCACCTGCTCGTAGGGGATCTGCGAGAGCAGGTGGCTGAGGCAGTTCAGCCGCGCCGCGCGCTTGTCGTCGGCCTCGACGACCCACCAGGGCGCGTCCTCGGTGTCGCAGCGGGCGAACATCTCGTCCTTGGCGAGGGAGAAGTCCGCCCAGCGCCGACGCGCCTCCACGTCCATGTCGGAGAGCTTCCACCGGCGCAGCGGGTCGTCCAGCCGCGAGCGCAGCCGGCGCTCCTGCTCGGCGTCGCTGACCGAGAACCAGTACTCGACCAGGACGACGCCGTCCTGGACCAGCATCCGCTCGAACTGCGGCGCCTGCTGGAGGAAGACCTCGAGCTCGGCCTGCGTGCAGAAGCCCATGACCCGCTCCACGCCGGCGCGGTTGTACCAGGACCGGTCGAACAGCACGACCTCCCCCGGCGAGGGCAGGTGCGCGACGTAGCGCTGGAAGTACCACTGCCCCCGCTCGCGCTCGCTCGGTGCCGGCAGCGCGGCGATCCGCACGCTGCGCGGGTTCAGGTACTCGGTGATCCGCTTGATGGCGCCGCCCTTGCCCGCGGCGTCGCGCCCCTCGAAGACCACGACGACGCGCGCCCCGCTCTGGCGCACCCACTCCTGCATGACCACGAGCTCGCGCTGCAGGCGCAGCAGCTCGCGCTCGTACGGGCGCCGGCGCAGCCGCCCCGGCCCGCCGTCCTCCGGGTCGGCCGCGTCGGCGGCAGCGGTCCCGGGAGCCGCCTCCACTCCCGGGCGCACGCCCCGGCTGGATCGTCCGCTCACGGATGTCCTCCTCCGCCGGGCCGCGCACGGCCGACCTGCGTCTGCTCCCGGACGACCCGGGACGCGCACCAACCTGCCCCGGGCCGAGCCTCGGCCGCACGGACCGAGGTCCTCCGCGTGCCCGCTCACCGGCCGCCGACGCACCCCTCCTGCGCACGGCGGCGGGGTGGCGCTCGCCCGATCGGCTGCGGCCCGCTCCTGCGCCGCCCCAGGATGGCCGTCGCACGACGGCCGCACCCCTTCGTCCCGCGACAGGAGCCCGTGTTGATCACCGGACTGCTCGACCTGCGCTTCACCCGCTTCGTCACCCTTCGGGTGCTGAGCGTCCTCTACGTCGCCGTGGTGGCCCTCGACGCGGTCGTCGCGCTCACGCTCCTGAGCCGCTTCCTGATCGTCAACTCGCTGGGGTCGGTCCTGACGGGGCTCGTCGTCGCGCCGCTGGTCTTCGTCGTCTCCACGCTGGTGGCCCGCGTGGTCCTCGAGCTCGTGGCCGTGGTCTTCCGGCTGGCGCAGGACGTGCGCGCCGTCCGTGAGCACCTCACGGCGACGGGCTGACGCCAGGACCCAACCGCGGGGCCCGCGCCCCCGAACCCCCTGCGCAGCGCCGCCCCAGGGGCAGCACCACGCACGGCCCGAGGCGCCGGGGCGCGCACGACCGCTCGGCGCCGATGATCTTCCGGGAGGAACCTCGCATGACTCGCCACCGCACGCTCGCCCTCGCCACCACCGGCGCCCTCGCCCTCGCCCCCGCCCTGCTGCTGGCCGGGCCGGCCAGCGCGGCCACCGGCACGTACGACCTCAGCGCCCAGCTCAGCGAGCTCAACGACAGCGGCGCCAGCTCGGAGGTCACGGGGATGCTGGAGGGCGACGAGCTCACCCTGTCGATCACCTCCTCGGGCCTGCTCGCCGGAGCGCCCCACGCCCAGCACCTCCACATCGGTGGCGCCGGCACGTGCCCCGAGCCGGGCCTGGACCCGGACGGCGACGGCGCCACCGAGACGCTCGAGGCGGCGGACTCCTACGGCGCCATCCAGGTGTCGCTGACCACCGAGGGCGACTCGAGCCCCGACAGCGGCCTCGCCGTGGACCGCTTCCCCGTGGGCGACACCACGTACGAGCGGACGATCGAGGTCTCCGACGAGGTCGCGCAGAGCATCGCGGCCGGCGACGCCGTCGTCGTCCAGCACGGCGTGGACCTCGACGGCTCCGGCGCCTACGACGGTGAGACGATGTCGGACCTCGACCCGACGCTCCCCCAGGAGGCCACCGTGCCCGCCGTCTGCGGCACCTTGAACGCCTCCATGGACATGCCCGCAGGCGGCGCCGACACCGGCGCCGGGGGCGCCGTCGACGGCGCCGACCTCGGCCTCCTCGGCGCGGGCCTCGGCCTCGTGGCCCTCGGGGCGGGCGCCTACGCCGTCCGCCGCCGCTCGGGCGCCTCGCAGGCCTGACGACCATGGCGCGCGAGGCAGCACGGCACCGCGAGCACGGTGGTCGCATCGCCACCGCGGCGTCGGTCGCCTGCGTCGCCGTCGGCCTGGGGCTCGTCGGGTCGGCGCTGGCCGACCAGGCGGACTCCCCGGTGGAGCCGCCGCGCACGTCCGCGGACGTCGCGGCGGCTCCCTTCAGCTCCACGAGCGGCTCGGCTCCCGCGGGAGACGAGGCCACCTCGCTGCCCGCCCCCTCGAAGACCCCCGAGGACGACGCCACGGAGACGGCCGAGCCGACGGGGGCGACCAAGGGCGAAGTCATGCCCACGGACGCGATGGCGCCGGAGGGGGACATCCCCGGCCTCGTCCGGATCCCGCCCCCGCCCCCGCCCGAGACGGCGCCCCCGCCGGAGGCCGAGGTCGTGGCCGAGCCGGTCCGGCTGCGCGTGCCCGCCATCGGCGTCGACACCGACCTGCTGCACCTGGGCCTCAACGAGGACGGGTCGCTCGCCGTCCCACCGCGGACCGGGCCGGACAACCTCAAGGCGTCCTGGTACGACGGCTCGCCGCCGCCGGGCCAGGTCGGGCCGACGGTGCTCGCCGGGCACATCGACTCCCAGGAGGGCCCGTCCGTCTTCTACCGGCTCGGCGAGCTGGTCCCGGGCGACGAGATCTTCGTCGACCGGGCCGACGGCACGACGGCGACCTTCGTCGTGGACACCGCCGAGCGCTACCCCAAGGACGACTTCCCCACCCAGCGCGTCTACGGCAGCACCGACGACCCGCAGGTGCGCCTGATCACGTGCGGAGGCGTCTTCGACCGCTCGGTGGGGCACTACCAGGACAACACCGTGGTCTACGGCCACCTCGTGGACGGCTGAGCACCCGCTCGGCCGACGGCGCCCCTCAGCCGAGCGCCCGGTCCAGGTGCACGGCCGCGCTGATCAGCGCCAGGTGCGAGAGCGCCTGGGGGAAGTTGCCGGTCTGGTGGCCGGTGGCGCTGACCTCCTCGGCGAAGAGCCCGAGGTGGTTGGAGAAGCGCAGCGCCTTCTCGAAGACCTCCTCCGCCTCGTCGAGGCGCCCGGCGCTGGACAGCGCCTCCGCGTACCAGAACGAGCAGGCGACGAAGAAGCCCTCGCCGCCGTCCAGGCCGTCGGCGCCGTCGGTCGGGTAGCGGCGCACGAGGCAGTCGACGACGAGCCGGTCCTCCAGGGCCGCGAGCGTCGCCGCGAAGCGCGGGTCGGTCGGCCCGGCGAACTTCACGAGCGGCAGCATGAGCAGGCTGGCGTCGAGCTGGTCGCGGCCGGCGCTGACGCGGTACCCGCCCGTCGAGGGGTCGAGCCCCTCCTCCTGCACGCGCCGGTACGCGGCGTCGGCGCACGCCTCCCAGCGCTCGCGGGGCGCGGGCAGGCCGCGCTGGCGGGAGAGCCGCAGCGCCCGCTCGAACGCCACCCACACCATCACCTGCGAGAAGGTGTTGCGGCGGGGCTCGCCGCGGCTCTCCCACAGGCCGGCGTCGGCGTCCTCGGCGTGCTCGGCGAGCCACTCGAGGGTCTCGACCACCTGGGTCCAGATGTCCCAGCTGATGGGCCGGACCTTGTTGTAGAGGTAGATCGAGTCCAGCACCTCGCCGTAGGAGTCCAGCTGCCGCTGGTAGGAGGCCGCGTTGCCGGTGCGCACGGGCCGGGAGCCCGCGTACCCGGCGAGGTGGTCGAGCTCCTGCTCCCGCGGGGGCCGCTCGCCCCGCACGGTGTAGACGGGCAGCAGCCCCTGCTCCCCCGCCTCGGCCATGCGCTGCTCGAGCCACGCCAGGAAGGCGTCGGTCTCGTCGGAGAACCCGAGCGTCATGAGCGCGAAGGTGGTGAAGGCGGCGTCGCGCAGCCACGCGTACCGGTAGTCCCAGTTCCGCGCGCCGCCGACCTCCTCGGGCAGGCTCGTCGTCCCGGCGGCCACCACGGCCCCGGTGGGCGCGTACGTCAGCAGCTTCAGGGTGATGGCTGAGCGCATCACGACCTCGCGCCAGCGGCCGCGGTAGCTCGACCGGTGCGCCCACCGCCGCCAGTAGGCGTGGGTCGCGTCGAGCAGCCGCTGCGCCTCCTCGCGCACATCCGCGCCGCGCTCCCCGGGAGCCGCATCGCCCCAGTGCAGCACCAGGGCCAGGGCCTGCCCGCGCCGCAGGAGCACCCGCCCGCGCGCGGCGCCGTCCTCGGCGGCCAGCGCGTGCGACGAGCGCAGCAGGAGCTGCTCGTCCCCGGCGGTGAAGCAGACCCCTCCCTCCACCTCCCGGGCCCCGTGAGCGGCCCGCCCCCAGTCGAAGCCGGGGCGGCAGTCGACGACGACCTCCTGCTCGCCGTCGAGCACCCGCACGAGCCGGACGAGCAGGGGGCGGCGCGCCGCGTCGCCGCCGGGCAGGGCCTCCGCGGGCACCATGCCGTCGAGCACCTCCAGCGTCCCGCGACGGCTGCTGAAGCGGGTCGCGAGGACGGCGGAGCTGGGCAGGTAGTACTGGTGCGTCGTGTCCCACGCGGTGGGCCGCACCGAGAAGCCACCACCACCCTCGCCGAGGAGCCCCGCGAAGACGCCGGGGCTGTCGAAGTCGGGCGCGCAGGCGAAGTCCACCTCGCCGTCCCGCGTGACGAGCATGAGCGTGCGCAGGTCGCCCACGACGCCGTGGTCCTCGACGGGGCAGGGCCGCTGGACGCCCTGGTCGGCCGGGGCGGCCGCCTCCCCGCCGCGCCGGTGCTGGTCGTCGTCGCGGGTGGTCGGCACACCGCGAGCCTCCCCGATGCCGGGCCGGCGCGGGGACCGGGGTGCCGCGCGGGACGTCGTCGCGCTCGCGCTCCCGGGCGGCCACCGGACGGCCACCGCTGCCCCAGTAGGGTGCCGCGCGACCACGGAGGGCCACAGGAGGGGACGCGCGCCGGTGAGCACCGACGGGGCACGCTCGAGGCAGGTGGCCGACGGGCTGACGGCCTGGGTGGACGCCACGGCCGGCGTCGCCGGGGACATGCTGCTCGGCGCGCTGCTCGACGCCGGCGCCGACCTGGCCGTCGTGCAGGGCTGCGTCGACGCGGTCGTCCCCGGCGCGGTCCGCCTCGACGTCCGCGAGGTCGTGCGAGCGCACCTGCGGGCCGTGGAGGTCGACGTGGAGGTCCTCGTCCAGGACCCGCCCTCCCGCACGTGGCGCACGATCCGGCGGGCGCTGGCGGACGCCGACCTGCCGCAGCGGGTCCGGGAGCGGGCCCAGGACGTCTTCGGGCGGCTGGCGGCGGCCGAGGGGCACGTGCACGGGATCCCGCCCGAGGACGTCTCCTTCCACGAGGTCGAGGCGCTCGACGCCATCGCCGACGTCGTGGGCGCGTGCGCCGCGCTGGAGGACCTCGGCGTCGCCGCGCTGCTGACCTCCCCGGTGGCCCTGGGGTCGGGCACCGTCCGCGCCGCCCACGGGGTGCTGCCCGTCCCGACCCCCGCCGTCGTCCAGCTCTCCCGCGGGTGGGACGTCCTCGGCGGCGGGGAGGGCGAGCTCGCGACGCCGACGGGCGTGGCCCTGCTCACCGCCCTGTCCACGGGCAGCGGCCCCCTGCCGCCGCTGCACCTCACCTCCTCCGGCGTGGGAGCCGGCACCCGGGACGCGCCGCAGCGGGCGAACGTCACCCGGGTCCTGCTGGGGACGCCCGCACCGGCCACGGGGGCCGGGGCGCCGAGCGCGCCGGCCGCGGCGGGAGGGCTCGAGCAGGTCGTCGTCCTGGAGGCGACGGTCGACGACCTCGACCCCCGGGTGTGGCCGGAGGTGCTGGAGCGCCTCCTCGAGGACGGCGCGCTGGACGCCTGGCTCTCGCCGACGCTGATGAAGAAGGGCCGCCCCGGCCACGTGCTCCACGTGCTCGCCGTGCCGTCCGCCGCACGCGACCTCTCCTCGCGCGTGCTGGAGCTCACCAGCACCCTCGGCGTGCGGTGGTGGCGCGTCGAGCGCGACGTCCTGGACCGGGCGTGGCGGCCCGTGGGGACCAGCGTCGGCGAGGTCCGCGTCAAGGTCGGACACCGCGACGGCGCGGTCGTGCAGGCGACCCCCGAGCTCGCCGACGCGCTCGCGGCCTCGCGGCGCGCCGGCGCGGCGCTGGCCGACGTCCTCGACGAGGCCCGCGCCGCCGGCCGGGCCGCCGGGCTCGTCCCCGGTGCGCCCTGGCCGCCGCCGCGCTGAGGCGGGGCGGCCCTGGCGGGCGGCCGGGCGGGGCGAGGGGCGAAGGGAGCGACCAGGAGCTAGGAGGCCGCGATCTGCGCCGCGACGCGCCCTGCGCCGTAGCCGTTGTCGATCCCGACGACGCTCACGCCGGGCGCGCCGGCGCTGAGCATGGTGAGCAGCGGCGTGAGACCGGCGAAGGAGCTCCCGTAGCCGACCGACGTCGGCACGGCGACGACGGGGGCGGCCACCAGCCCGGCCACGCATCCTCCCCCTCGGCTCCCCTCGGCCCGCCCCACCTGCTTGCCACGGGTGCTGGACGCCGGGAGAGTCCGTCCGTGGTGAGCGACGTGACCCTCCGGGCGGACGACCCGGTGAGCGAGCTGGCGCACGGCGCCGCCCGCACGGGAGGCGCCACCGACGTCCTCGACGACGAGGCCGTCGTCTCCTTCGTGCACGAGCAGCTCGGCGCCCGAGACCTCGACGGCCGCTCGGTGTGCCTGGTCATCCCCGACGCGACGCGGAGCTGCCCGCTGCCGCTGCTGCTGTCGGCCGTGCACGGCGCCCTCGTCGGCCGCGCCACCCGGGTCACGGCGCTCGTCGCCCTCGGCACGCACGCGGCCATGAGCGAGGAGCAGCTCGCCCGGCACTGCGGCTACCCCGTGGGCGACGTGGACGCCCGCTACCCCGGGATGACGGTGCTCAACCACGCCTGGCAGGACCCGCGCACGTTCGTGACGCTCGGGGCCATCGCGGCCGAGCGGGTCGAGGAGCTCTCGGAGGGCCGGCTCTCCCAGGGCGTGGACGTGCGCATCAACCGCGCCGTCGTCGAGCACGACGTGGTGCTCGTGGTCGGGCCGGTGCTGCCGCACGAGGTCGTCGGCTTCTCGGGCGGCAACAAGTACTTCTTCCCCGGCGTCTCCGGTCCGGAGGTCATCGACCTGTCGCACTGGCTGGGCGCGCTCATCACCAGCGCCGCGATCATCGGCACCCGCGCCGTCACACCCGTCCGGGCGGTCATCGACGAGGCCGCCGCGCTCATCCCGACCGAGACGCTCGCCCTGTGCGCCGTCACCCGGCACGGCGGGGGCGGCCTGCACGCTCTCACCTTCGGCGAGCCGCGGGCCGCCTGGGCGTCCGCGGCCGACGTCGCCGCGCAGACCCACGTGCGCTACCTGGACGCCCCGGTCCGGCGCGTGCTCTCGATCATCCCCCGCAAGTACGAGGACGTGTGGACCGCTGCGAAGGGCTTCTACAAGCTGGAGCCGGTGGTCGCCGACGGCGGCGAGGTGATCCTCTACGCGCCGCACATCACCGAGATCGCGGCCATGCACCCCGAGATCAACACGATCGGCTACCACTGCCGGGACTACTTCACCGGTCAGTGGGACCGCTTCCGGGACGTGCCCTGGGGCGTCCTCGCGCACTCGACCCACCTGCGCGGGGCGGGCACGTGGGACCCCGAGCACGGCGAGCGCCCGCGCGTGCGCGTGACGCTCGCGACCTCCATCCCCGAGGACGTCGTCCGCGCCGCCGCCCTGGAGCACCTCGACCCGGCGACGGTGGACGTCGCCGCCTACGAGGCCGACCCCGGCACGCTCGTCGTCCCCGACGCCGGCGAGGTGCTGCACCGGCTGCGCTGAGCCGCCACGGGCACGTCGAGCAGCGCGCGTGCGCCCCTCGACGCGGCCGGCGGACGCCTCCGGTGGTCCTCGTCGCTACGCGGCGACGGGGGTGACGGCTCGCGCGGTGAGCTCCAGGGACCGCACGCGCGCCGCCGTGGTGGGGGCCGCGTGGGCGGTGATCAGCTCGTCGGCGTCGGCGAGGACCGCGAAGTCGTCGAGCTGGCGGCGGACGTCGTCCGGGGTGCCCGCGGCGGTGTGGGTCATCATCGAGTCCACCTGCGGGCCGGCGCCGGCCTCGAGCAGCATCTCGGCCTCGGCGTCGGTCATCGAGCGGCCGCGGCCGAACAGCGCCACGGCGCGCAGGCGCCGGATGGCCGCGCGGTGCTCCTCGGCCTCCTCGGCGGTGTCCGCGGCGAGCACGTTGACGCCGGCGATGACGTGGGGGGCGTCGAGCTGCTCCGAGGGCTGGAACTCGCGCCGGTACGTCGAGACCGCGGCCTGCAGCGCCTGCGGGGCGAAGTGGGACGCGAAGGCGTACGGCAGCCCCAGCGCCGCGGCGAGGTGGGCGCCGAAGAGGGAGGAGCCGAGGATGTAGAGGGGCACGTCCGTCCCGGCACCCGGCACGGCCTGCACCCCGGGCACCAGCGAGCGGCCCGCGAGGTAGCCCTGCAGCTCCTGCACGTCACGGGGGAAGGAGTCGGCCGCCGACGGGTCGCGCCGCAGGGCGTACATCGTGTTCTGGTCCGACCCCGGGGCCCGCCCCAGGCCCAGGTCGATGCGGCCGGGGTGCACCGACGCCAGGGTCCCGAACTGCTCGGCGATCGTCAGCGGAGCGTGGTTCGGCAGCATGACGCCACCGGCGCCCAGCCGGATGGTGCTCGTGTGCGCCGCGACGTGGGCGATCAGCACCGACGTCGCCGACGAGGCGATGCTCGGCATGTTGTGGTGCTCGGCGTACCAGACCCGCCGGTAGCCGTTCGCCTCCGCGGCCTGCGCGAGAGCCACGCTGCCGGCGACGCTCTCGCCGACGCTGCGGCCCCTGTCGACGGGGGCGAGGTCGAGGACGGACAGGGGGACGGTCATGCGGGTCACCTCGGTGCTCGGAAGCGGGTCCCGGCGACAGGTGGTGACGTCGGGCACCGGCTCCAACGACCCCCTGCCGCCCGGTAGTCCCGGTGCGGCCGACGTCAGGGGGCGCGCACGTCCAACCGCCCGTCCTTCGCCACCACGGGGACCTCTCCGCCGACGTCCACCGAGACGGCGTCGGGGTAGACGATCCCCGCGCCGGTGTTGAGGACCACCACCTCCTCCTCCGCGCCGATCCACCCCGAGCCGCGCAGCCGGCGGACGGCGGCGACGACGGCCGCGCCCTCCGGGCAGAGGAACAGGCCCTCCCGGGCGCCGACGACGCGGAGCTCCTCGAGCAGCTCGGCGTCGTCGACGGCGAGCGCCGTGCCGCCCGTCTCCCGGACGGCCTGCAGCACGAGGAAGTCGCCGAGCGCCTTGGGCACCGTGATCCCGAAGGCGACCGTCGAGGCGCCCACCCACGGCTCGGAGACCTCGGCGCCGGCCTCGAAGGCCCGGACAATGGGTGCGCAGCCGGTCGACTGCACGGCGACGAGCCGGGGCAAGGGGCCGCTGATCCAGCCGAGCTCGAGCAGCTCGTGCAGCGCCTTCCAGATGCCGATCAGCCCGACCCCGCCGCCGGTGGGGTAGGCGATGACGTCGGGCATCCGCCAGCCGAGCTGCTCGGCGATCTCGAAGCCCATCGTCTTCTTGCCCTCGATGCGGTACGGCTCCTTCAGCGTCGCGACGTCGGTCCAGCGCTCCGGGTCCTCGGCGACGGCCGCGGCGACGAGCTTCCCGGCGTCGCTGATGAGCCCGTCGACGAGGTGGAGCTGCGCCCCGGCCGCCACGCACTCGGCCCGGGTGATCACCGGCGCCCCGACCGGCATCGCCACGAGCAGCGGCAGGCCGGCCCGGGCGGCGTAGGCGGCCCAGGCCGCGCCGGCGTTGCCGTTGGTCGGCATCGCGAGGCCGCGCACGCCCAGCTCGGCGGCCCGGGAGACGCCGACCGCGGCGCCGCGCGCCTTGAACGACCCCGTGGGCAGCAGGCCCTCGTCCTTGACGAGCAGGCGCCCCACGCCGAGGTCCTCCGCCATGCGCGGCAGCTCGAGCAGCGGCGTCATCCCCTCCCCGAGGGTCACGACCCCCGCGGGCCACTGCACCGGCAGCAGCTCGTGGTAGCGCCACAGGTCGGGCGACCTGCGCTCGACCTCCTCCGGCGTGACCGCCACGCCGCCGAGGTCGTAGCGCGCCAGGAGCGGGGAGCCGTCACGCGGGCACAGGCCCTGGTGCACCGAGGCGTCCAGGGAGTCCCCGCAGCGGGGGCACTCCAGTCGGGACAGGGTGCTCCAGGGAGGGCCGCCGGCCGTCGTCGCGTCGTCGCTCACCCGGCCATCCTCGCTGCCGCGGCGCCCGCCGCACCCCGCGCCCCGGACGCCGTGCGGGACCTCGCCACGCGGACCGGCAGGATGGCGCCCGTGACGGGACGCGGGGCAGCCGGGGTGGACGCTGCCCGCACCGCTCGAGCCGCGCCGGCGACGGCGCTCGTCGTGACGGCCGTGCTCGTCGTCGCGCTCAGCCTGCGCGGCCCGATCGTGGCCGTCGCGCCGGTGCTCGGGCGCCTCATCGCGGACCTGGGCCTCGACCCGGCCTCGGCGGGGCTGCTGACGACCATCCCCGTCGTCTGCTTCGCCGTCGCCGCTCCGCTGGCCTCGGCGCTCATCGCCCGCGTCGGCCCCGCCTCGGCGGTGTGGTGGTGCCTCGCGGGCGTGGTGGCGGGGACCGCGCTGCGCTCCTCCGGCGGCACGGCGGTCGTCCTCGCCGGCACGGCCGTCATCGGCACCGCCATCACCGTGGGGAACGTCGTCGTCCCCGTGATCATCCGGCGCTCGGTGCCGCCGTCGCGGGCGGGAGCGGCCACGGGCGCCTACACCGCGGCGCTCAACGTCGGCTCGATGCTCACCTCGCTGGGCACCGAGCCCCTCGCCCAGGCGCTCGGGTGGCGGGTGGCCACGGCGTCGTGGGCCCTGCTGGCCGTCGCGGGCGCGGCCCTGTGGGGCGCCGCCACGCTGAGGCGACCGGCGCTGGCCGTCGAGCCCCCGCGCGAGCGGGGCGCCGGCGACGCGCCGGCCCCGGCGGCTCCCGTGCACCGGCCGGCCTGGGCGCCCGCCGTCCTCACCGTCGGCTTCGGCGCCCAGGCGTTCTCCTACTACGGGCTCACCGCCTGGCTGCCGACCCTGCTGGCCGAGCGCCTGGGCCAGAGCCCCGCGGCGGCCGGGGCCGCGTCGTCGGTCTTCCAGCTGCTGGCCGTCGTCGGCGCGCTGGGCGTGCCGGTGCTCCTGGCCCGCACCAGGCCCGCGCGGGTGATGGCCCTCGTGGGCGCCTGCTGGCTGGCGCTGCCGGTGGGGCTCCTGCTCGCCCCGCAGCACTGGCTGCTGTGGACGGCCCTCGGGGGCGCGGCGCAGGGCGGCGTCTTCACCGTCGTGTTCGTCCTCGTGGTCCGCCTGTCGGCGGACGACCGGCAGGCGCGGCGCACGTCCGCGCTCGTGCAGGGGGGCGGCTACGCGCTGGCCTCGCTCGGCCCGTCCGTGCTGGGGGCGGTGCACGACGCGACCGGCGCGTGGGAGAGCGCGCTGCTCGTCGTCGTCGGCGCCCTGGTGGTCCTCGTGCTCGGCGTCGGCGCCGTGGCCGTCAGCAGCGGGCGGGCCGAGCGGGCCTGACCGCGATCAGCCCGGCGGGACCGCCTTGGTGAAGCAGACGCTCACGGGCACGACGTCGTAGGGCGCGAAGACGGGGACGCGCTGCCACCCCTCCCGCTCGTACAGGGCGATGGCCTCGGGCTGGAGGTCGCCGGTGTGCAGGTGCAGGCGCCCGACGCCGAGGGCGCGCGCCGTCCCCTCGACCTGGCGCAGCGCCTGCGTCGCGAGCCCGCGGCGGCGCCCCGCGGGGGCGACGTACACCTTCTTGACCTCCGCGAGGCGGTCGCGCCCCTCCCCCAGCCAGCGCAGCGTCGCGGTCGCCAGCGGCTCCTCCCCCTGCAGCGCCACCCACGTCGTCACCCAGGCCGTCCCCGGGGGCATGACCAGCGCGGAGAACAGGTCCTCGACGTGCGCGTAGCGCACCGACATCTCGGCGTCCATGGCCGCGCGCAGCGCCGTCGGCGCCGGGTCGTCCCAGCCCTGCTCCACCCACCGGACCGGCAGCGGCACCGCGGCACCGCGGCGTGCGCCCCTCTGCGTCGTCGTCACGCCCCGAGCATGCCGCAGGCCGCGCCGGGGTCCGGCGCGGCCTGCGGGGAGATCGGTCGTGCTGCGGGCGGTGCCCGCCGGGGTCAGCGCTCGACGCGCTCGTTCGGCACGCAGTGCGTCATGGTCAGGCCCTCGACGTCGCGGGGGCCGTTCTTGCCGAGGTTGCGGGCCCGCTCGAGCTCGCCGTCGGTCAGCGTCTGCGTGGCCAGCGGCTCGAGCCCGCGGACGTCGTCCGCGGAGATGCCGACGCCCTCGCCGACGCGGGCCCCCAGCTCGTCGTCGCACATGAGCAGGTGCCAGACCATGCGCTCGGCGATCGGCCGGTCGCACGCCGACAGGCCGCCGACGAGGTTGGCGACCAGCTCGTCCTTCTCCCACGGCTCGGACAGCTGGTAGCGCTGTCCCGCCTGCAGGTAGTCGTTCGTGCGCGAGATGCGCTGGCGGGTCAGGCGCCCGGTGATCTCCGGGCCCTGCTCGTCGTGCGTGGGGTAGGTGCCCTCGCGCAGGCCGCCGATGATGGACGGCTCGTAGTTCACCGTCGGGTTGACGCCCTCGGGGCGGTCGACGCCGTGGGCCATGGCGCCGTCGCGCTGGTTGGTCGCCACGCGGGCGCCCTTGGCGCTGTTGACCGGGAGCTGCAGGTAGTTCGGGCCCACCCGGTAGCGCTGGGTGTCGCTGTAGGAGAACGTCCGGCCGACGAGCATCTTGTCGTCGGAGAAGTCCAGGCCGTCCACGAGGACACCGGTGCCGAAGGCGATCTGCTCGCTCTCGCTGAAGAAGTCCTGCGGCACCCCGGTCAGCGTCATGGTGCCGACCTTGCCGAGCGGGAAGCGGTTCTCGTCCCAGACCTTCGTGTCGTCCAGCGGGTCGAAGTCCAGCTCCGGGTGCTCGGAGTCATCCATCATCTGCACGTGCAGGTCCCACTTCGGGTGGTCACCGCGGTTGATCGCGTCGTAGAGGTCGCGCGTGTGCGAGCCCAGGTCGGAGCCCTGCACCACGGCGGCGTCGTCGGCCGTGTAGGACTTCACGCCCTGCTGGGGCAGCCAGTGGTACTTGACCAGCTTGGTCTCGCCCTGGGCGTTCACCCACTTGTAGGTGTTGACGCCGAAGCCCTGCATCTCGCGGTAGGACGCCGGGATGCCGCGCGGCCCGAAGACCAGCGTGACCATGTGCATGGCCTCGGGGCTCTGGGAGATGAAGTCGAAGACCCGGTTCGGGACCTGGCGCTCGAAGTCCACCGGGTTCGGCTTCTGGCTGTGGATGAAGTCGGGGAACTTGATGGCGTCGCGGATGAAGAAGACGCCGAGGTTGTTGCCGACGAGGTCCCAGTTGCCGTCCTCGGTGTAGAACTTCACCGCGAAGCCGCGGGGGTCGCGGGCGACCTCGGAGGAGTCGCGGCCGCCGGCCACCGTGGAGAAGCGGACGGCCAGGTCGGTCTTCTTGCCGGCCTCGCTGAAGAGCTTGGCGCGGGTGTACTTCGCGATGGGCTCGTCGCCGTAGGTCCCCGTGGCCTCGAAGGTGCCGTAGGCGGTGGTGCCGCGGGCGTGGACCACGCGCTCGGGGATCCGCTCGCGGTCGAAGTGGCTGATCTTCTCGAGGAACTGGTAGTTCTCGAGCGTCGCCGGGCCGCGGGAGCCCACCGTGCGCTGGTTCTGGTTGTCGTAGACGGGGTGGCCCTGGCGGTTGGTCAGGACGGGCTGCTCGCCCTGCGTCGTGCGGTCGCCGGTCGTCGTCATGGCTGTCCTCTCCTCGGTCCTCGTCGTCGGGCGGGGCGCCGCGGTCGACGCGCGTCCACCGCTGGGCGGCACCTGCCGCCCGGGCTCGCTTTCTGGACTGGTTCCAACCTAGCCCACCGGGGCATCCCGTGGCACCCCTCCAGCCGACCGCCCCCCGTCAGGGGCGCAGCGTCGGGTCCTGCAGCAGCTCCAGCATCGCGGGGAGCTCGAACACGCGGGCGGTCTCGACCGCCGACCTCGGCCCGCGGTCGGGCTCGGCGCCCGCGCCCAGGAGCGTCCGCACGACCTGCTCGTCCTGGCGGAAGACGGCGGCGGCCAGCGCGGACTGCCCGCGGTCGTTGGTGCGCTCGACGTCGGCGCCGCGCTCGAGCAGCACCCGGACGGCGTCGTGCTGCTGGTGGTAGGCGGCCAGCACGAGCAGCGTGTCGCCGGAGGAGTTGGTCAGGTCGACCGGCACGCCCTTGTCCACGACCTCGGCGAGCTCGTCCGCGCGTCCCTCCCGGGCGGCGTCGAAGACGCCGTGGAGGAAGGCCAGCTCCTCGGGCGTGAGGTCGGCGACCGCGGAGGCGCTGCCGCCCTCGGCCTCCTCCCGGCCGGCGGGGCTGGTGCCGGGCGTCGGCGGCGGTGCGCCGTGGCCGTGCCCCGCGAGGGCTTCCGCGTCGTCGTGCGTCATGCCCCGACGGTAGAGCGGCCCGGTGACGACGCGCGCGTCGTCACCGGGCCGCCCGGCGTGCTCGTCCTCGCGGAGGACGGTCTCAGCGCCGCTTGATCGCCTGGGCCACGCCCGGGCGCGGGACGCGCACCTCGCCGTCGTAGGGGTAGCGCGACACCTGGTTCTCGATGCTCGCGCCGTCGACCTCGCCCGGGTGCTGGACGCACACCATGACCACGCCCTCGTCCACGTCGACCAGCGGCCCGCAGGTCTCCGCGCCGACCGGCACGGCAGGAAGGTGCGCACCTTGCCGCGGTCCGGTCCCTCGGTGGCGACGTGGTGCAGGGCGTCGTTGAGGTCCAGCGAGCCCGGCTGCCCGTCCGTGGAGACCCACAGGCCGCCCTGGCTGTCGAAGGCGACGTTGTCCGGGCAGGCGATGGGCATCACCTCGGAGGCGGGGAGCCCCGAGAAGTAGGTGCTCGGGTCCGAGGGGTCGCCGCAGACGACCGGCAGCGCCCACGTGAAGGTCGTCGCCGTCTGGTCGTCCCCGTCCTCGGTGATCTCCACGATGTGGCCGTAGCGGTTGGCCGCACGCGGGTTGGCGGCGCCCGGCTCCGCTCGTCCGGTGTTGTTCGTGCACGCCATGTAGACCCTGCCGGTGACCGGGTTGCGCTCGACGTCCTCGGGCCGGTCCATGGGCGTCGCGCCGACGGCGGCCGCGGCGCTGCGCGTGAAGGTCAGGACCTCCTCGAGGCTCTGGCCGGGGACCATCGAGCGCCCGTCCATGGTCAGCGGCACCCACTCGCCCGTGCCGTCGTAGTCGCTCGAGGGCTCTCCGTCGACGGAGAGCTTGGCGACGTACAGGTCGCCGTGCTCGAGGACGTCGTGGTCGCGCCCCTGACGGGGGTTGCGCGCCACGCGGTCCCGGGAGACGAACTTGTAGAGGTGCTGCCCGCCCGTGTCGTCGCCCATGTAGCAGACGACGCGGCCGTCGGGGGCGATCGAGGGCGTGGCGCCCTCGTGGCGGAAGCGGCCCATCGCGGTGTGCTTCCTCGGCGTCGAGGACGGGTCGTAGGGGTTCACCTCGACGATCCAGCCGAAGCGGTTGACCTCGTGGGGCTCGTGGGTGAGGTCGAAGCGCTCGTCGACGAGGTCCCAGCCCCGGCCCGTGTCGCTGATGCCGTAGACGGCGTTGCGCTCGTCCGGGGTGCTCGTGTTGCGGAAGTACCCCTGGAAGTTCTCCTCGCCGGACAGGACCGTGCCCCACGGCGTCGTCCCGCCGGCGCAGTTGTTCAGCGTGCCGATCACCGTGGTGCCGTCCGGGTCCGCGGACGTGCGCACCAGCTCGCTGCCGGCGACCGGCCCGGTGAGCCGGAACTGCGTGGTCGAGGCGGTGATGCGGCGGTTGTAGCGCGAGGGCACGACCTTCCACGGGCTCTCGACGCCGGCGCGGCCGACCTCGACGACCGACATGCCGTGCGCCGCCATCGAGATCATCCGCTGCTCGAGCGTGAGGGACTCGTCGTCGGTGTACCCCGGGAACATGATGTTCTCGTTGGTGTACTCGTGGTTGACCACGAGCAGCGCGCGCTTGCCGGAGCCGCCCAGCGGCACGACGGTGAGGTAGTCGACGTTGTAGCCGAACTGCGTGAGCTGCGCCTCCGCCGTCTGGTCGTCCAGGTCGAACTCTGGCGCGCCGAGCTCCACGGGGTCGCCCCAGGCGATGATCGAGTGCCAGTCCCAGCCCTCGGGGACGACGAGGTCGTCCACGTCCGCGGGGATCGGTCCGACGGGCGCGAACCCGGCCATCATGCCCGCGGGGGCCATGGCACCGGGGGCGGAGGCCGCCGCCGCGGCGCGAGAGCCGCGACCGGCGGCCCGGGCGTCCTGCGGCGACAGGGCGCCGCCGGCCACCACGGCCGCGCCCAGGCCGGCCAGGACCGAGCGGCGGGCGATCGCCTGCTGCGCCAGGTGCTCGAACGGGAGGGCCGTCGAGGCGCTGCGGCTCTCGGTCAGGCACGCGTCGCCGCACCGGAAGTGGCACGTCTGCGCAGAGCGTGAGCCGCGGGTGTGCCCGAGCATCGGCAGTGACAGCCGCGAACCCTTCGGCGCGGCCGGTGCACCGGTCTCGTGTGAGCAGTTCGTCGTCATGCGCCCCACCGTGGGCGGCCCCGACGACGCGCAGACCTGACATGAGGGACACCGCGGTGAACAGCGCGTGACGACTGCCGACTGCCCACGCGGGACGTCCCTCCTCGCGCTGCCCCGCTCGTGGCGCGCCCGGGCGGGACCGCGCGGCGCCCGTCCCGCTCGGCGCGCAGGGCGGACGACCGGCGGCGAGGATGAGCCCGTGCCCCTCTCCCGCACCGACCGCCGCCGGCCACCGGCCCAGCCAGGATCCGCCCCGGCGGAGCGGGACCCCAGGTCTGCCGGCCCGGACCTGGCCCGCGCGGCGTGGGGAGCGGCCTGCCTGCTGGGCCCGGGCACCGTAGGGCGGCTGCTGGCGGGCCACGAGCCGGACACCCGTGCGCGCCGCGTGCTCAGGGTGCTCGGCGCCAGGCATCTCGTGCAAGCCGCGGGGATGCGGCTGCTGCCCGCGCCGGTGGGGCTCGTCGGCGGCACGGCCGTCGACGGGCTGCACGCGGTGACGGCACTGCTCGCCGCGCTCGCCGACCCCCGCCGCCGTCGCGCGGAGCTCGCGGACGCCCTCGTCGCCACCGGGTGGTGCCTCTGGAGCGCAGCCCGCTGCCGCCGCCTCCGCTGAGGACGCCGTCGCGGCCCCTCCGGCGTCGTCGGGGAGCGCCTCGGGCATGAGGTGGTCGGCGACTCCAGGCATGCAGGGACGCGCCCGACCCGTCCACGTCTCACGTTCGTGTCGACGACGTGTCCGGGTCTCAGGTTCGTGCCCACCACGACGGCCTCGGGGTGCGGCCCGGCCGAGCTCGGTAGCTGCCGGCGCAGCCCGACCCGTTCTGGGCGCTCACGACCCGTCACGCGGTTCCTGGGCTCCGGGGGTGCTCGAGCCTGCACAGGTCGTCCGCGTGCACGAGCCGTGGCGCGAGCGCACCCCCTCGCACGCGCGGGCGAGCTGCCGTCGACTGACCGGGCCGGTGGTGGGTCACCGGTGGCTGGGCGATCGAGGCCTTCGCCGGTCGACGGCGCCCACACACCGACCTGGACCTCGGCATCCCCCGCGGGGACGCCGAGCTGCTGCGGCGGCACCTGTCCGGTCGCCTCGACGTGCGGGCCGCCGCCCACGGCTCGCTGCACCTCCGCTGCAACCGCGGGCGACCGTGGCCAGGGGACCTGCAGCAAGCTGTGGCTGCGTGCCGGCGGCGCGCAGCGCCTGGGACAGGTAGGCCGCCGCGCGGCGCCGGACCTCGACGTCTTGCTCGAGCCACCGCCACGACGTCGTCCCGGAACTCTCTCGGATGGGGCTCGGGCACGATGCACAGACTCCCAGCGGCACCCACAGGCACCTCAGGTCAGGTGTCACCTGCTCGTGCAGCGCTCCCAGGCGCAGACAGCGGGGCTCAGTCCTGGTAGCGCTCAGCCACGGTCGTGAAGGCCTCCTTGGCCTCCCAGGTGCCGTCGGGTCGGCAAGCGACGATGCCGTAGGCGGCCATGTCCAGGTCCACCGACGGCTCGGGCCAGCGGGGGTAGGTCCAGCTGGCGAAGGTGAACACGAAGGCCCCCTCGACGCCCCCCTCGACCAGGACGTCGAGGACCTCGCTGATCTCCTGGGCCTGCTCCGCCTCGCTGCGCTCGTAGAGCCCGTCCAGCCGCGGCGGAGTGACGGAGCGGTCCACGACCGTCCAGGCCAAGGCCCCGCGGTCGCGCGCCCCGCGGTAGGTGGCGCACCCGAACTCACTGGCGATGACCGGCTTGCCGTGCCGGGCCCAAGCCGCCACGGTTCGGGGAAATCCGTCGCGTGTGCTGGCGTCGCGGTAGGCGTCGACGGCGACGAAGTCGAAGGGCGACCAGTCGACCTGCTCCCACATCCCCGCCGCATACGTGATCGGACCGGAGAAGTGCTCGCGCGCGGTGGCGCAG
>Ga0210040_10002275_pt1 | contig 27328 bp, 31 predicted proteins | sample CryGeyCG12114_NA_FD_185462 | JGI IMG/M metagenome (GOLD analysis project Ga0210040, IMG submission 185462) | Groundwater microbial communities from aquifer - Crystal Geyser CG19_WC_8/21/14_NA (SPAdes) (version 2) | ecosystem: Environmental > Aquatic > Deep subsurface > Groundwater | place: USA... | reverse complement strand
TTTTTTGTAATATTAATATAAATAATTCCTTATCACCCGGCTTCGTCGTAATACCCTCTTGCTGAGGTTTATTTGATCACATATTTTTCGTTACTAGAGCTAAAAAATTAAAAGTTCACAAAACTAAGTAAGGTTAGAAATGTAGACGAATTAAATCAAGTAGATTCCATATGTCTAATCGCGATCTTGTGAGTACTATTGTGCGAGTTGAAAACTTTAAATACAGGTTCAAATATGAAAGAATCTAACCTTAATCTTCACCCTTGTCAATATGTCCGTCAAACTTGAGACAAGTCAGTAGCATATTTGTTTTCCTATTCATTGCTAGCTAACTAACTATTGGTTTTAGTTACAAACAGTAATGCCAACTAGTTTTTCCACCAAAGTGAAGCAAACAAACAACAAACATGAGTAAAGAAAACAAACCAAATGTCCATCTCCATACATATGAAAGTGATTGAAAAAACTCATTAACAACATGGGAATACACTTTGAATGGCTATTAAGGACGGCCCTTCACTTTTTCACTCCATTCTAGGTATATGAATGGCATCCATAATCGTTTCCAATACAATCCATCCGAACAAATGTATACTTTGGGAACAAATATACAAATTTTATGCGTTTTTTAATGATCCAAGGACCACACAAAGTTTCCTGTCACACAAAATTATTATTATTGCTAGTTTAGTTCCTTTTACGACCCATTACCAACTAACTAACTAACTTGTGATAGTTAGTCAGTACCGCCACTGCCGCCGTATGACAAACAAAATCGTGAGATGACAAACACAAAATATTTGGACGACGGTAGTACCAGTACCAGTACTACAGTGAATGTGCTATAGGAGACTGCATTTGAATTTATTGTACTCTCTTTTGTGTAACGTGAAAGATAAATTCTTTACATTCAATATATAGTGAATTCGCATAGAATATAATAGAGCTAACTAACTAAAAAGCTACAACACTAGAAAACGAGTAAAACAGTGGATGAGGAATAATAACAACAACAACATAACAATACAGGAGTGCATATTACTACTAAATGAAACGGACACAAATATTGGCACAAACAATAAAATCGCACAAAGAACTCGCAAATATTTATACACGACATTTCTTCAAAAAGAGCTTTTTCCATAGACTACACTTAACCGATGCATAATATGCTGTGCAATAGTGTTGGAGCTTCAAACTGTCATATATTGATAATTGTTTTAAATAAGTCGTATCATTATTTAGCTCTACTATATAATTTTCAATCGAATACAAATTCAAATCTAAAGGACTATCCAGAGAAAATATTTTCAAGCAGCATAGTGATATCGAGGTCAAGTTTCGAATTTAATCTAAATATCTTGATATCACGTTGACTTCAGGGTACATTTTTTATACATAGATGAATGAGCTCAGGAAAATCACACAAATATGCTACACTTTTTGCACACAAAAATAAATGTATACATTTTCCAAAATTTTTCATCTCTAGTCTGGATATACATTTCGATTTTTTTACAGCCTTTTGGGTCATAAATATTATAATTTAAGTATCCATATTTCTCAGTTCAATGATAATATTGTGTATCTTCTTTTGCTATTTTCATTGGTGAGATGACACTGGTTTTAAGTTCTAAATACCCAAAAAATAGGAGCAATTCACACAAAAATAGTATTGTGCTTCTTCTATCAATAATTAGCTATAGCTTCTGATGACCATGTTTCTTCAATATACTATACACTTGTGATATAAATTCCAAATTTACACAATTCTGTTTGCACTCAGCCACTCAATCTCAATCTCAAGCGCAAAAACTTTAAAACTTTTCTGTTAAAAACAACGAAGTTAGCATACTGGACGACAATAAAACAAATCCTGGCTAACTAAAGAGCACACCAATGCACATAAATCATTCACAGTCTCTATATATTCTCATTCCTTCCCGTTGTCAAACTGTTACTAAAAATTTAACACCAACCGAGCCACGCTACAGTCACATTTGATAAATAAAATTCCAAACCCTTCACATCACTAGAAAAATCCAAAATGGACGACAAACTAACTACCTAAACGAATGAATAAACTCAAGTCACTTTCATTCCCATCAGAAACATACACAGTTAGTTAGTTCCACCCAAGAGAATCTATTATTCACTACTATCCATCTCAGGATGATGATGATGACCAGAAGAAACACTGCCCGTGGGGATCGGTGGGGTGACCGTGAACTGAGGAGACAACTGCGGAGGTCCTTCTCCAGAGCAGAAATCTTCGGAACCCACAGGTAGTCGTGTCATGCTCTGACTTTTGCTACTGGAACTGCTATTGACCACACTGCCACTACCACTGTTCATATGATGATGATGATGATCCCCTTTCCTCTTCTCCATCAATTTCTTCATAAGTACGTCTGAGTCAATGGAACTGAGCACGTTGGCTCCCCCACGGTTCTCAATCATTGTCATGTGCTTGTCACGATGTTCATACGCAGACTCAAAACTACTATCCACGTAGCTATTCTTGGGAGTGAATGGATATGATGAGCAGCCACCGGGATTTAGCTGATCCTCTGATTTGTCATAGCCTCGCAGTTTATGTCGTTTGAATTCAATCTTCTCAATCATCTCACGAGAGTTGAATGAGGGAAGAAAATAGTGTTCCAATGGGAATCCATCTTCGGGCTCGGCACACGAGTTCTGTGGTGTGTAAGGGCATGAGTTGTATGCTGAGCTTTGACTACTGCCACTCTGTAACAGAAAGAATAACAAACTGCTAATAAGTAAAAAGTAGATAGTAGATACTACAAATAATAGTTAGTGAAGTTGGAATTTAAAAGTTTTTGAATCTACCATTACCATTGTAACATTCAACTAACTGAGACCAAAATTCTAAACTTAAAAATGATGCACTTCAATGAAAAGCTAAAAGGGGAATGCAAGCAAGTGAAAACATTCAAGCTTTTATATCAGTTTCAGTTAGTGTATGACTGTATTGCAGACTGCAATTAGGTTAAAAATATTCATGCACTCCAGATTTTTCTAATCTCATTTTTCAGACGTATAGCGTACGCGACACTTGAAAAAGCCGTTAACTTTATTAGCACGGCATTTACTAAACAGAATAAAGATTTCATAAAAATAATTCACATAGAACAAAGTAACATAAATTGAAGGACAAGATACATAGATAACTGACAAACAAAACCAACTACTGGACAAGGTTAGCCTTTTCCAGCCAAAATTAGCAGATACAAATCAGCAGTTCAAGCAGCACTCCTGTTAATGCTAATCATGGTAGTTAGTGCAATAAATGCGGCATACATTAAAACAGAGTCAACGATCGACATACCTGACTTATTGGATCTCCAATGCCAAGGTTTTGCACTGAACTGTACGATATGGAAGGAATGGACATCCCTGGCTTAATTGGACTCATCTCCCCGTTTGGCATTAGTATGTCCACACCAGCTAAAGCATCCAAATCCAGTTGAGACTCTACAATTTTCACAAAAATGACACGAACATTACATATAGGACCATCAATATAGCATTAGACCTGAAACAGTACAATTGACAGCTTTGAACTTACGAGCTTTTGCTTCGAAATGATTGGCTAAAAAAGGAAGGATAAACTTTCTGGACAAAGTCACATTCTTTTGATCATAAGTCCAAAACACACACTGAGCCTCTGAGACATTTTTCACGACCTGTAGCTGCAAGTTTGAGCAACTCTCTAATGGAGATACCACCTACACATGCAAATAAAAAAAATAATAGCATGAATAAAATTAACAACGCGTGAGCACGTTCACTTCATACTGACTTACAAACTAGTTTAAATCATACGGCTATAGCCTAACTAACTAAAAGCTTTGCAAATCCATTCGCCACAGTTTAACTTTAATGAGATGACTCAATTCCAAAGATAGTAATCAAAGACTGAATATATTTCTTACCTGCTTAGCTTTATGAATGCTGTCAGAGAATACAGTAATATCCCTTCTGATTGCATTAGAGTCATTCACCTCCCAGCCCATTAGTACAATAGCACTGCATCGATTAATTTGGAGGAAATTTCGAAGTGCATCTGTTGCACCGGGAAGTTCCAAGAATTTCTACAAACCCATTCACCAAAACATTAAAACACACGTATAAAATAAAACTATTTGGAAATGAGTTCTTTTAAGTGATTTTAAAATGCATACCTGAGACAAAAGTGGAACAGCGGGAATGGCAACAGTGATTTCAGGTGTTTTCAAAAGCTTACAATCTTTTCTCAACAACTGTTCAGTTGAGAGGTTAGAAATATCGGAACGTGCTTGCACAATAGGAGAGTATACTTGGTCACGAGAAGGGGTTTTCCCTGTCACTTTAAGAAGACATTCCTCCAGTTCGGCAATGATTTTGATATCTTTTCGGGTAGCTCTTTGAGCAGTGGCAGATAAATTGATTGTATCAAGCAGAATGGTTCCTGAATAGAATGAAAACACATACATAAATAAAGCAATGACATCAGTATGAAAATACTTTACGGATTGAATAATCCATCAAACTGAACCCACCGTACAAAAGTTGGCAAATGACTTCATTCTGATCGAAAAGTCCAAGTGCCATTTCAGCCACTAACGTACAACATGAACCCACTGGTTCAATAAGATCTCGACGATCCAAGGGCTTATCCCTTTTGTGATGATCTATGACACGAACCACACTGGGTTGCAAATGAGAGTCAGCAGCAGCAAGCATATTGTGGTCAACTAATGTCAACTTGAGTTTTCCTTCGGCTTGTAGAGCTTGCAAGTCAATTTCATCCCTGCAATGCATACATAAATCATAGTATTTAATTTTAGCTTTTTGACACATAAAACACTGGTACTAACTAGCTAACCAGCCCAAAATATATTAGTTTTTCGGCTTCGTCACGAGAATGAGGTTAAATTATCAATATTAGCATTACAAACTAGCTTTAACGCATAAATCGACACTTACTTGCAAATTAGGGAGTCCAAGCGAATGCTATTAGCAGCAAGAAAGTAGGTAACTTCCGTCCGTAATGGAAAATCTTCACGAGTGCAGTTGATAACGGGGAACACAAAGGATTGTTGATCGACAATTTTGTTCTCCTTTTCCTCTTTTGACAAGGACAATGCGGAATAGTAGGCGGTCACTATAGACGAAACAACAGAGTCCAAGTCGGCAGCTTCATTCCCCAAAACTACGTAGGTGTCCCCCAAATTGTTCTGAAATTAAAATGAAATTAATTCATAAGCGGAATACGAATAACGAATTAAAAAACATCACATACGCACTATACGAAAGTATAACTTACAGTGACAGCAGTATCGACACATTTCTTAGTGGACGACAAGAATGACTGTAGCGATGTCAGATCCATTGTATGAATATTTTGAGTATCAGAAATATTAATAGTACAATAATACGTAAAAGACAAAGTTTTCTTGATCGGATCTTTAAAATATTTCCCTCCTTTATTGATGATTGAATGCCGATTCCCAAAATCTGGTACAACCGACAACAATCTTGGTTGCGATGATGACGTTGATATCGAAACACGACGCTGCAAAAATTCTCCGGCCAATCTTCTCGACCCAAAATTTATCCACTTGAATGCCACAATTAGTTCGTTCCGTCAATCAAATTTGTACTGTATTTCCCATCAGGATTCTGCCGAGTCAAAGTTCGAAATTTTAATATAACAAACAAAATGAACATCAAACCTTTCAACATTGAAAAATTCAACGAATTAACGTGTATCTATCTGATCAGAAATCTTAAAATTGCCTCTAAATTACACGAAATAGACTTTCAAACTGAGCTTGGTATTCTTGAGTATTATTTATTACGAAGGGATGATTAAATTAACCAGGTAAACAAACGTATTACTCAGCGGATACAGGTGATAAAAACAAGAGAGCCAGTCAAACACAGCACCATCAACACATTCCAGTACACTACACATGCTCCCTCACTACACATTTACATACAGTCACTGAAAGAATGAAATGCAGCCGATAGACGACAATAAAATTACGAAGGGTAGAATTTACTCTTACTCTATCTAAAAAAGAAACCTAGAGATGACCTTGAACATATTCACTCCATTCCATATACACTCCAACAATTTACTCATATTCACAACCAGCCTTTTACTCAGCAAGGGTCAGCAGCAATCTGCAATATAGCAAACCTACTTGAATGCTGCCTACGTGCTTCATGTGTGAAAACTTGTTGCAATGCAAAGATTGAATATAAAGAACTTGATGAAAATAATGGTATATCTTCATCTTTGATGTTAAATGACTTCTCATTGGTTCTAAAAGCCAAAAGATGCAATCATAAAAGTCTTTAATCTTATCAAACCATGTCTACGTAGAGGGAAAAGCTGCCCCTCAGCAGGGCTAACTATAGGACCAAAATAAGTCCACTCAATCTCTTTATCACATTTACAATCGCATCCCAAGTAAATAATACAATATGGCAAATGAAATGAGATTGTCATTATTAGTCCTCATCATTTTTTTTTTGCAATACACGACACGACAATGTGTCATATTATCAAAATCCATTTTGCGTTTGTCTACATATGATGAAAGGAAATGGATTCCTGATTGCAATATTGGATAAAAATGTCGTCCTTTGTGCGTTACTGTAGCCCATGCATTACATTTTTGTTGCCATTTACTTGTACACATGAATTCAGACGAGACATGATTGTTATTACAATCCAAGTATAAACAAGAGACCTATTCGAGACAAATATAAAATTGCTTACTTGAGTGGCTAGGTTAGTAATATGCAAAAATTACTGTATTACACAGTAAGTAACCTTTCAAATCAATAATGGCAGTTCAATGATCAAACTATAACTACTTAAATTATCATTCATCAGTACCTCTATTTACCCTAGAGGTACGAACTACCTTACTATTATACTACATTGTTCTTATTCTGATTGATCTGTATTTTTCTTGTCGCTCACCACACTGACTGAGATACATTCACCTCAACACAACACGAAAACAAGTATACACTGCTATATAGTATATGTAATGTACTACTGAACCTACCAAAGTAAACAATTATTTAGCCACCATAACAAACTATCAACCTCAAAAAATTAGATTGTAAAACCGCATAATGGACTCATAAATATCTGAGGAAATTTTAAAAACAACTTACCAACCCAATGTAAAAACTTTAGAGCGTCATTTTCCAATTTTCGTGCTCACCACTGGAACAGCAACTAACTATAAAACGTACAATGAACACAAATACACTATTAAATGTTCGTAGTGTGGTGATGATAGATAGTAGTATTTGTAGACACTAAAATGTGTGCTTATTGTGTCTTCCGTGAGGATGAATGTATTTTGTAGTCATTTACAATTTCCAGTACAGCAAGGAGCTATACACAAATGTATATTCACGGCTACACACAACACATGAGTGAGTGAATTCAAGTTAGAATGTTTGTAATCATCAAACTAATAGTAGTAAGTAACTAAACAAAAAAATTCTGGATACCGTCTGGTTTATTTGACTCCCCATGCAAGAGAAATATATACACTGGTTCTGGTTTGGTTTGATCCGTGTATTGCTCATAATGTTTTGCAGTGTTACTAACTAACTAACAAAACTATGCATATATGCTATATTAGTTAGTTAGTTAGTTGAGTGAGCGAGAATATCCAAAAAAATGTACAGTCTAGCTAACTAATGTTTGTTTGCACGGTGAACACCTACAGGGAACATTTCCATATGTTTATAGGCAAATAAGTACTTGAGAGATAGTAAGAGTTTTAGTCGGCAACACACTTAACTAATGCATGGGGTTGTAAACTCCCAAATAAAATGCAGTGCATCCAGTATTTGCGATTCTGTTTAAACCGAGTAAATGGTCATTGCAAACAAACATTGGGTCTTGGCTCTACCTTTGGTTCTCTGTCTCTCGCGTAGATAGGGAAATGTTTGCTTTGCAAAACTGAACAATGCTTTAAATTTATGATGAATACTCGTGGAACTACCACCTATGATTTTTGCACCGGCAAAACAAGTCTATATGGATTCAATGGATTTTGTCAAGAAGAACTCTTTTATTTTGAATTCTCGCATGAATGCAACAAAAAATTCATGTAATGCCGATTAGCATGAACTGAAAGGCGTCTGACAAATCCATCCTACATGGTCTATTTAATGATGCTATTTCCAGACCTCTTAACTCATTCCCAGAGCATGAAATTCTCCAGAAAATTGAGATATTTATCTTGAAACTTGCTATCATTTCGTAAATACAAATAAACACGGAAAAAATTTATCGTATAAAGGGGAGTAACTAACTATTACGAATTGTAAATTGAATGTGTAAACACAATTAGCCTTGACAGTGCATTCAAACGAGCTGGAAATTGATCATTACCGGTTTTCTTTGATGTCTAAAATTACCAACAGCCATTTAAGCTCCATAATTAGTATACTTAGGTAGTCCTATTTATGATATGTAAAATGTAGAATGAATCTTTCACATGATACAAAAAAAATTCATTCTATGCTTTTCCCATAGCAAATATTACTAGTTCTCGTTTCCCAGTGAAAACGTAGTCACATCTTTACACATGTGTGTACGACCTACCATGTGACTATCCTTATCACAAAATGCGACCAAAAATACTCGTGTCCTGATCTTCTCTTCTACTTGCAAACTAACTATTGATAGTTTCATATTGCTAACTATAAATTCTAAATTTTCATTCGCACATTTTATTTCTAACCCCTCATCTCAAGGATCATAAAAAATGAATGCTAGCAAATTAATCTTGTTTTCCCCTGTTGTAAGGAGTTTGCATTCTACATCTGTACGAAATGCTTCCTCAGGAGGTAACAAAATTGAACATTAAATTTCTATGTATACTGCCAAATGACATAAAAATTAACTGAATGATAAATATACAGCATTAGTTTAAATGTGAACAGTTAACAGTAGTACTACTCAAACTTATTTACTTTTAGCTAGTAATTTGAACTTACTTGTTCACTGTGTTCTCAAGCAGACTGTGCATTTTGAAAAATATATTTTTATAGTCTTCAAACCTTAACTAACTAAGTACAACTGAGAAATGAAGAATTTTTTTGAAATTATTGTTAATGGCCGCAGGACACACAATCGGTTTCATTGGGTTGGGGAACATGGGTTCCCACATGGCTACTAATTTGGTGAAAAAAGGACATTCCTTGGTCGTCTACGATTTGCAGTCGGCTGCTACACAATCTCTGGAAAAACTTGGAGCCAAAGTGGCCACTTCGCCGGCTGAATTGGCTTCCCAAGTGGATCGAGTTGTGACCATGCTACCTGCTAGTCCTCATGTTCGTAGTTGCTATATTGGAGACGGGGGACTTGTCCAGTAATTTTAAAAAAAGCATTTAAATTTACACTGCAAAGATAGCCAGCAAATGACAAATGCTTTCCTATTTATTTACATTCTTAGAGCCGCTAAGCCAGGTACGATATTCCTGGATAGCAGTACAATTGATCCCGACACATCCAAAGAGGTAGCGGCTATAGCTAAAGAGAAAAAACTCACATACTTGGATGTACCTGTTTCTGGAGGTAACTACAAATGTAAATCTAAAAATTCCCCCCAAAAGCTGAAAAAACAAAGAGTCTATCTGAAAGCTGTAACTGCAAACTATGCAAATATACAGGAACTGGAGCAGCTAAAGCCGGCACATTGACTTTTATGGCTGGTGGTCCCCAAAAGGAATTCGAGCAAATTGAATCCATATTACTAGACATGGGGAAAAAGGCTTTTCTATGCGGTCAAGTTGGATCTGGCCAGGCTGCAAAGATTTGCAACAATATGCTTTTAGGTACATCATAAAAGTACGTGTTACAAATCTTCATTTTGTCCAAAATTCAAGTTCTCATATCAAAACCATACGTTTCAGGAATATGTATGATCGGTACATCGGAAACGATGAACTTGGGAATGAAAATGGGCCTGGATCCCAAAGTACTGGCCAACATAGTGAATTCCAGTTCAGGCCGTAACTGGTCCTCTGATACATACAATCCAGTACCTGGAGTGATGGAGAATGTTCCATCCTCAAATAATTATGCCGGAGGATTCGGAACAGCACTAATGACCAAAGATTTGGGACTAGCTCAAAACGCTGCAGTCGGTAACTCAGCCCCCACTCCATTGGGAGGACTGGCTTTAGCAATCTATAGAACCATGTGTGCAAAAGGGTACAGTCAAAAAGATTTCTCCTCTGTGTTCAAATTTTTCGAGGAGGATAAATGAAAAGGATCTGACAATGAGATCTTAACCCGTGATGACTATGTTTCAAAATTAATTAATTACTAAAAGTAACTAACAGCAGAAAATCTCTGAATATTCTAATCAAATCGCGTTGTTTTAGTTATGTAGCAATAATTTCATTCCACAGGATGATCAATGTACACAATACATAATGCATGACAATTTATTTTTGTGAAACAGAGAAAATATATTATTTAGCCCGGAATAAAAAAATTATGCGGTCGAGATGCATATGCAATGGAAATCATGTCAACTTTCCAAGCATTCATTTATTTCGTCGTATTTTCCATTCATTCTTTGCATATTAGTTCGTTACTAGATGAGTACATAAATAAATTGGGTGAACAATATGGTATTTCGATATGCACATTGCGTGTACTAAAACATGCAATAATAAAATCTGGGACACTAAACTAACAAAAACATCTAATAATCTAAAACGAGTATTGCTTACTCCCGTACCTCCCATAAATAGTTCAGATATTTAACACATTCTCAACCTTTTGTACATTTTTACAGCACATTTTAACCATAAATCTATAACCTTAAACCAATTTAATATGTACACAAAAAAGGGAGAAGAAAAAACACACAACCATACCATTAATTAATATTTGGGGTACTCATCCTATACCTTCAACTGTACAACATCCTGCCATGTTTGCTGATGAACTTTTCAGTTAGTATTGCAGTACTGCATATGAAAGACATTTAAACGTACCTAATTTCAATTTCTAAATCATGGTAAGCAAGCTATTAGATAGTTCGTTAGTTACAGTTAATCTTAGTTCATTTTCCATCCGTGGAGATAGAAATAGAATCTAATAAAACTAACTTTAATCTAACTACTTTAATTAAATATCAAGTCTTTCATTTTAACCAAGTGTTATAAAGAAGCTCAAATAGTACGGTGAATTTCAGAATACAATGAATGACTATTCATTATTTTGTAATGGTACAATTAAAGACACAAAAACATTCAGAGAGACAACAGGACTAGTTGATGATGGATGATGAATACATTCATTGGCATTTTGTAAATCTTTAAAGCCACTAACAAACTACATATCAAACTATTAAGCTAGCTCACAAGTTTTCAATACTTTTCATTAGTAAAGACCAGCCAAGACCAGCTTTAGTTCTAGTTAGAAACTTACTCTCAATAGATTCAGTTGTATGTTTTCTATTGATTTACGCAGGTAGGAAAATAGATGTGAAATGATTGGTTTGTTAACTTCATAGCAGTGTCGCATAGGGAATACTAAAATGTGGTGAATTCATATTGAATACTGAAGAAGAACATTTTGTGACCACGTTGGAATCTACAAGCCAATGTTGTTACAATCTTTGGGTCTAGTTCAATCAACAGATTAAATTCGTTTGATGGCCATAACTAACTAGCAATGAAATCTAATTGTGCTTTTCAAGGAAATTTATTTCTTTTTATAGCCATATAAATATTGTCGAGTACTACTAACTGTAATCAATAGAGTAGGTAATCAACAATAGGTACTAACTAGAAAAAGTAAGTAAGGCCTTCCCTGTTCAATCCTCTTTTTTCTCCTCTTCTTTGGATTCTGATGTTTCCTCTTGCTCCACCAGTTGAGCCTGACTAACTTCTTCGTCCGTGATTATTTCCATTTCCTCCTTTTCTGACTTCATGGACCCCTCAGGGGATGAACTCACTTTGCCCACATGTTCATCCCCTTCAGTTGATTCTCTAACAATATCTGAGGTGTTTGCAGCTTCGTCCCCATCTTTTGATTCACTAGTTTCATCTTCTTTCACCACACTGGAGTCCATTTCTTCAATGAGAATTGTATTCTTGGGCAAAGTTGCCGCCTGTGGTCTTTGCTGACGGGGTGGGTTGTATTGGCGACAGAAAACGCATCTGTATCCTAATTGTGACGAAAAATTCATTACATTGCATTCAAACATGTATAAAGCTCCATGGTACAGGTAATTAGTAAATACTTTACTTACCAATAAAAGGAAAGTCCTCCGGAGTAGCCAAACCATTATGTGTAGCACAATAACGACAAACCAATGCAAACCTATTTTGTGCTCCATCCCCAATCATATAGTCCACAATTTTGTCCATCCAACCCATAGGCCTGTTGTGTACAGTTGGATTTACTGGTGTAGAAGGCAACATTAACCGCGGGGGTTGCATGAATACACTTGGAGATGGTCCAGGTGCTCCTATTTTTTCAATTTAAATAAAAAAATACATGAAACACCAGACAAAGTACGTGAACAAAGGTCTGAAAAAGTAGCACTCTGAAACAAGAAAACCATGTCACATAGAAATTAGGAACGTCAAATTGAGTAGTAGTAGTACATCAGAGATTATGGAAAAAAACAAAATTACGTTTGATTAACATAAAATCCAATGCACACCACTGTTAACCACAATAGATTATTAAGGATAGAATTTTAGTAGGCAGTATGTTAAGCAGTGCTCCTAACTTACTATAATTGTAAGTAGGATTATGAGAATTGGCAGGCGTGGGTGGAGGCATCAAAGCAGGTCGAAAAGAATTCGACTGTTGACGAAAATACTGACCAGGAGCTGGCAATCTGGGGGTGAAACTGGGAACAGGGTTCCCAGGGGAAGGTACAGTTCTTCGACGTAAATTGGGATTATTATTCGCGTAGTTTGTGATGGGAGTTCGATTCCCAGGAGAGGCTCCGGGCCTATTGGGAGTCAACCCGGCTTGTTGATTGGCTAAATATTTGGGGAGTAGCTGACTCGGGGCAAATTTTTCTAAGATCTCTTTGGCCACTTTGAAGGTTTCGTTTTCCATTACATCGTCCAAGATCTGTTGCTTTTCTTTCTTTAGAGATTCGTATGTTTCTTTGTTTAGTACTATTTTACGCTCATACCACCATGAGACCAGTTGTCTTATGAGCCAGCCTCTGAGATTAGAAAATTTCAGCGATTAATTTTAAGTTTAGACTTAGACTGTAGTCCCAGTGGGGCGTGGGGGTTGTAATATGAATTTTATGCACTCACATCAATGGAATAACCACGAAAGGAACGGCATACATTAACTGATCAGTCCAATCTAAATCAGGGGGCCGGAGCAAATACACAATCAAAGCGAATATAATGTAAATTATTGCAGAGACTAGAAGAACGCGCCCTAAAATCCTTTTCTCTTTCAGTTGTGTGTCAATTTGAAAGCGATGGATTTCACGCATTTTCTGAAAAGTTTAACAGGTTTAGTAGAACTGTTCAAATACTTTCATAATCCTATAATCGTTAATTTCAACAGTGGTTACTTACTTTTTCAATAGTTTCTAATTGATCTTTGGTGGACGCCTTCGCCCGCTACAAAAGTAATTGAATTTTTATCACGTTACACAGCAATGAAATTGGAAAATTTCAATAAAATGAAAAATATGCCTGAATCACTTACCCGAAACTTAGATAGAATGAATCCCATTTTATTTTGAGCAAATATAGAGCCAAAATGTGCTTGAAATTATTATTTTCTATTTTTATTAAATTTTGTATTGTCCGTCCATACGTTGACTGTAACTCCAAATCTTTCGTAAAAACAATTTAGTAAAACTTTCGAAATACAAATTTAAGCCTGCATCGTAGTAACTTAATAACCAACCTTAAATGCGGATTGATTATTTTATTTGCACAAAACGGAGTCGACTTTAATTTCGGAGTTTACAAAACAAATCAGCAAATCTTTTCAACTGCTGACTGTTTTAGCAACAAAATGAAATAGTAGTTTCCCGCTTTATCTATTTTCTTTGATTTTTCCTGACTGCTCAAAGATGAAAAAAAAGCAATGCTTTCCTTAAAACCCGTTTTCAATTCTCAGTCTCAGTCATAATTGGAAAAATTAACAAAGGCCCAGTAAGATGGTTTTCTTAACGATACTTTCTTCATAAATATAAATTTACAAAAATTTTCGAACATATTGTATTTGAGAAGAAGTAGCAGTCGTACACTTCTTTCCTTATCATGTTTTTTGGCACTCGTACATACAGACCCAGGTTGATACTAATAATAGGAACCTGATATTGATACTGATATTCTTAGCAATGAAATGAATGCAATGGAACAAACGTAAATCAGAAATGCAGAATGTAATGTGTGCCAGAGAAGAACAAGTAAGTGCAAAGCAAACTGAATAACAAGTTTAAAATAAATTCGATTGTTTTCTGCACACTGCACAAAACAATCTATATTAGACTTCCAGATTTCCGTTTGCATGTAGAAGGGTAAAAAGAATCAAGTAAAAAAATGTCCATAGTCCATACAATAAAACAATAAGAACAGTTTTATTTCAAAAGTTCAGTTGACTAGCATCACATAAAAACACGAAATACACGGAATAATGAGTTTTGGCATGCATGCGGATAAAGTACAGGAAATTAAATAATATAGTCATTATGACTTCTTGTGAAAACCTCATCTTATTCCCTATTCCAAACATCCCAACAGTTCACAGGATAGTCTCCTCTACTAATCACAAATTACGTATAGTAGGATTCAGATCATTGAAGTAAGGATGTGCCATGGCTTCTTCGGACGAAAGTCTTTGTAATGGATTGCAAACTAGGAGTCTTTGTAACAAATCTCTTCCTTTGCTGTTCAATTTTGGGACCACTTGCGCCAATGAGGTGGTTGGATGATACATTGGGAACGGTTTGTAATCTGGAAGTTGAGAATGACCTGCCCAAGTCTCATCGGTTGGAGTCCCCAAGAGTTTGAATATACGTTTCAGTTGGTCATCCACATCACTGCCAGGGAAGAGTGGTCGACCCGCATTTGCTAACTCTGCAACAGGAAGACAAGTTAGTGCTGAAGAATTTCTACGATGCAATAATACTGGATTCGAAAGAACTGTGTGTGAAAGAACACAAACCAGCAAAAATGCAGCCTGCGGACCACATGTCAATAGATGTGTTGTACAATTTGGCTCCAAATAGCACATCAGGAGGTCGATACCTGTACGAGAAGTTAAAAGCAAATTGCAATTTGGATGGTAAAATGTGAACCACAAAGAAATAAGAAATGCTTACCACAAAGTAACAACTTCAGCTGAATAGCATTTTACAGGAATCCCAAAAGCTCTTGCTAGACCAAAATCTGCAAGTTTCAATTCCCCATTCTGCAAAGTGAGTATCATTTGTAAGCAATTTATAGCCCACTATCTTGCAAGCACATCGCATAAACAGTGTTAAAAATACCTTGTTTATCAACAGATTTTGTGGTTTCAAATCCCGGTGCAAAACATTATGCCCATGACAAAATGCCAAGCCCCTGAGTAGCTGAAACCTATAATAAAAAATAAGATCCATAGCAAAACATGAATTCTCTGTTTAATCAACTTTGCTCTCATAAACTAATAAACTCCCTTACATGAATGATCTGACAATATCCAGATCAATGTCCCCATTCAATGAGTCAAAATACTTTTTCAAGTCCTGATCACAATGTTCGAATACTAGAGTCAGTTTTTTGTCGGAATGTAGGACATCATAGAGTCTCACGATGTTTCTGTGCTTCAGTTCCTTGAGCAAGCAAATCTCACGTAGAGCAGACGAAGGTACACCCTGTAATCAAAAAATATACATTAATAATTCAATTTAGTACAATTGGTTGATTAGAAACTTGCAATAACTATACAACCAAATAGTAGTCGTCTTTAAAACTACGATTGTATAGTTCACTTTACCTCATCCTCATCATCCAAGCGAACGCGTTTCAAAGCTACTATTTCCAAAGTCTCCCGATTTTTCGCCTTGAAAACAGTTCCGTACGTACCTAGTGGTCAAAACACGCACCATGTTAGCTGTGTACACATACCGTACAAATAACTACGCTAAAATAAAGGTAAATAAGCACATACCTTCGCCGATTTTCTCAAGCTTCTCGTATTTTTGCATCGCTTCCTATTCTAATTCACAAACCTTGGGGTTTGCCAAATTCACAATAGAGCACACTTTGCTGAACTGTTCGGAAGGATTTTCGAAACCCGGTGTCAATCCATTTTTGATAATTATAAATAATTAATTTACATTAGGCTCCTCTAAACAATTTCAACAAAACAACAATAGTCAAATTCAAATAGCAGTGAATTCGCGGCAGAAAAATGTAACCAATGGTTTAGTAGCGTCCTTCACCATTGAAAAATTCCATACAGTAAATTTGAACTGGGCTTTATATTGGCAAAAATGTTAGCGTCAAGCAAAATATATTATTTAGGTTAAAAAAAGGAGTTTAAATAAATATTTTCTCCATGAAATTTTTATTTTGAATTCCGTATAGTGCTTTGTTTGTTCGAGAAGTAGCAAAACTGTATTTTGTCTGGTGATCCTTTTTTGGTCTTCAAATGGCGCAGCGTTTTCCCGGCGGGGGAGTAGCCATACCGGGCCCTGGTTCGTCAATTCCGTCTCCAGCTCAAGGGCAACAGCGATATCCTCCCCCTGCTGGTTCTCCAGTACGACCATATGGATCTCCAGGTTACGGGGTAATTGGATTTACCAACTACTCATTTAATCTAGTTATCTAGTTTTTTTTTTTGCTCTCTAAACGTTACGACAAAATTTATCACGCATCTGTCAATCAATTTCTGTAGCCCCGACCGGGATACCCGGGATCTACTCAAGTAATGATGCCACCACGTACTCCTCAGCCCCCTGGTCAATTTCATAACATGCAGAGGCCTCCGATGAATCATCCTGCGGCTGCTAAAAGACAAGCTCCTGATCCTAGATCTGCTCAAGTTAAAGGGTACTATTTTCCGTTATAAGATGAAAATACAAGCAATAAAATTTACATAGAGTATATTATTATTGATATCTTACATTGAGTCTTGTTTTGTCTATATTAGAGACTTGCCAGCAAAGAAAAAGAAGAAACAAGCGGACAAAGTATTGCCACAAAAAGTACGAGATCTAGTACCAGAATCTCAAGCATACATGGATCTTCTAGCGTTTGAAAGAAAACTGGATGCCACAATAATGCGCAAAAGATTGGATATCCAAGAAGCGCTAAAAAGGCCAATGAAACAAAAAAGAAAACTGCGGATTTTCATTTCAAACACATTCTATCCTCCGAAAGAACCTTCAGAAACTGAAGAGGGAGCTGTCGCTTCTTGGGAATTGAGAGTTGAAGGTCGATTGGTTGATGATTCAGCCAAAAGTGATCCCAATAAGGTATCTTGCATACTATAAATATGTGTGAAAATTTATTTTATGGTTGTTCTAACGTGTTTTTTTCTTTTTTATGTAATAACAGCAGGTCAAAAGGAAATTTTCGTCATTTTTCAAAAGTCTGGTGATTGAACTCGACAAGGATCTATATGGGCCAGACAACCATTTGGTGGAGTGGCATAGAACTCCTACTACTCAAGAAACCGATGGATTTCAGGTTAGTTTTTTTATTTTCTCTGCAGTTTTCTCATCCAAATGTATTTTCATACGAAGACAAATTCAATACTTTAAATTGTAACAGGTCAAAAGACCAGGGGACAAAAATGTGCGTTGTACAATTTTGCTTCTGTTAGACTACCAACCATTACAATTCAAATTGGATCCAAGATTGGCACGTCTGCTGGGAGTTCACACCCAAACTCGTCCTGTCATAATTTCTGCATTATGGCAGTATATTAAAACGCACAGACTTCAGGTTAGATTTTAATAGGAATTCTTCCGAAATTCACTCATTATTTTCATAAATAATGGTCGCGCCGTATTATAAATATTCTATCGTGTTCCAATGTACTATTTTGTGTTTCTTAGGACCCACATGAACGAGAATTTATAAATTGTGACAAGTATCTTGAGCAAATATTCAGTGTCCAACGAATGAAATTTGCCGAAATTCCACAAAGATTGAATCCCCTTCTGCATCCACCAGATCCGATTGTGATCAATCACATGATTAGTGTGGAAGGGACAGAAAATAAGAAAACTGCGTGTTATGACATTGAGGTGGAAGTTGATGACACTTTGAAAACGCAGATGAATAACTTTCTCTTGTCAACAGCAAGCCAACAAGAAATCCAGGTAACTTGACCTACTACATTTAGAATTGTGATGCATGAAAAAATGCTCATTTATATTGCTGCGAAAAGATGCATAAACTGTATATAGCAAGTAAATGATGGTAAATTATATTTTCTAGACATTGGACTCCAAAATTCATGAAACAGTTGAGACTATTAACCAACTGAAGACGAATCGTGAGTTTTTCTTGAGTTTTGCTAAGGACCCGCAGCAATTTATTACTCGATGGTTAATGTCTCAAAATAGGGACTTGAAGGTATGTCTTATTTTACTCATTTTGTATTACTGGATTTCTGGATTTACATTTGTTAACTTTGAGTTTGTATTTTTTCTGCAGACAATGACAGACGTTGTTGGCAACCCAGAAGAAGAACGTAGATCAGAATTTTATTGGCAACCTTGGACTCATGAAGCTGTGTGTCGCTACTTTTATTCAAAATTGAATCAAAAGAGGGCAGAGTTGGAACAGGCTTTAGGAATTAGAAGTAATTAAGTAAATAAATAGCTGAACTAAAGAATAAGATATCACTTGCCTCTTTGATTAAGTGTTATTTATTTTCCCGCTTGACCACTAGCTAAATTTTTTGCATTTTATTTCAAGCATTTATCGACTTGTAATTTTACCGTCTGCTGGCCAATTTTTCCAAATAGTCTATGGTTTTGTACATAGAAGAAGTTATTAGCATGATACGATTCTGACAAAGCATTAACAAAGATTTACCATGTAATAAATAGAACTTGTTTAATGTGCTGCTTGTGTTTACTAAACATTCACTAGTACGAACAAACTGGTACATGTGTTGTTGTATGTATAAATTAATTTTAGTTTAGCCTCTGTTACGGTTATTTCGTTACAATTTACAAGGTAAATAAAATTTGCATTGAATATACGAGAGATATACATGGATTTTTCTAAAAGTTAAAATGGCGAGGCCGCATTACTACTGGGGCAAAATGAACACACTCACAAAGACATTGCTCGCCGTTTTAGCCTTATTTTCGTGCTTGCCTTTTATGGCGAGTGAAGACGCAATAGTACCTGACACTCAACTAGATATATACGAAAAAAATGTGAATGTTGAAGAAGAAGATGAAAGTTATGAAGAAATAGAAACAGAACAGCAAATTGGGACAAATCCGAGCCAAAACAAATTACTTTTGCAATCTCATCTTATTTTGATTGCAATTGAGGAAAATAAAATCTTCAATAGTTTGCAAACCTATGCAATTGAATTGGAAGAGCGATTAAAACGTGTGAAGTCGTATGTAGAAGATTATGAGGAAACAGTTTTCAAAGGAATGGGCTGGGTCAATCCAGATTCTTCGGAATTTCAAAAAGGCAGTGTTCTCGCAGCAAATCCATTTCTTGTGTACCGAATGTTTAGGAGATTGAAATTACAATTGCCACCTGTATTGAAAGATTTACAAAACTCTACCTTCCTAAACGGTATCTACTCATCAACCCTCAAAGCATTATTATAGTTTTATGGAAAAACGATATGTTTTTATTTCCAAAAAGTACAATTCTGAAATTTAATTTAGAAACCCGTTGGCAAATCCACAATATCAGTGATGTAACAAAGCCTGAAAACCTAAATGCAACGAACGAAAACTCTACAGATAATTTACTAGAAGCAATGCGTTCAAGACTGACTGATATTCAGGAGATTTACAATTTTGAAATCGAAAATGTAAAAGCTCATAGTTTAAACTGAATGGTATAATATCTGCATATTTTAATTTTGTATGCATGACTAGTTTGTAGGAGGTTCATTTCAGGAGATTCTTCAAAACGAAGATACTGAAATCCACGAGATGGTCAAAGTAATGGCCGATCCAGAATTCGCAATACCATTCACAACAGAGCAAGTTCTGGAATTCGGAAATTTTACAATGGAGCAAAGAAGATATGCTACGGCAATAGAATTGCTTACAATTGCTTTAGAAAAAGCCCAAGAAGAATGGGAAACGGACAAAGACAACATTTTAAAGCTGAAAACGTATTGGGAATGCCATACTGCATTGAAATCAGCTTACCAAACAGTAAATACATCACTCACTTCTTACGTAACTTTCATAACTATTTTTGCAAAAAATATTCAATTTCAATCGTATTTAGCATAACAAACTTTGGGGAGACGAAAAGAAGCAAAAAAGGAAGAAAATCAACAAGGAACTATTTGAAAACAAAGCTGTAGATAATGGAATGGAGAATTTGAAGAGAAAGACAGTGGATTTCAGAATCTACAAAGGAATTTTGGATCCCGAAAATGTGCGTGTGAATTTCATGTGGTTGTGCCAAGGTGAGAATTTCCAGGTTAGACCAGTTAGCATTTTAATTGCGAATACGATAAACCCTTGAATTGACATGAATAATAATCTTGGTTAGCAATGTATTTTTAGCACAAAAGAAGACAAATTCCCAAACTCAAATGTCTACTTGATTCCGAAAGTCATCCATATTGGAGAATTCACCCATTCAAAGTTGAACAACTTAACAAACATCCTAAAGTGGTTCAAATTCACGATTTAATCAATCTCAAGAAAGCGATGGAACTGAAAAAAGTTGTGGACAAATCAATAAAGGACAAGCACAACTTGGGAAGCAACAATGAATCCATTGTTTTGAGTCTGAATAAGATTCCCGGGTTTATAAATTTTACTAAAAATGTCCAGCTTTTTTCACAACTCAAGATTTCTTCAGGTTTGGTTGAAGCTACTTACTTTCCTTTTGGCAAATATGTTGCACCGAAAAACTCTACTGCAGGAAAAGTAAGTCAGTTTTAAAGCTACTTAACCTTTAAAAAAAATCTCGATAAAACCGAGCTTTGAAATTTTATTTATTTCCTTATTTCAGAATTATCATTTCCAGGATGCAGAAAATGTAGCCATGCTTCAAATTTTTGTTAGTGGACAAAACATGACAAATGTAGCACTTGAACGCCATCATACAATATGCGATGCTTTAGATGCATTTTTCATTCTTTTTTTTAGCTAACTGATACGCCGTTTGGAGGATTTACTGCATTTCCGATGCTGGGATTCCATGTTAAGCCGAAATTGGGATCGGCCATATTGTGGCAAACCGGAACAAACAAAGGGAAAGTACAATGGCGATCAATGGTTGGAGAATGTCCTGTGATTGTTGGAAATAAATACAGTAAGTTGCGGAAAATGTATTGATTTGTATATTTGAACTATATCATACATTTTTTATTTCCTTTTTCAGCTGTGAGACTACCAATAAAATTGAAAGAAAACGTGTTGACTACCAATTGCCCTAAAAGAAAACAGGATGAGGGCTATTTATGATTTGCTGAATTTTAATTACCTTCAAATCATCTCATTGTTAAATTCGATTCTAAAACTTATAGGTGCATAAGAAAAGTAGTATAGTGTAGTAACTTGTGCACGCTACATTTGCTTGTTTAGTTAGTGAGTATTGTATTTCTATTTATTTATACTTTCATTCCACAACAATAAACTCAATTCATTGTACTATGTGGTCATTAAAAATTGCGTCGAGTGTAGCTGACTTTTGTGGTTGGCAACACGTGGAATAATTTAGACAGTCTATAGTGTAATACTATGCATGCGGTTTCGTTGGTGTTAATTGTCAGCATCATCAATTATTTGTGTGCGAGTTGACAGTTACCCATATGTGTTCATAAAATTATCTCCGTCATGGCATCAAATAAAGTTATTCTAATCCTAACCTTGGCGATTTCTCTCTTCGCCAACCGAAATTCGGCACAAGATTTAGACCAAGCATTTTTTGAGCCCGATGGTGAAGTTAATGTAGAAACAGTTACAGAAGCTTACACAGCCATTGAAGGGGAATTTGTAGAAAATGTCAATACTGAACCACAACCAGAGCAATTTGAAGAGCCAGTTGAGCCGATACCTGAACAAAATGAAACCGTTCAAGAATTGCCACCGAGTAATAGTATCAAATTACCGTTTGCGTATTCTCCCTTGTTTCTCACATATTTGGCCAAAATGGAGAGGGATGTGTATTCACTGATGACTGACTATGAAAATGGATTGATGGAACGTTTGCAAATTATTAGGCGGTATGTTTTTGCATTTCTTGTTATCGAGATGGCAGCTATAATGTTTGATGCATATCCTGGATTTCAGGTACAAAAAGGATTATGAGGAAACAAACTTAAAAGCTATCGAGGAATTAGCGTCTCCATATTCTAATGAATGGCAAACCGCGAGTTTTGTCTCTTCTCATCCACTGTTATCATACAGAATGCTAAGACGATTTGCTGTCGATATTCGACCTTTTTATGAGAGTTTGTATAAAAGTTTGGAAACTAGTGAGTGAAAAGCCAATTTCCATTCTAAAAACATTTAAAGAATTCTCGTTGATTTTGTTTTTTAATTTTTTTCAGAAATTCACAATAGTTTGGAAAACCACAGAGGGAATGTGGAATGGCCTTCTGAATCAGATGTTTATGAAGGCATGAAATCTATTCTACGTATCCAGAATACCTTGGATTCAAATGTAGAAGACGTAAGAAATACAAGCTAAGGCAAAACTAGGTTTATTACAAATTTTTGTTTAAAATTGCATAATTTTTGCCCTAAAAGTTATCCCATGGTGTTATCAACAACATTGCAACTCAAGTTGGAGTCACAGCGCAACAATGTATGGAAATTGCAGACATGGCTATTCAAGAAGGAGATTCTATAGCTGCTGGGGATTGGCTAAAAGCCGCACATGTAAAAGTTGTTCATGGGAAGGATAGGACAACAAATTTAGACGAACTCACAACTGCTTGGGAGCATATTTCAGTTGCAGTAAGTTTTTCATAACAAAAGTTTTAAAAAACTGTAGTAACATTGAGAGAAAATTTTTGCAATTATTTCTGTAGCATAGCAAAATCTGGAACATTGACGATTTGGGCCGACACGCAGACTTTTTTGATGCAGCTAAAAGCGTAGTCCATAAAAACTATTTGCTCCATAAGCGAGTTCGCAATGCTGTAACTACTAAATACAATTACCAAGCTCTTTGTCGAGATGAGCCTATCAGGGTAAAACTTTCTCACTAATTATGCAGTTTAGATTTGACTAAGTATTATAAGTTCACTAGCATTATTTTGTACAACAGAAAGCATCCGAAGAAGTGAACCTAACATGCTGGTACGAAACAGAAAAGAACGCATTCTGGAAAATCAATCCATTGAAAATGGAGTTGCACAACTTGGAGCCCAAAATTGTAGAAATCCACCAATTTGTCGACGATCAATTTATTCAAAAACTTAGTCATGTGGCTATGCCTTTAATGTCTAATGCTGATATTCAAAATGCTCAATTTTTCTCTGACGAACGGACTTCTAACATTGTTTGGTTGCCCACCTCTGGCGCAGATGTAATTTCATTCTTGAACAAACGAATTCAACTCGCTACCGGATTGGCTACAAATTCTTTGCATGAAGATGACGTATGGTCTGAAACTGCACAAGTTGCAGCCTACTCATTTGGCGGCCATTTGGAGCCTTGTGTGGATTGTGAACCGGTAAGGAAAACAATAAGGTAATTATGAAGTTTTTAAACTTTTTTAATTCAACCCGTTTTTAATTGTAGTGGCATGATGAAGCCAATAAAGAAGTTTTGGGGCAAAGGATAGCAACGTTTCAAATTATGGTGAGTTGGAAAAGCCTAACTACTCGTGATAACTAACTATGCAATTATCTCCATTTTGTGTTTCTGTGTAATTTCATGCAGTTAGAAGACCTACAAATTGGAGGAGAGACAGCATTTACATTAGCTGGTACAGCCATTGCACCTCGTAAAGGCTCTGCCATTTTTTGGAATACAACACATCGGAATGGAACAGTTGACCACAGAGTTATACATGGGACATGTCCTGCAGTTTTGGGTCATAGGTGGGAAGTTAATAAATGGTTGTATGAGAATGATAATGTGTTTAAAAGGGGTTGTGGACTCGATCAAAATGAATAGAAAATTAGAGTAGTTAGTGTAACTCTGTTGGAGTAAAAAGGGTAAAAAGCATAGCAGCATTGTGACAGGCTAAACTATGGGGCTGTAATTTATGAATCTGTACACAATTCATTTTAGCAATGCAATTTTTATTTGACACTTTGCTTGTATGCAGCAACTCAATGTTTACACAATATGTAAATTCTTAGAAATAAAATGGAAACTGAAACAACAATAATTATTTTTACTGGTGAAAAAAATACACCAAACTTGAGTTGGCTTTGAGTAAAATAGTAACTTTATAGTGAAAATTCCTGTTTAATAAATAATGCATTCAAAGTTTGTGTCATTGGTGGTTCCTATTTTTTGCATATTTTTAAGCAATCAAGTACTTGCGGTCTCATTTAATAGTAAAAATGAGAATAGAAAAGAATTTTCTTTTCCGATTCCAGAGTTAACCTCTGTCGAGAAAGCAGATGACGACGGTTTACCACATTATGCGATGTCGCCGAAAAATCTGAAAATTCTAGCCAAATTCGAAGAAAGCTTGTATGATTTCTTTAAACGAATTTATTCTCTTTATCATTCAGGTAATACAGAAGACAGCTCTTTCAAAAAAATTGCACTGTAAGTCACTTTATGCAGAAATTTGTAGTAGCTATTGGGAGTAGTAAACTAGCGCTTGAAAAAATTTACATCTTATTTGTCACAACCAAGATATCTAGAAGATTACGAAGGATTCAATGAGCATGAACACGAAGTTTTTAAACTGAAACAGGAAGAAAAAGCTGAAGTAATTTCCCAAAATCCAATTAGTATATTCAGAATGCTGAGAAGATTTGTTGTGAATTTCAGAAGCATTTCTCCGGTAGAATTGAACGCTCATATTACCAAAGGTGAATAAATAAGTAAATGCTTATGACCTTTCATTTTCATTCACAATGGTTGATTGTTAATTAAATCACAGCGGATTTGTTTGAGATTGTGAGTTTGATAAGACGATACACTGAAAAAATACTGCTACCTCAAACGGCGGACCTGAAAGCCGCGATTAAAGGAATTTTACGATTTCAAGAGCTATATGAATTTTCATCTGACGATGTGTGTACATTTTTACAGCACTTTTTTAACAGCTTTTCTTATAAAAATGCAAAAGTTTTTTTTAGATTGCAGACGGGAAAATAGGTGAATATTCTACTGGAGCACTACTAACACCCAGAGATTGCCTTCTGATTGCAACACATGCAGAAGAATCTAAAAAATATGCGGTTGCAGTCGAATGGCTTCAGACTGCACACAGCACACTGAAAAGATTCACTACCAGCTTAGATGTTAACGATCGTTTGAGAAATCATATTCGTAGGAAACTTCAGTTGACAATTTTAAAAGTGAGCGGGTACCCTACTGATTAAATTTAAAAACAAACAACCGAAAGCTACAATTTTTGGTGTGTCTATCAATATAGCATGATGAAGAATACAAAAAGTTGAGACTGCTAGACGAAGATAATAAAATGCAATTTAATTTCTTCAATTCTCCAATTGAAGATCTACCGATTGCTTCCAGAGAAAAACGAGCCAGTTTTGTAAGGCGGGAGCTTCGGGAAAGTGGAAAAGCTCCAGAACATATTATGGAATATTTTCAATACATGGATACCTGTGCTGGATTAAATTTCCTGCTGGTCAGTTCAGTTGAAACAATTACTAAAATGCATAATTTTTTTAGCTAAAAATGTTGCGCTTTGACGCCATAATTAGTGTTTTGTGTTTCACTTACTGTGAAATCTGGCTTTTGGAGTTGTTGAAATCATTCAATCCTGTATTACATCTCGTGTGCATAAAAGTATAATGTTACACAATGGCGAGCAAATATTAGGGGTACACCCGATGCCGTGTAAACTCGTACATTTCTACGTGCGTAAATCTCCCAGCCAATCAGATCAGTAAGGAGAAGTTGGCAGTCTGCTTTGATTGGCTGGGAGATTTACGCACGTAGAAATGTACGAGTTTACACGGCATCGGGTGTACCCTTATTGTTTCCTGTTTTTTAAATCCTAATCCTAATATTCAAAATGGTGGACAGGTAGACAGAAGTCAACAAAGCGAAACTATATTGCAAACTGGAAACCCAACTAAATCCCTATTTCGCAATCAACCCAATGAAAATAGAATATCTCAGCATGGACCCACCACTAATTCAAGTCCACGATTTCGTTCGAGATGGAATGATTGAATCTATAAAATCTAGGGCACATGATAGACTATTCCGATCTAGCGTCCTAGGTTTTCAAAAGGGTCCAGCACTTAATGCTGAAATTCGAAGGAATTTGTATAGAACATCTGTAAACTCGTGGATTTTTCAAGAAGATTTTCCCGAATTAAAACTCTTGCACAAGAAAATTGAATATTTGACTGATCTAAATGTAGTAGGGATTAACGATTCTGAAGCACTTCAAGTTGTAGCTTATAGTGCTTTGGGTTCCCATTATGAGCCACATACTGATTTGGTATGTTTTATTAGTTTTAATTCAACTAAAAATGTTAAAATTAGTGTTTAAAACTTTCAAATGGCTGGAAGCTTAGTTAAGTTTTTCAAAACCATTAAAAATAGTTTAATTTGCAAGTTTCATTTTAATTTACTTGAACTCATGATTTTAGTTAATTGACAAGACTGCTGTAGGAGATGATGGAGAAAGAATTGCAACTTTTTTATTTTACGTAAGGAAAACATTTGATGAATATGAAACGAGAGCACGAGAACTGAAATAATTTAAAATGTATCGAATTGGTTATGCTATGATGTATAATACTTGGCAGCTAAACAATGTAAAATTTGGAGGAGCCACTGCATTCCCAGCCCTTGGAATATCGGCTAAGCCAATCAAGGGATCTGCAATTTTTTGGTATCTCACCCATCGAAATGGAAGAGAGCATCCTGCATTCGTTCATGCAGGCTGTAAGCTAGTAGAATTAACATTACTGTACTATTAATTAGAT
>Ga0210040_10002273_pt1 | contig 27342 bp, 27 predicted proteins | sample CryGeyCG12114_NA_FD_185462 | JGI IMG/M metagenome (GOLD analysis project Ga0210040, IMG submission 185462) | Groundwater microbial communities from aquifer - Crystal Geyser CG19_WC_8/21/14_NA (SPAdes) (version 2) | ecosystem: Environmental > Aquatic > Deep subsurface > Groundwater | place: USA... | reverse complement strand
GGAGCCTGGGCGCGCGCGCCCGTCGGCGTCGACGCGAGCAGAGCGGCCAGCACGGCCGCGGGCCAGCGTGCCCCACGTTTCACCTCGGACATGCCTCGACCTCCCGCGCCGCCCTCGTTCCGGGGCGGCTTGCCCCGGAACCGTAGCAGCGGAGTGGCGCGGAGCCGTAGAAAAATCCGGGGCCCTCCGCCGGCGCTTCTTCCTTCCGTCCCGCCGGAACCTCCCCGATACTCCCGGGGAGGAAACAGTTCGGAAAGAACCCCATGCCCGTCACCCGCCGCCACGCGCTCGGCCTGGGCGCCGCCGCGCTCGGCACGCCCGCCCTCGCCCAGCGGAACTTCCCCGACAAGCCCATCCGCATGCTGGTGCCCTGGGCGCCCGGCGGCACCACCGACGTGCAGATGCGCGCCTTCTGCGAGGCGGCAGGCAAGCGCCTCGGCCAGCCCGTGGTGGTGGAGAACAAGGCGGGCGCCGGCGGCATCCTCGGCGCCCAGGCGCTGCTGAACGAGCGGCCGGACGGCTACACCCTGTCGCAGATGCCCATCAGCGTGTTCCGCATGCCCTTCATGAGCCAGCGCCCGCTCTTCGACCCGCTGGCCGACTTCACCTATGTCACCCACCTCACGGGCTACCTCTTCGGCGTGGTGGTGCGCGCCGACGCGCCCTGGGCGGACTTCCCCGCCTTCCTGGCGGATGCCAAGGCCAATCCCGGCCGCTTCAACTACGGCACGCCCGGCGTCGGCACCTCGCTGCACATCACCATGGAACAGATCGCGGGCCAGCGGGACGTGCAGTGGGTGCACGTGCCCTTCCGCGGCGTGGCCGAGAACATGCAGGCGCTGCTCGGCGGCCAGATCCACGCCACCGCCGACAGCTCCGGCTGGGGCCCCCTGGTGGAGGACGGCCGGCTGCGCCTTCTCGTCACCTGGGGTCCGGAGCGCGCCAAGCGCTTCCCCCGGGTGCCGACGCTGAAGGAGCACGGGATCGACCTCGTCTCCACCTCCCCCTACGGCGTCGCCGGGCCGAAAGGCATGGACCCCGCCACGCTGCGCATCCTCGATGCCGCCTTCCAGGGCGCGGTGGCCGATCCCGCCCACATGGCCGTGCTGGACAAGTTCGACATGCCCGCGATGCCCATGGGCCCGGAGGCCTACACCGCCTTCGTGCGGCGCACGGTGGAGGATGAATCGGCGATGATCCGGCGCATGGGCCTGCGGCTGTGAAACGGTGCCGCGGGGGCGCGCCCCCGCGGCGCCTCACGCGGCCGGCGGCGTCCCGCCCGCCCCCAGCTCGATCAGGTCGCGCCGCACCCGCCGCAGCCGCTCGGACGCGTCCTGAAGGTGCCGCTGCGCCTCCGGCACGTCGCCCCGGGCCAGCGCCCTGGAGCAATCATCGAGCGAACCACCCAGCAGATCGAGGATGGTTTCCGCCGCCTGGGATGCGGGCGAGTTCATGTTCATCACGCCGTTATCGGTCGCGCGGGCTGGCTTTGCGAGCGAATACGGAGGCTCAGCCGCCCTCGGCCTCCCGCCGCATCGCCTCCCACAGCGCCGCCACATGCGCGCGCTCCGTCGCCTCGGCGCCCACGGAAACCCGCACCATCCAGCGCCCGTCCAGCACGGCGGGGGTGAGATAGGCGGCGCCCGAGCGGTTGATCCCCTCCGCCCAGCGCAGCGTGTGCCGGTCCAGCGCCTCCCCCTCCAGCCCCGCGGGCGCGTGGCGGAGGCACACGGTCTGCAGCACCACGGGCGCCAGCACCTGCCAGCCGGGCGCGGCCGCCACCTGCCCGGCCAGCCAGCGCGCGTTCTCCATGTCGCGCCGCAGCCGCGCGCGCAGCGCCGCGACACCCTGCTCGCGCAGCACGAACCACAGCTTCAGCGCGCGGAACCGCCGCCCGAGCGGGATGCCCCAGTCCCGCAGGTTCTTCACCTGCCCGTCCACCGCGCTCTGCAGGAAGCTCGGGTTGGTGGACATCACCCGCACCAGGTGCTGCGGGTCGCGCACGTAGTACAGGGAGCAGTCGAAGGGCACGCCCAGCCACTTGTGCGCGTTCAGCACCAGGCTGTCCGCGCCCTCCACGCCCTCCCACATCCAGCGGCACTCCGGCAGGATCATCGCGCTGCCGGCCATGGCGGCATCCAGGTGCAGCCACAGGCCGTGGCGGCGCGCCACCTCCGCCACAGCGCCCACCGGGTCGATCGCCGTGGTGGCGGTGGTGCCGGTGGTCGCCACCACCGCGCAGGGCAGAAAGCCGCGGGACAGGTCCTCGGCCACCATCGCCTCAAGCGCGTCCGCCCGCATGGCATGGGCGTCGTCGAAGGGAACCAGGCGGATCCGGTCCCGCCCGATGCCGGCCAGCAGCGCCGCCTTGTCCACGGAGCTGTGGCTGTGCGCCGAAACATAGACCGTGAGCGGCCGCGCCTCGGCCTGCAGCCCGCCGCGGGCCATGGCATAGCCCGTCGCCCGCTCCCGCGCGCAGATCAGCGCCACCAACGTGCTGGTGGAGGCGGTGTCCTGGATCACCCCGCTCCAGCCCTCCGACAGCCCCACCATCTGGCGGACCCAGTCGGTGACGACCTCCTCCAGCTCCGTGATCGCCGGGCCGGACTGCCAGGAGAGGCCGAGAACGCCGAGCCCCGTGCTGGCGAGGTCGCCCAGCACGCCCGCCAGCGGCGCGTTGGCCGGGAAATACCCGAAGAAGCGCGGCGACTGCCAATGGGTGAGGCCGGGCATGATGACGCGGTCGAGGTCCGCCATCACCTCGGCCATGGCCTCCGGCTGCTCGGGCGGCGCGGCCGGCAACCGCGCCCGGACTTCGCCGGGCGCCACCTGCGCGCTCACCGGGTGTTGATCGATCCGCTCGCGGTACCCGGCGATCCAGTCGATGAGCTGATGGCCGGTCCGGCGGAACTCATCGGGCGTCATGCGGAACCTTCGAAAACAGTAATCAGGCGATAAAGAACGGGTGGACCGATCCTCGCCCGCGCGGCCGGCCTTCCGCAAGGCCACCCCGGCGCCGCCCCCGCCAAGCCCCGCCACAACCGTTGCGTGCGTGATAAATGATGCGGCGCGAGCCCGGCGGCGACGACCATCCTCCGGCCCTCCATCCAAGGACGGCTCACATGCCCTTCCATGCGCGACGGCCAGGCAGGACCGCGCTGGCCAGCCTCGTTCTCCTGGGATGCGCCGCGGCGGGCGCCCTGGCCGCCGAACGCGCGGCCACGCCGGTCCTGGAACCCATGCAGACCCGGCCGGCCCCGGTGTCGCTGGAACTCCTGAACCTGCGCCTGGTCCGGATGGACGGCAGGATCCGCAACCTTTCGGCCATTCTGGCCCGCCCGGATGCGAGGGGGCGAGCGCCGGCGGACGTTCCGGCCGTGATCCTGGTGCCGGACGGGCTGGGACTGGACCAGCGCATCTCCGCCCTGGCCGAGCGCCTCGCGCTCGAGGGATGGGCCACGCTGGAGATCGACATCGACCCCGTCTCGACGGACGGCCACGCCCCGCAAGGCCCCTTCCCGCTGGCCGCGGAAGCCGATGCGCGCGAGGTGGTGGGGGACCTGGCCCTGGCGCTGCAGGAGCTGAGCGAGGAACCCGGCATCGATCCCAACCGGATCGCCGTGGTGGGCCTGGGCACGGGTGGGCGGGCAGCCCTGCTGGCGGGCTCGGAGGCGGCGATGTCGCACGAGCTGGACACCTTCGGCCCGCGCTTCGCGGCCCATGCCGCCCTTTATCCCGGCTGCGGGCCGCTGCTGGCCGAGGGCTTCGGCAACCCGGCCCCCTGGAGCAGTGCCCCGGCCGCGGCGTTTCACGCCGGCCAGGACGCGCAGAACGCCAACGCGGCGTGCGAAACCCTGGTCAACGCCCTGGCGACGCGCCGCCGTCACCCCGCCCTCTGGCACGTCTACCCGACGGCCACCTATGCCTGGGACCTCGGCGCGGCCATGGGGCAGACCGCGATCCGGCTGGCCAACCTGGGCCCGCCCGCCGTGCCCGTGGCACCGGCCTTCGACATCGCGGAGGACGCGTCCTCGCGGCTGATCGCCTTCCTGCGCCCCATACTGGGTCCGCCCGGACGGCGCTGAAGCCCAGGCCAGGCCTTGCGGGGACCGTTCGCGCCCCGAGATCAGGCGGGCCGCCCCCTTCCCGGGCGGCCCGCCTTTCCGGTCGGCGCACGGCGGACAGGTCTTTCTTCTCGTCGGAGGCTTGCCACGCGCGATGACGTCGCTTCGGTTGCTGGTTGCGGAAAGTGAGACGGCCGAGGAGCGCGAGCGGCGCCGGGCCAGCGTGGGGCGCAGCAGCGGCGAGACCTATCTCGACACGCTGCGCGCCATCGTCCCCGGCGCGGAATGCGACCTGGTCCGCCCGGCCGAGGAGGGCGCGCGGGCGCCGGACAGGGCGGCGCTGGCCGGATACGACGCCGTCTTCCTCACCGGCTCCCCCCTGCATGTGTACGAGGACACGCCGGAGGTGCGGCGGCAGCTCGCCTTCATGCGCGACGTCTTCGCCTCCGGCACGCCCTCCTTCGGCTCCTGCGCCGGGCTGCAGGTGGCCACCGCCGCGGCGGGCGGCACGGTCAGGGAGAACCGGCGCGGGCACGAGGCCGCCTTCGCGCGCCGCATCACCGCCACCGCGGCCGGGCGCGACCACCCGCTTCTCGCCGGCCGCCCCGGCGCCTGGGACGCGCCGGCCGTCCACACGGACGAGGTGGAGCGCCTGCCCGAGGACGCCACCCTGCTGGCCGGGAACGGGGTCAGCGCGGTGCAGGCCGCCGAGATCCGCCACGCCGGCGGCATCTTCTGGGGCGTGCAGTATCACCCGGAGCTTCCGCTGGACGAGCTGGCGGGTGCGCTGCGCCGCCAGGCGGAGAGCCTGATCGAGCAGGAACTGGCGCGCGACAAGGCCGCCGTGGACGACTATGCCGCGCAGATCGAGGCGCTGCACCGCGAGCCCGGGCGCCGCGACCTCGCCTGGCGGCTCGGCCTGGACCCGCAGGTCACCGACCCCGCCCGGCGCCAGACCGAGCTGCGCAACTTCATCGAGCACCTCGTCCGCCCGACCCGGCAGGCGCGCGGCAGGGCCTGACCCGCCGGCTCCCGGCGGCCGGGCGCCTCAGGGAGCCCGCCGCTTCCGCCCCGAAGGCGGTCGCGCCGCCCCTCCTCCCCCTGCGAGAAGCCCTTCCGCCAGCGCGGCCGCCGCCGGGGACAGGCTGCGACCCGCGCGCCGGACCACGCTGATCGCGCGCCGGATCTCCGGCCCCACGATGGGCCGCGTCCGCAGCACCGGCGCCACCCGCAGGTCCACCGCCGAGGAGGGCAGCACGCCCACGCCGAGCCCCGCCCGCACCAGGGCGACCGCCGTGCTCATGTAGGTCGCCTCGCAGGCCGGCAGCGGGCTCACCCCGGCCTCGCGGCAGGCGCGGTCGAACAGGGCGCGCACGCTGCTTTCGGGGTCCATCAGCACCAGCGCCTCCCCGGCGAGGTCCGCCACCGACACGGCGCGGCACGCCTCGAAGCGGTGCCCGGCGGGCAGCACGGCCACCATCCGGTCCTCGAACAGCGGCGTGACCCCGATCTCCGGGTCCGGCTCGATCTCGGTCCCGATGCCGATCTCCACCGCGCCGCTCTTGACCAGCGCCACCACGCCGCGCGCCACGGCATCCCGCACCACCACGCGGATGCCCGGGTTGGCGGCGCGCAGCCGGGCCAGCACCGGCGGCAGCACCGTCGCCCCCACCGAGGGCAGCACGGCCAGCCGCACCAGCCCGCTCCGCCCCGCCGCCGCCTCCCGCGCGCCGGCCACCACGGCGTCCAGCTCCTCCAGAAGCCGGGCGAAGGATTCCACCAGCCCCTGCCCGGCCGCCGTCAACTCCGCCCCGCGCGCGCCGCGGTCGAACAGCCGCAGGCCGAGCGCCGCCTCCGCCTCGCGGAGCTGCACGGTCAGGGTGGGCTGGGACAGGTGGAGCTGCGCCGCCGCGCGGCCGAGGCTGCCCGCCCGCGCCACCGCCACCGCCGCGCGCATCTGGCGAAGCGTCAGGGTCATAGAAAACGCCTATGGGAGCGCTCAGGAAGTTTCAATTGCTTTATCGCCGCGCCTTCGGCTCTCTCCCGCGCAAATCCGGAGGAACCGCATCCATGGCCACAGCACCCACGCCCTCGCGCCGCAGCCTCCTGCTGGGCGCCGCCGCGCTGCCCGCCCTGGCCCGCGCCGCCCTGGCGCAGGGCAACTGGCCGGACCGCCCCATCCGCGTGATCGTCCCCTTCGGCGCCGGCACCAGCACCGACATCATGACGCGCCTGGTGACGCCCCGCATGTCGCAGGAACTCGGCCAGCCCATCGTCATCGAGAACCGCCCCGGTGCCGGCGGCGTGGTGGGGTCCGAGGCCGTCGCGAAGTCGCTGCCGGACGGCTACAACCTCTGCATGGGAAGCATCGCCTCCCATTCCGTGAACGTGTCGCTCATGCCGCGCCTTCCCTATGACGTGCTGCGCGATTTCACCCCCGTCTCCCTCGTCACCAACGCACCCAACCTGCTGGTCGTCGGCAACCACGTCCCCGCCCGCACCCTTCAGGAGTTCCTCGCCTGGGCGCGCACGCAGCGCGGCGGCGCCTCCTATGCCTCGGCGGGGAACGGCACCTCCTCCCACCTCGCGGGCGAACTCCTGAAGCAGCGGACCGGCGTGCCGCTGGAGCACGTGCCCTACCGCAGCGGCGCCCAGGCGCTGACCGACATCATCTCCGGCCAGGTCGCCATGACCGTCTACCAGGTCACGGCGGTGCTGCCCTTCGTGCGGGACGGCAAGATGCGGGCCCTGGCCACCACCTCCGCCCGGCGCCTCGAATGGACGCCGGACGTGCCCACCGTGGAGGAGCAGGGCGTCGCCCCCTTCGACGTCGCCGCCTGGCACGGCCTCTTCGCCCCCGCGAACCTGCCCGCGCCGGTGCTCGACCGCATCTTCCACGCGCTGACGACGGCGCTGAACGACCCGGAGCTGCGCCCCAAGCTGAACGAGCAGGGGCTGGAGCCCGTCGGCATGGCGCCCGCCGCCTTCCGCCCCTGGCTGGAAGCGGACATCGCCAAGTGGCGCGAGGTGGTCCGCGCCGGCAACATCAAGCCGGACTGAGGGCATGAAGACCATCCGCATCGGCGCCGGCTCCGGCTTCTCCGGAGACCGGATCGAGCCGGCCGTGGAGCTGGCCGAGCATGGCGGGCTCCGCTACCTCGTTTTCGAGTGCCTGGCCGAGCGCACCATCGCGCTGGCCCAGCTCGCGCGCAGGCGCGACCCGGAGGGCGGCTACGACACGCTGCTCGCCGCCCGGATGCGGGCCGTGCTGCCGGCCTGCCGGCGCCAGGGCATCCGCATCGTCACCAACATGGGCGCCGCCAATCCCCTGGCGGCGGCGCGGCGCGTGGCGGAGGTGGCACGGAGCCTGGGCATGCCCGGGCTGCGGATCGCGGCCGTCACCGGCGACGACGTGACCGACCGCCTGCGCGGCACCGACACCGCGCTGGACGAGGGCGGCACGATCGCCGCCCTGGGCAACCGGCTCGTTTCCGCCAACGCCTATATCGGCGCCGGGCCGATCGCGCGGGCGCTGGAGGCCGGGGCGGAGGTGGTGGTGACCGGCCGCGTGGCCGATCCCGCCCTGTTCCTGGGCCCGCTGATGCACGAGTTCGGCTGGGCGGAGGACGACTGGCCCCGCCTCGGCCGCGGCACCGTGGTGGGGCACCTGCTGGAATGCGCGGGCCAGGTCACGGGCGGCTACTTCGCCGATCCCGGCTTCAAGGACGTGCCGGACCTCGCCCGGCTGGGCTTCCCGCTGGCCGAGGTGGACGGGAACGGCGATGCCCTGATCACCAAGGTGCCGGGCACCGGCGGCCGCGTCACGCCCGCCACCTGCAAGGAGCAGTTGCTCTACGAGGTGCACGACCCCGCCCGCTACCTCCAGCCCGATGTCGCCGCCGATTTCTCGGGCGTGCGGGTGGAGGCGGCGGGGGAGGACGCGGTGCGCGTCTCGGGCGGCGACGGCGCGGCGCGCACGGGGCTGCTGAAGGTGTCGGTGGGCTGCCACGAGGGCTGGTTCGGCGAGGGGCAGATCTCCTATGCCGGCCCCGGCGCCGCCGCGCGCGGGCGCCTGGCGCTGGAGATCGTGCGCGAGCGCCTTCGCCTGATCGGCCACGAGGCGGAGGAGCTGCGCTTCGACCTGATCGGGATGGACGCCATCCTCGGCCCCCCCGGGGGCGCCCCCGGGATGGGCTTCGAGCCACGCGAGGTGCGCGCCCGCGTGATCGGCCGCTGCAACTCCCCCGAGGAGGCCGAGCGCATCGCGCACGAGGTGGACAGCCTCTACCTCAACGGCCCCGCCAGCGGCGGCGGCGTGGTGAAATCCGTGCGCGAGGTGGTGGGCATCCGCTCCTGCCTCGTTCCCGAGGCGATGGTGAGCGCGGGCCTCACCTGGATGGAGGCGTGAGATGATCCTGCGCGAACTCGCCCATGCCCGCACGGGCGACAAGGGCGACATCTCCTGCATCTCCGTGATCGCCTACGACGCGGCGGACTACCCGCGGCTGGAGCGCGAGGTCACGGCGGAGCGGGTGCGGGCGCATTTCGCCGGCATCGTCCGCGGCGAGGTGCGCCGCTACCTCCTGCCGAACATCGGCGCGCTGAACTTCGTGCTGGAGGGCGCGCTCGGCGGCGGCGTCACGCGCACCCTCGCGCTCGACGCCCACGGCAAGTGCCTGGCGTCGCGCATGCTGGAGCTGGAGCTTGCCGCCGCCGGCCCGGCCTAGGGGATGATCCGCAGGGTGCGCAGCCGCCCGAACAGTTCGGTGAAGGCGTCGTCCGTCGCCTGGTAGCCGGTGAAGCCGAGCTTGCGGCTCTTGCTCATGTCGGTCACCACCTCGATCGGGCGGCCGAGATCGGCATCCGTGTGCCAGGCCGAGGCCAGGCGGCTCAGGTCGGGCTCGGCGAGGCTGTGCCGGGCCGCGATCTCCGCCCAGAGCGGACCGGCATCCGCGAGCTGCGTTTCAAGCGGCGTGCCCTGGCCCGGAAAGGGCGCCGGCTCCAGCCCGAACCAGTTCGCGATGCGGCCCCACATCCAGCTCCAGCGGAAGATGTCGCCGTTCACCACGTTGAAGGCCTCGTTGCGCGCCGCCGGGGTGGTTGCGGCCCATTCCAGGTGCCGGGCGAGCAGCCTGGCATCCGTCATGTCGCTCAACCCGTTCCACTGCGCCGCCGAGCCCGGGAACAGGAAGGGCCGGCCGGTTTCGCGGCAGATCGTGGCATAGGCGGCCAGCGTGACCCCCATGTTCATGGCATTGCCGATGGCGTAGCCGATGATGGTGTGCGGCCGGTGCACGCTCCAGCCGAAGCCGTCGCGCCCGGCGGCGGCGAAGACCTCGTCCTCCTGCGCGTAGTAGAAGTTCTCGACGTCGAGCCGCGGCTGCTCCTCGCGGAAGGGGGTCGCCGGCAGCGTGCCTTTGCCATAGGCCTCGAACGGACCCAGGTAGTGCTTCAGCCCGGTCACCAGCGCGGCGTGCTGCAGGCTGGCGCCGGGCCGCAGCGCGTCCAGCAGGTTGCGCACCATGGCGGCGTTGACGCGGATGTTCTCGGCCTCGGTCGGCTGGCGCATCCAGGTCGTGATGAAGACGTGGCTGGGGCGCAGGTCGCGCAGCGCGCCGCCGAGCGCCGCGGGGTCCAGCAGGTCCGCGGCCACGGGGCGCAGCCCCTCGATGTCGGAGGGCGGCCGTCGCGCGAGCCCGCTCACCTCCCATCCCTGGCCTAGAAGCTGGCGGGCCAGATTGTTGCCCACGATGCCACTCACACCCACCACCAGCGCCGATCGCGTCATAGGCCATCCAAACTGTTCTGCGGGCCGCGAGATGGGTGCCCCGGCCGTGCCGAACCAGCGGGATGCCGGTTACTTGACCGGTTGCTTGCCGGGTTGCTTGCCCGATGGCTTGATCGGCGCGGGCACCCGCGGCGGACGACCCCGGCGCCGGGGGGCACCCGGCGCATCGTCCGCAACGGGCCTGGCGGCCCTGGCCGGCCCGGCGCCGGCACGCGGGCTGAGCGCATCGGTGCGGAGCACATGCTCCACGCAGTTGTTCAGGTGCTCGGTCAGCACCTGCCGGCCCGCCGCGCTGTCCCGGGCCAGGGCGCATTCCAGCAGCCGCCGGTGCTCCTCCGCCGCCGCGGCGCCACGAAACACCACGGCGACCATCTGGTAGCGGAGATAGCGGTCGTAGATGGCCGCATGCGCCTCCAGCAGCACCTTCGAGCCGCAGGCGGCGATCAGGGCGCGGTGGAACTCCCAGTCATAGCGCTTCCACAGCTCGGCATCGGCCGCCTCCCCGGCCAGGAGGCGGCGCTCGATCCGGTCCAGCTTATGGTGGGCGGCAACGACGCCCCCTTCCCAGTCCAGCCCCCCGGCGGCGAAGGAGCCCTCCATGGCGTGCGCCTCCAGCAGGAGGCGGAGTTCGGTCACCTCGCGGAAGTCGTCGGGGGAAACCGGCGCCACCTCGAAGCCGCGCTGCCCTTCGGCCGTGATCAGGGCCTCGGAAGCCAGGCGGCTGAGCAGTTCCCGCAGGGTGCTGACGCTGGCGCCATAGGTTTCCCGCATCCGGTCCAGGCCGAGCTTCTGCCCGGGCGCGAGCCGCCCGAACACGATGTCGGCGCGGATGCGCCGGTAGGCCAGTTCCGCGACCGATCCTTCCCCGGCGTCCTGCATCGCATCCTCCCTCGGGGCAGCCATGGTGCATCCCCGGCCCAATTCCACAAGCGCCAGCGGGCAGCGGGTTTTCCAATTTATGCCAGATGATTCATTGAATCTATGTTGATCGCACAAATAAAGGCCGATAGGGTGGCCGATAGGGTGCCCCGAACAAAGGGCGGGCAGGCCCTGCGGAGAAGGGGGAACGCAATGGCGGATGATCGGGACCACGCCCGGCCTGCGGCACGGATGCCGGCCCAGGGCGGGCTCGCCGGACGGCGCGCGTGAGCGGATCCATCCATGTCCTGAACGGGCCCAACCTGAACCGCCTCGGCAAGCGCGAGCCGGAGATCTACGGCCACACGACCCTGGCCGAGGTGGAGGCCACCTGCCGGGAGGCGGCCGGCGGCATGCCGCTGGTCTTCCGCCAGACGAACCACGAGGGCCAGCTCGTCGACTGGATCCACGAGGCCACGGACGGGGACGCCGCCGGGCTGGTGATCAACCCGGCCGGGCTGACCTTCACCTCGATCCCGCTGCTGGACGCGCTGAAGATGTTCGGCCGGCCCATCATCGAGCTGCACATCACCAACATCCACCGGCGCGAGGCCATCTACCACCGCTCGCTCGTCTCCACCGTGGCGACGGCCGTGATCGCCGGGCTTGGTGCCCGCGGCTACGGCACGGCGGTCCGCTCGCTGCGGGATCTGATCGGCTGAGGCCGGCGCCCGGCCCGCGAAACGCCGCGAAAGCGGCCCGGTGAAATCCCAGGGGAGAGACCAATGAGAAAGACACCTGCGGGCGAGTCCGCGCCCCGCCTCCGCCGCCGTGCGCTGCTGGCGGGAATCGGCGCCGCCGGGCTGCTGCCCACCTCCGGCGCCTGGGCGCAGGCGCCCGGCTATCCCACGCGCAACGTCAGCATCATCGTGCCCTTCGCGCCCGGCGGCTCCACCGACTTCGTGGCCCGCCTGCTCGCGCAGCACCTCTCCACCGCGCTCAACGGCAACTTCGTGGTGGACAACCGGGCGGGCGGCAGCGGCACGGTCGGGCACGGCGCGGTCGCGCGCGCCAGGCCGGACGGCTACACGCTGGGCGTTTCCCCAACCGGCACCTTCGCGCTCGCGCCCTTCCTGTTCGACCGCCTGCCCTATGACAGCGACAACGGCTTCGCACCGATCGGCCTGCTCGCGGGCAACGCGATGTTTGTCTGCGTTCCCGCATCCAGCGCGATCAAGAGCTACGCCGACCTGGTCGCGCAGGCGAAGCGCGAGCCGGGCAAGCTGACCTACGGCTCCGCCGGAGCCGGGACGGTCAGCCAGCTCGCGCCCGAACTGATGCTCGACATGTCCGGCACGGACATGCTGCACGTCGCCTACCGCTCGGGCGGGTTGCAGGTGCAGGCGCTGCTGGCGCGGGAAACCAGCATGGCCTTCGTGGACACGGTCACGGCCCTGCCCCACATGCAGACGGGCGATATCCGCGCGCTCGCGGTCACCAGCGCCGACCGCAGCCCGCAGGCGCCCTCCGTGCCGACGCTGGCCGAGTGCGGCCTCGCGGGATACCGCGCCACCAACGATTTCGGCTTCTTCGCCCCGGCCGGCACGCCGCCGGCGATCGTGGCGCAGCTGTCCACCGCCACGCGGGCCATTCTGGCCATGCCGGACGTCAAGGCCCGCCTGGACTCCGCCGCCATCAACATCTACGCCGCACCGCCCGAGGCCTTCGCCGCCTACCAGGCGGAAGAAGGACGCCGCTGGGGCGACCTGATCCGGCGCCGCAACATCAAGATGGAATAAGCGGCGTGACGATGCGGACGGCCATGCTGGCGATCTGGAGCGACGTGGCTCCGGAGCGGGAAGCCGACTACCTGCACTGGCTGGCGCGCGAGCACACGGCGGAGCGGATCGGCATCCCCGGCTTCGAGGCCGTGCGCGTCCTCCGTGCCGGCCTGCCCGGCGTCTGCCGCTTCCTCATCCTCTATGACCTCGCCGGCCCGGCGGTGCTGACCAGCCCCGCCTATCTGGCCCGGCTGAACAGCCCGACGCCGTGGACGCAGCGCATCATGCCGGGCCTCGGCCGCTTCGCGCGCGGCGGCGGCCGGGTGCTGGAGGAGGTGGGGCGGGGCCAGGGCGCGCACCTGCTCGCGCTGCGGCTCGGCCAGCGCCCCCAAACGAACCGGGCGCTGCTCGAGGCGATCGCGGCGCAGGACCGGATCTGCGCCGCCCGCCTGCTCGACATCGATCTCGCGGGCACGGAGGTCGGCACGGAGGAGAAGGGGCTCCGCGGCGGCGATGAAAGCTTTCCCGGCCTGCTGCTGATCGAGGCGCTGGACGCGGAGGCGCTGCCGCGCGTGCTGTCGGACCAGCGGGACGCCATCCTGGCCCTCGGCGCGCGGGAGGCGCCGCCGGTGGTTTACTCGCCGGTCTTCGCCCTCCGGAAGGCGGAACTGGAATCCTGATATAACAGGTCATGTTGGCACGGGCTGGGGGCGCTGCGGTGAACGCCGCGTAACGCAGGCCGGGCTATCCAGCCCTGCCTGCGCGTTCCATTCTTGCGCAACCCGGATGCGACCATGGAGATTTCCAGGATGGACGATGCTGCGCTGGCCCGGATCAAGGCCCTTCAGCCGGAACTGACCGCGATCCGCCGCGACATCCACGCCCATCCCGAGATGGGCATGGAGGAGGTGCGCACCGCCGCGCTGGTGGCGGAAACGCTGCGCGGCTGGGGGCTGGAGGTGACGGAGGGCATCGGCAAGTACGGGGTGGTGGCGACGCTGAAGGGCCGCCGCCCCGGGCAGCGCGCCATCGGGCTGCGCGCGGACATGGACGCGCTGGCGATCGAGGAGGCGACGGGCCTGCCGCACGCCTCCGCCAACAAGGGCGTGATGCATGCCTGCGGGCATGACGGCCACACCACCATGCTGCTGGGTGCCGCGCGCCACCTGTCGCAGAACCCGGATTTCGGCGGCACCGTGCAGTTCATCTTCCAGCCCGCCGAGGAAGGCCGCGGCGGCGCGAGGGCGATGCTGGCCGACGGCCTGTTCGATCGCTTCCCGGTGGACAGCGTCTATGGCCTGCACAACGAGCCCGGCCTGCCGCTCGGCCAGTTCGCCATCCGCCCGGGCCCGGCCATGGCGGCGGGCGACCGCTGGGTGGTGACCTTCCGCGGCACCGGCGGGCATGGCGGCGCCTCCCCGCACCTGGCGACGGATGTCGCGGTGCTCCAGGCGCAGTTCGTCATGGCGCTGCAGACGGTGGTGGCGCGCAACATCGCGGCGGTGGACGCGGCGGTGATCAGCGTCGGCGCGATCCATGGCGGCTCCATGGCCTCCACCAACGTCATGCCGTCCGAAATGGTGATCGGCGGCACAGCGCGGTCCTACACCACCGCCGTGCGGGACACGATGGAGCGGCGGATGCGGGAGCTGGCCACCGGCCTCGCCACATCCTTCGGCTGCACGGCGGAGGTGTTCTATGGCCGGCACGGCGAGGCGCTGGTGAACCATGCCGAGCAGACGCAAGTGGCCATCGCCGCCGCCGCCACCCTCGCGGGGGCGGAGAAGGTGGAGGGCAACGCGCCGCTGATCACGGGAGGAGAGGACTTCTCCCTCATGCTCAAGGCGCGGCCCGGCGCCTTCATGTTCATGGGCATCGGCGCCGGCGGCCCCAGCTCCGAGGGGCTGCACACGCCGACCTACGACTTCAACGACGACGCCATCCCGCTCGGCGTGGGCTACTGGGTCAGCCTGGTGGAGCAGGAACTCGGCAGCGTCGGCGACGGCGCCTGAAGGCGGGGGCGCGCCACCGCCCGGCGCGCCCTCCCGTCACCGCGCGGGCCGCACGTCCTGCGCCAGCGTCATCTCGTCCGCGCGCGGCGTGTGCGTCAGGCCCTGGCGCATGGCCCAGATGTTCTTCTGGATGTGAAGCGGGATCCAGGCGACGTCGCGCGCCGCGATGCGCGTCGCTTCCTGCATCAGCCCCTCGCGCGCCTCGTCGTCGGCGGTGCCCATCGCGCGGGCGAGCACGGCGTCGAATTCCGGGTTGGAATAGCCGGTGCGGTTCACCGTGCCCCAGCCCCGTTCCATGTCGCGCGTGCCCAGCAGCCCCCGCAGGCCGGATGAGGGCTCGCCGTTGGAATTGGCCCAGCCGCCCAGCGACATGGAGTTGTCCAGCCGCGTGGTCCGCTGCACCAGGGTCGCGAAGGGGATGACGTCGACCTTTGTCCTCACGCCGATCCGCGTCCACATCTGCCCGATGCTCTGCGCCACCTGGGCGTCGTTGATGTAGCGGTCGTTGGAGGCGAGCAGGGTGATGGTGAAGCCCTGCGGGAAGCCGGCCTCGGCGAGCAGCCGGCGGGCGCGGTCCGGATCGAAGGCGGGCGGCGGGAGGTCGGCGGCGAAGCCGTAGGCGCCGGGGGGCATGAACTGGCCGGAGGGGATGGCGGCCCCGGACATGGTGCGCTCCGCGATGGCCGGGCGGTTGATGGCGACCGACAGCGCCTGGCGCACCCGCAGGTCGCGCAGCGGGTTGGTTGCCAGCGGCTCGCCGTTCGGGCCGGACACATAGGGCGTCTCGGCCCGGAAGTCGGATCGGAGATAGATCGAGCGCAGGCTGACGGTCTCGGAAAGGATCACGCGCGGCTCGGCACGCAGGCGCAGGAGGTCCCCGGTGGGCACGGAATCGATAAAGGAGACGTCCCCCGCCCGCAGCGCCGCGACGCGCGCGCCGTCGTTGGAGATCACGCGGTAGTTCACCCGCGCCCAGGCCGGCGCCTCCCCCCAGTAGCGGTCGTTGCGCTCCATCTCCACGCGCTCCCCGTGGCGGTAGGCGAGGAGGCGGAAGGGACCCGTGCCGATGGCCGCGCGGCCGCTGTTGAAGTCGCTCGTGAGGTTGTTCTCGCCCAGGCCGTGCCAGATGATCGCGATCTGCGAGAGGTCGGCGGGCAGGAGGGGGTAGATGCCGTCGGTGCGGAAGCGGATGGTGTGCGGGTCCACCACCTCCATGCCCTTGATCGCCTTGGTGAAGACGGCGAAGGAGCCGGGGCTGTTCTGCACGCGCGGCACGTGGTCGATGGTGTAGGTCACGTCCGCCGCGGTGAAGGGCGCACCGTTGTGGAAGGCGACGCCCCGGCGGAGCCTGAACTCCCAGGTGCTGTCATCCACCAGGCGCCACGCCTCCGCGAGGCCGGGAACGAGGCGCCCCGTCGCGTCGCGGTGCACGAGGTTGTCGAAGACGTGCTGGGCGAGCGCGGAGTTGGGCGTCAGCGTGTAGAGGTGCGGGTCCATCGAGGTGGGCGGCGCGCCCACGGCGAGGTCCAGCGAGGGCCCTTCCGCCGCAAGGGCCGGAAGCGGCAGAACGGGCGCCATCGCGGCGGCCAGGAGCAGTCGGCGGGACGTGCGGATCATCGTTGGCCTCCTCCGCCGCCGAACCGGCGGCGGGTGCTGGACAAGCGCTGCCTTCCCTGCCGGGGACTGCACCAGCCGGGGCCACCGCCTGTCAAGCCGGGCGGGCGCGGGGCTACTCCTCCGGGCGGTCGCTCAGGGCCGGGGCGGCGGTGGTGCCCGCCAGCCGGGTGCCCTCGCCCAGGCGGATGGTCCCGTCGGGCTGCGGCACGGCCAGCGGCGCCACCCGGATGCGCGCCGTGCTGCCGGTGACGCCCAGGGCGCGGGCGACCGGGGGGGTGATGTCCAGCAGGCGGCCGGCGCTGGCCGGGCCTCCCGGTCGCACCTGCACCAGGGTGGAACGCCCGTTCTCCAGGTTCTGCACGCGGGCCGTGGTGCCCCGGGGAAAGACGCCGCTCACCCCCACCGCCGGAACCGAGGCCAGGGCGGGGTCCGCCAGCACGGCGGCCTCGCCCTCGCGCAGCTTGCCGGAGCGGTCGGCGCCGCGGCCCGGAAGGGGGTTGGGCGCGGCGCGCGGCGCGATCTCGATGATGGCGCCGCCGCCCTGCTCCCGCTGGGCGGCGGCGAGCGGCGCGGCCTGGAGCAGAACCGCGAGCGCGGTGAACAGGGCCGGCATCCGGCGAAAGGTCATCGGTCTGCCCCGCTTCATGAAGGGTTCCGCGCGGGAGCGCGCTCCTCCCTCCCCCGGCGGCACCGTCGGGCAGGGAACGCGGGGGCAGCCTATCCGATGCCGGGCAGAACCCGAAGTGACCAGCGGCGGATCGCCGCTCAATCCATCCCGAGCAGCCCGTAGATCCGCTTCACATAGGCGCCGAACTCGGCGGTGGTCTTGATGTCGAGACCGCGCGCGGCCGGGAGGTCGATGGGGAAGTAGTCCGCCATCCGCGCCGGCCCTGCGGTGAGCACGGCGCAGCGTGCGCCCAGGAAGACCGCTTCCTGGATGGAATGGGTCACGAAGAGGATGGTCTTGCCGCTTTCGCGCCAGATGCGCAGCATCTCCAGGTTCATGCGCTCCCGCGTCAGGGCGTCCAGCGCGCCGAAGGGCTCGTCCATCAGGATCAGCTTGGGGTCGTGCACCAGGGCGCGCGCGATGGCCGCCCGCTGCTGCATGCCGCCCGAAAGCTGGTAGGGATACATCGCCTCCGAGCCAGCGAGTCCGACCATGGCCAGGAGGTGGCGCGCCCTGTCCCGCGCCTCGCGCCTGGGCAGGCCCAGGATCTCGGCGGGCAGGGTGACGTTCTCGAGGATGGTGCGCCATTTGAGCAGCAGCGCCTGCTGGAACACCATGCCCACGTCCCGCCCGGGCACGAAGCCCGAGGCGGCGTTGCCGATGCGGACGGTGCCGCCATCCGCATCGTGCAGCCCGGCCAGGATCTTCAGCACCGTGGTCTTGCCGCAGCCGGAAGGGCCGACCAGGGAGACGAGGTCGCCTTCCTGCACGCTCATCGTCACGTCCGACACGGCCACGAAGTCCTGCCCGCCGGTGCGATAGGTCTTGCGGACGTTCTCCAGGCGGATCAGCGGCTCCCTCACGACAGCCAGCGCCCCAGGTTCTGCGCGACGAAGGCGTCGTCGGAGAATTCGGGATAAAGGCGGCAGATGCGGTCGATGGCCTCCGACTGGCCGGGGCTCAGCCCTTCCGCCGGGTTGAGGCACCAGGTGCCCTCCAGCAGGCCCTGGCGGCGCAGGATCTCGTGGCAGCCGGCGATGCATCCGTGGAAGTTGTTGGCCACGTCGAAGAAGGCGGCGTTGCAGTCGGTCACGGCGGAGTCCAGCGCCAGGATCCCGGGCGGCAGCGGCCCGGCCGCGACGGCGGCCTTGAGGTGCTCCAGCAGTTGCACGGCGCCGCGCGTCCAGACCGACCAGTGGCCGAGCAGCCCGCCCTGGAAGCGGACCGTCACGGGCGCGCCATCACGCTTCACGACGAAGGGGGTGACGAGGTCGAGCACGATGTGGTCGTCGTTGCCGGTGTAGAGGGTGATGCGGTCCTCGGCCCGCGCCTCCACCAGCCCGCGCACCACATCCAGCGTGCGGTAGCGGTTGAAGGGCGCGACCTTCACGGCGACGACGTTGTCGATGGCGCAGAACTCGCGCCAGAACCCCGCATCGAGCGACACGCCGCCGACCGCGGGCTGAAGGTAGAAGCCGACCAGCGGGATTTCCTCCGCGATGCGGCCGCAATGGGCGATGATCTCGCCCGGCGCGGCCCCCTTCATGGCCGCGAGGCTGAGCAGCCCGGCGTGGTAGCCCAGCCCGGCGGCGGTGCGCGCTTCCTCCAGCGCCTGCTCCGTGCGCCCGGCCAGGCCCGCCACCATCACCAGCGGCCGGTCGGTCCAGGCGCGGCTGTCCTCCATCGCCGCTTCCAGCACGGGGCGGTAGAGGCCGACGTCGCGGATCTCGAACTGCGTGGTGTGGACGCCCACCGCGAGCCCGCCCGACCCGGCATCGAGGTAGTAGCGGGTCAGCGCCCGCTGGCGCCGCCGGTCGAAGCGCCGACCGGCGTCCAGCGCCAGCGGGTGGGCGGGGATGGCCACGCCCTGTCGGAGCAGCCGAAGCGTTTCCGGTGGCAGGTCGGAGCGGTGGAGCGGCATGGGGGTTCCTCGTCTCAACCCAGCTCCGGCCCCGCCACGGCCATCAGCCGCGCGGGATCGCCGAAGGGTGCGGCCCGGTGGAGGGCCATGCGGTTGTAGGGGCGCTCCGGCGTGAAGCCGCGGGCGCGAAGATGGTCCGCGAGCCCGGTCCAGCGGTCCGCGAGGTCGAGCAGAACGGGGCCCCGGGCTGCGCCGAGCGCGGCCTCCAGCAGGTGGGCCGCCTCCGCCTCGCCGGTCGCGACCAGAGGCCCGACCTGCAGCGCCTGCCGCCCCGGGCGGGCGAGCACGAAGCCGGGGCGGCCGGGCAGGCGGAAGGCCTGGGCCGGGGCGCGCGCCAGCAGGGTGCGGAGCAGGGCCGCGCGGTCGGCCCCGAAGGCCTGGGCATCGAGGGCGGCGCAGGAGGCCAGCGCATCCGGACGCAGGGGTGGCAGACCGACCGGATCGCCGCCGCCCGTGCCGCGCCAGCGGGTCAGGCCGAACTGGGTCTGGAAGCCGAGCGGGCGGTAGATGCGCTCGCCCGCCGGGGTGGCGTCCAGCACCGGGCAAAGGCCGGCCTCCGCCAGCGCCGCCATGCAGCGGCGCAGCACGCGGGTGCCGAGGCCCCGCCCGCGCATGGAGGGCGCGACGAGCACCATGCTGATCCAGCCGAAGCCGCCGGAGGCATAGGGCAGCACCGCCCCGCTCGCGGCCGGCGCCGCGGCATCGCCGATGCCGAAGACGGTGCCGTGCCGGAAGAACACGTCCCAGTCCGCCGCCACCTGGTTCCACCCGGCCGCTTCGGACAGGGCGAGGCAGCCCGCCATGGCGGCGGGCGTCAGCGCGCCGGGGAGCGGCAAGCCGGGGGACAGGGCCTCAGTAGGCGCCATCCCGGACCTCGAAATGCGTCGGCTTGCCCAGGCTCTTGCCGCCGCGCGCCACCCAGTCGGCCACCCAGTCCATCATCCGGGCCAGGGGCACCAGGGGATAGCCGAAGAGCCGCGCCGCCTCGGCCGCGTTGTTGAGCCAGGCGGTGGGGGCTTCCTCGCCGGTGATCACGGGCGGCTTGCCCAGGCGCTCGCCGAAGGCCTTGGCCAGCCAGCGGACGGAAATGGTTTCCGGCCCCGTGACGTTCAGCGGGGCCGAGGGCACGGCGGCGTGGCGCAGGCAGCGCAGCGCCTGGGCATTGGCGTCGCCCTGCCAGATGACGTTCACATGCCCCATGGTGACGTCCACCGGCTGCCCGTCGCGCACCTTGCAGGCCACGTCGAACAGCACGCCGTAGCGCAGGTCGATCGCGTAGTTCAGGCGGAACAGGCGGCCGGGCGTGTTGTGCAGGGCGGAGAAGTGCTGCAGCAGCCGCTCCCGCCCGATGCAGGAGAAGGCGTATTCGCCGGGCGGGTCCAGCACGCTGTCCTCGGTGGAGCCGCCGGAGTTGACGGGCACGAAGGGGTACACGCAGCCCGTGGAGAAGGCGACGATGCGGGACTCGCGGAAGGCCTCGCCCACCAGGGCCGGCACGTGCGTGTTCATCGCCCAGGTCAGCGACTGGTCGCCCGAGGCGCCGAACTTGCGCCCGGCCATCAGGATCACGTTGCGCGCGCGGGGAAGCCGCTCCAGCGCCGCGCGGTCCAGCAGGTCGCAGGCGATGGTTTCCACGCCGTGGCGCTCCAGCCCCTCGCGCAGCCCGGCCTCGCTGAAGCGCGCCACGCCGAAGACGCGCCGGCCGGGCAGGGCGTTGCGGGCGAGGCGGGCCAGCGTCGGCCCCATCTTGCCGCCCACGCCCAGCACCATCACGTCGCCTTCCACCGCCGCGAGGTCGGCGGCGAGCGCGCGGCTGGGGCGGGCCAGGAAGGCGTCCAGCGCCTCCGCGTCCTCGAAGCGGCCGGGCAGGTCGGAGGGGTCGAGCCATCCGGCGGCGTTGGACATGGCTTATCCCTTCCTGGCGTCCCGCGGGACGAAGCGGCGCTCCAGCCCGAGCACCACGAGGTAGAGCGCGAGGCCGAGCAGGGTGAGGAGGATGACGGCCATGAACATGGCCGCCGTGTTCAGCGAGGCCTGCACCTGGATCATCAGGTAGGCGAGGCCGCGGTCGGAGGCGACGAACTCGCCCACCACCGCGCCGGCCACAGCAAGGATCGCCGCCACCTTCATCCCGGAGAAGATGAAGGGCAGCGAGCCCGGGAGCTGGATGTAGCGGAACACCTGCCAGCGCGAGCCCTTCAGCGAGTGCACGAGGTCGAGCAGGTCCGGTTCCACCTCCTGCAGGCCGCGCACGGTGGTCAGCAGCACCGGGAAAAAGCAGAGGCTGAAGGTGATCAGCATGTTGGTGGCGATGCCGTAGCTCATCCACACGACCACGATGGGGCCGAGCGCCACCTTGGGGATCATGTTCAGCGTGACCAGCAGGGGGAACAGCACAAGCGTCAGCGTGCGCGACCAGCTGAAAACCAGCGCGAGGGTGACGCCCAGCGCCACCGCGAGCGCGTAGCCGCCGCCGATTTCCGCCGCCGTGACCAGCGTGTTGGAAACCCAGGCATGGGTGGGCACGGCGAGGGTGGCGACCACCGCGCTGGGCGCGGGCAGGATAAAGGAAGGCAGCGCGGCGCCGCGCGCCAGCGCCTCCCAGAGAAGCACCACCGCGACATGGACCAGGGCGATCACCAGCCAGCGCCGGCGCGTGGCGGCCGCCGCCGCCAGGGCGCGCGGGTCGGGAACGGCGGGGATGTCGGTGCTCGCCTCCGCGATCATGCCGGACCTTTCCTGCTGGCACGATCCTCGTGCACCCAGGGACGCTAGCGGAGCGCCGCGGGCCTCGTCAACCAAACGGTTGACAGTGCGGCCTCAGGGCCGGAGCGCCGAGAGGACGAAGTCGATCACGTGCCGCCGCCGGGCTGCGATGGCCGCCCTCGTGCCCAGCCGGGCGCCGAAGATGGCCGAAAGGGTCCGGTTGTTGGAAAAGAAGAAGTACGACAGCCCGGCGATGGAGATATAGACATCCACCGGATCAAGATCCGCCCGGAACACGCCGCCGGCGGCACCGCGCGCGAGCGTTTCCCCCAGCAGCCCGATCAGCGGCGAGTGCATCTCCCGCAGTCCCGCCGAGGCGCGGACGTGCCGCGCGCCGTGCTGGTTCTCGTCGTTCAGCAGGGCCACGAACTCGGGATGGGCGGCCAGGTAGTCGAAGGAGAACCCCACCAGCCGCTCCATCGCCTCGCGCGGTGCGAGATCGGCCAGGTGCAGCGCGCGTTCCTGGGCGCGGATGCCGGCATAGACGGCCTCCAGCGCCGCGGCGTAGAGGTCCTCCTTGGTGCCGAAATGGTGGTAGACGAGCTGCTTGTTCACGCCCGCGCGGGCCGCGATCTCGTCCACGCGCGCCCCGGCCAGGCCCTTCGCGGCGAACTCGCCGATGGCGGCCTCCAGCAGGACGCGGCGCGTGTTCTCGGGATCGCGCCGGCCCCGCGCGCGCTCCGGTTCTTCGGGCTTCGCCGCAGTCGGGCGCCGCATGGCGGGAAACCTCCGTGCCAACCATCCGGTTGAATGTTGTTGCAGCGCCGTGAGGGCGTGGATACGCTCGGGCCGTGCTTCGATAAGGGGAGAATGCTCGCATGACCAGGGACCGTTTCGCCCTTCCGCGTCGCGGGGTCCTCCTCGGCGGGCTGGCCGCACCCTTCATCGCGCCGCATGGCGCGCGCGCCCAGGCGCGGGACAAGGTGACGTTCGTGCTGAACTGGACGGCCGCGGCCGACCACTGCCCCTATTACCTGGCCAAGGCGCAGGGCTGGTACGAACAGGCGGGGCTGGACGTGACGATCGAGGCCGGGCGCGGCTCCGGTGCCTCGGCGCAGCGCGTCGCGGCGGGGACGGCGCAGATCGGGATCTCGGAGATCCCCACGGCTCTGCTGGCGCGCAGCCGGGGCGGCAACCTTGCCGCCGTGATGGCGGTCTACGCCAACTCGCCGCAAACCTTCTACTGGCTGCGCAGCAGCGGCATCTCCAGCCCGCGCGACTTCCCGGGCCGCTCCATCGGCAACCCGCCGGGCGATGCCGCGCGGGTGATGTGGCCTGTTTTCGCCCGCCGCGTCGGGATCGACCCGGCCTCGGTCCGCTTCGTCAACATCGCGCCGCCCGCCAAGATTCCCTCGCTGAAGAGCAAGGTGATCGACATCACCACGGATTTCTGGAACGAGCACGACCTGAAGGCGCGCGAGTTCGGCGCCGACCTCGGATTCCAGCGCTGGAGTGACCTGGGGCTGAATCCCTATGGCAACTCCATCATCGCCAATGGCGACGTGCTGTCGAAGCAGCCGAACATGGTGAAGGCCTTCGTGCAGGTGTCGCAGCGCGCCTTCGCCGCCACGGTGGCCGATCCCGAGCCGGCGCTGCGCGCGCTGTTCGCCGCCGTGTCAGGCCTCGACGACTGGACGCAGCACCGGCAGTGGGAGCGCGTGAAGGAGTTGATGCGCGATCCCACCACCACCTCCGTCGCGCTCGGCGCCTTCGACGCCGCGCGGATGAAGGCCGATTACGACCTGATCCAGAGCCAGTTCGAGGGCGCGCAACCCTTTGATCTGGACAAGGCCTACAGCAACGCCTTCCTCGACACGGGGATCAAGATGACCGCCGCCTGAGGGCGGCGGGCAGCACGGCGCGGAAGATCGGGCTTTCGGCTTCCACGGCCGGCGATGATGCCGGAATGGTCGTGGCCGGGCGGCAGGGGCATCGCGGGGCCGGCGCCATGCCGGCGCAGACGATGCGCCGCCGGGGCCGGTTGAGCGGGTGGCCAGGCAGCCATCGTAGAAGCGGCGCATGTGAGGCATCACGGCCTCCGCCATCGCGCGGCGCCCTTCCTCCGCAGGCGGGAGCGGGCGACCCATGCGCTCCGCGATCTCGGCCAGCACGGCGCCGCGGTCCAGCCGGGTGAAGCGGCCCTCCCGGAACACCACCTCCCCACCGATCATCACCAGCCGCACGGCCCCTGTCCTGGCGCGCTGCACCAGCACGTCCACGGGCGGGAGGTCCGGGCTCTGGTAAGGCCAGGTGACGGCGTGCCAGCCCAGCAGCACGAGGTCCGCCGCCATGCCCGGGCGGAGCGCGCCGATCCGCGCGGCGAAGGGCGTGGTGGCGGCGCCGTGCTCGGCCCCCATGCGCAGCACGGCGGCGGGGCCGGGAGATGGGGCGTCGATGCCGGGCTGGCGGTGCGCGCGGAGCACGAGGCGCATCTCCTGCAGCATGCCGCGGTCATCGTTGATCCCGGCCTCGTCGATGCCGAGGGCCACTGGAATGCCGTGGGCGCGGAAGCGGTTCACAGGGGCCGGGCCGCTCATCAGCCGGAGGTTGGAGGAACAGTTGTGGCAGATCCTCGTGCCCGTGCGGGCGCAGTCCGCGATGTCCTCCTCGCGGCGGTGACGGAGTCCGTGGTGTCGCCGTTCACCACCAGGATGCGCGTCATGCCGCGGCCGCCCGTTCCGCGGGAAGCGGGCGATGCTGTGGCGCCGGGCGAACCAGGCCCCGCCCTGCTCGCGCATGTGGCGCAGCACGCGCTCCAGCACCGCGATGCGGCCGGCGCGGCCGATCATGCGCAGGTGCAGCCCCACCGAGAGCATGCGCGGCGCTTCCCGCCCGCCCCTCCTGCGCCGTGGAGGAGCACCGCGCCATCATCCGCGCGATCGGCGAGGGCGCCACCGAGCGCGCCGTACGCCTGATGTGCGGGCACCTGGGCGACGACGCGGCGCGGGCCGAGAAGGCGGAGTAAGGGCCGGGCCTCAGCCCCCGATTCGTTGATCCACCCAGGCGGCGTGGCCGAAGAGCGCCGCATTCGCGTTGGCGAAGCCCAGCATCTGCAATCGAGCGGCAGCCCTTCCGATCGCAGCACGGGCAGGGTGAGCACCGGCATGCCCAGCAGCGAACCCGGCACCACGAAGACCGGGTTTCCGGTGGAGCCCAGGCCGGGCGGTGCCGCGCCCGGCGCCGTCACGCTCACCACCGCGTCGCAGCGCGCGGACACGGCGGCGAAGGCGGCACGGGCGGCGGCGCGCCGTTCCAGCAGCGCCGCGTAGTTGTCGCGCGTCATGCGCCGCCCCAGCGCGGCGCGCTCGTGCACCGAGGCGCTCAGCGCCTCCGGGTCCCGGTCCAGGAAGGCGCCGATGGGCCAGCGCCACTCCCAGGCGTTGATCTCCAGCGTGATCTCGCGCGCCTCGGCCGTGGCGCGCTCCACGGCTTCCCGTTCCGGGCAGTCCTCGGGCCCCACGACCTCGATGCCGGCGGCGCGAAGGCGGTCCAGCGCCTCCTCCAGCGCCCGCCGCGCCCCGGGCTCCAGCACCGGCCAGCCGGCCGTGCGCAGCAGGCCGAGCCGCGCCGGGCGCCGGGCCTCCGGCGGTGCCAGGGGGCCGCCCAGGCCGGGGTAGCCGGGGGCGCCGCCCACGCGCTCCGCCATGGCGCGCGCCAGCACCCAGGCGTCGCCCAGGCTGGCGGCCAGGGTGCCCGTGCAGCCCTGGCTCGGCATGTCCAGGCTGCCGCCACGGTTGATGGCGCCGACGCTGGGCTTGTACCCGACCACGCCGCAGAACCCGGCGGGGCGGACGATGGAACCCACCACCTGCGTGCCCAGCGCGCCCGACACGATGCCCGCCGCCACCGCCGCCGCGGAACCGCTGCTGCCGCCGCCCGGCGTGCGCGCGGTGTCCCAGGGATTGCGGGTGCCGCGCGGCTCGCTGCCGGCGAACTCGGTGGTGACCGTCTTGCCCAGGATCACCGCGCCCGCGTCGCGCAGCGCCCGGGCCCCGGTGCCGCTGAAGCGCGGCTGGTATCCGTCGTAGAGGGGCGATCCCATCTGCGTCGGCATGGTGTCGGTGTCGAGGATGTCCTTCACGCCCCCGGGCATGCCGTCGATCGCGGAGAGCGCCCGGTTCTGGCGCCAGCGCGTGGCGGAGGCATCGGCCGCGTCGCGGGCTCCCTCCATGTCGACCACGGTGAAGGCGCCGATGCGCGGCTCCCAGCGCTCCAGATCCTCCAGGCATTCCTCCAGAAAGGCGCGGGGGGTTTCGACGCCCTCCGCAAAGCCACCGCTGCGCGAAAGGAAGGGCCGGCGCCGCGGCGTCGTTTGGGGGATGCTGTCCATGCGTGCATGCTCCATGCGGAACCACAGGGCGAGGTCTCCCTCGCCCGCGCGCAGCCTGCCGGCGAGTGGTTCCTCACCGAGCGGGACAAGCAGGTCTTCGAGGCGGCCGGCTACGGCACGCGGCAGGGCTTCGGCAAGCGGCCGGCGCTGCTGGTCATCGACGTGAACTCCAACTTCCGCGGCGACAAGCGCGAGCCGATCCTGGAATCCATCAAGTGCTGGCGGAATTCCTGCGGCGAGGAAGCCTGGGACGGGGTCGAGGCCATCGCGAGGCTGGTGGAGGCCTGCCGCGCGAAGGGCCTGCCCATCCTCTACACCACCGGCGACAAGCGCGCCGACAACGGGGATGCCGGGTCCTGGGCCTGGAAGAACCGCCGCAACGGCGAGGCCCCGCGCGTGCCCGTTTCCAACCGCGACGGCAACGACGTGGTGGACGAGATCGCGCCCGGCCCGCGGGATGTGGTGATCCGCAAGCTCAAGCCCTCGGGCTTCGAGGGCACGCCGCTCGCCTCCTTCCTCACGCTGCTCGGCGCGGACAGCGTGCTGGTGACGGGCACCACCACCTCGGGCTGCGTGCGGGCCACGGTGCTGGACGCCTTTTCCCTGAACCACCGCATCTTCGTGGTGGAGGAAGGCTGCTTCGACCGTTCCCAGGCAAGCCATGCCATCAACCTGCGCGACATGCACGCGAAGTATGCGGACGTGGTGCCGCTGGAGGAGACGCCGGGCTTCATCGAGGGGTTGCCCGAAGGCCTCTTCGAGCTGCCGTCCGGCACCGGCATGCAGGCGCCGGGCCTGGCCGCGGAGTAGGCGGGAGGGTGGCCGTGCGGGCCGGCCGGGCGTCAGGCCCGGTGGTACCGCACCTGGATCGGGCACAGGCACCGCTCGGGCCCGCAGGGGCAGCCGAAGGTCACCGCCATCAGGCGCCGCAGCAGGCGCGCCGTGCCTGCATCCGGGACGTGCCACTCGATCGGCCTGCCTCCGGCGGCGCGCACCTGCCTTCGGGCACGGTCGATCATCGGCCACACCACCTCCCGCAAGGCCCAGGCCGTGGTGGCGGGGGCGGGAGGAGCCCGCCTGGGCTCCTGGGGATCCAGCATCCGGATGGCCTGCGCGTGCTTGCCCTCCCAGCCCCAGAGCTTGGCATCCAGCAGCACGCCGCGCCGCGCGTCGTACCCGTCGAAATCGGCCCGCATGCCCCTGTTGACGACCACGTAGTCGCGGGCGGCGGAAGTCCCCGTCACCTTCTCCTGATAGGCGCGGGCGGCGGGGGACATGTTGCGCCCGAGGTGGTGGTTGGCGACGTACCGGCCGGGGCCCTGGGGCTGGCGGCCCGCCGGCGCCGCGCTGGCGCGCCGCTGGGGGCCTTTCCCGGGCAGCGCCCCGCGCGCCGGCGAGGCACCGGGGCGCCCCGTCCGCGCCGGCCGGGGCGCCTCGTCGTCCGCGTCGTCGTCCTCGTCGGCGGGTGGGCCGGGCGGCAGCAGCAGGGGCGAGCGCCGGAGCGCCCGGAGGGCGCGGCCCAGCGCCAGGTTGGCCGT
>Ga0210040_10002272_pt1 | contig 27380 bp, 20 predicted proteins | sample CryGeyCG12114_NA_FD_185462 | JGI IMG/M metagenome (GOLD analysis project Ga0210040, IMG submission 185462) | Groundwater microbial communities from aquifer - Crystal Geyser CG19_WC_8/21/14_NA (SPAdes) (version 2) | ecosystem: Environmental > Aquatic > Deep subsurface > Groundwater | place: USA... | reverse complement strand
CGATGGCGGAGGGCCGGCGCTCCTTCTACACGGCGCCGATCAAGGCGCTGGTCTCGGAGAAGTTCTTCGCGCTGTGCGCCGTCTTCGGCGCGGACCGGGTGGGCATGCTCACCGGCGACGCGAGCGTCAACGCCGGGGCGTCGATCATCTGCTGCACGGCCGAGGTGCTGGCCAACCTCGCCCTGCGGGAGGGCCCCGAGGCCGACATCGGCCTCGTCGTGATGGACGAGTTCCACTACTACGGCGACCCCGACCGCGGCTGGGCGTGGCAGGTGCCGCTGCTGGAGCTGCCCCGCGCCCAGTTCCTGCTCATGTCGGCGACGCTCGGGGACACCGCCGGGATCCGCGAGGACCTCACCCGGCGCACGGGGCGCGAGACGGCGCTCGTGGCCTCGGCGGAGCGGCCGGTGCCGCTGCACCACTACTACGCGACGACGCCGGTGCACGAGACCATCGACGAGCTGCTCCAGACGCGGCAGGCGCCCGTCTACGTCGTGCACTTCACGCAGGCGGCGGCGCTGGAGCGGGCGCAGGCGCTCACCAGCGCGCAGGTGGCCACGCGCGCCGAGCGCGACGAGATCGCGGCCTTCCTCGGCGGCTTCCGCTTCACCACCGGCTTCGGGCAGACCCTCTCCCGCCTGGTGCGCCACGGCATCGGCGTCCACCACGCCGGGATGCTGCCCAAGTACCGGCGGCTCGTGGAGCAGCTGGCGCAGGCCGGCCTGCTCAAGGTCATCTGCGGCACCGACACCCTCGGCGTCGGCATCAACGTGCCGATCCGCACCGTGCTGCTGTCGGCCCTCAGCAAGTACGACGGCACCCGCACGCGGCTGCTGTCGGCGCGGGAGTTCCACCAGGTCGCCGGGCGCGCCGGGCGCGCCGGCTACGACACGGCCGGGACGGTCGTCGTGCAGGCGCCCGAGCACGAGGTCGAGAACCTCAAGGCGCTGGCCAAGGCGGGCGAGGACCCGAAGAAGCGGCGCAAGGTGGTGCGCAAGCAGCCGCCGGAGGGCTTCGTGGCGTGGACGAGGGCGTCCTTCGACAAGCTCGTCGCGGCGGAGCCGGAGCCGCTGCGCCCGCACTTCGCCGTCTCGACGTCGATGGTCCTCAACGTCCTGGCGCGCCCCGGGGACCCGGCCGCGGCGATGCGGCACCTGCTGCTCGACAACCACGAGCCGCGCGCGCGCCAGCGCCGGCACGTGCGCGAGGTCATCGGCATCACGAAGGCGCTCCTGGCCGCCGGCGTGGTGGAGCGGCTGGAGGAGCCGGAGGCCGACGGGCGCCGCTACCGGCTCACGGTCGACCTGCCGCGCGGCTTCGCCCTGGACCACCCGCTGTCGACGTTCGCGCTGGCGGCGGTGGAGGTGCTCGACCCGGAGTCGCCGACCTTCGCGCTCGACGTGCTCTCGGTGGTGGAGGCGACGCTCGACGACCCGCGCGCGGTGCTGGCGGCCCAGCAGTTCAAGGCCCGCGGCGAGGCCGTGGCGCAGATGAAGGCCGAGGGCATCGAGTACGAGGAGCGGATGGAGCTCCTCGACGACGTCACCTGGCCCAAGCCGCTCGAGGAGCTGCTCGAGGCCGCCTTCGAGACCTACGCGAAGGGCCACCCGTGGGCCTCGCGCGCCGTCCTGTCGCCGAAGTCGGTCGTCCGGGACCTCTACGAGCGCGGGATGACGTTCCGCGAGTACGTCTCCCACTACGGGCTGGTGCGCGCCGAGGGCGCGGTGCTGCGGTACCTCACCGACGCCTACCGCTCGCTGCGCTCGGGCGTGCCGGCGGAGGCGCGCACGGAGGACGTCGTCGACCTCGTCGAGTGGCTGGGCGAGCTGGTGCGCCAGGTCGACTCCAGCCTGCTCGACGAGTGGGAGCACCTGACCGACCCCGCTCGGGTGGAGGCGGCCGTCGCCGAGGTGCGCGCCCCCACCGCGCCGACGCGGCCCGTCACCGGCAACGAGCGGGCGTTCACGCGGATGGTGCGCAACGCCTTGTTCCGCCGGGTCGAGCTGGCGGCGCTGCGCCGGACGTGGGACCTCGGCGAGCTCGACGCCGCCAGCGGCTGGGACGCCGCGGCGTGGGCCGAGCAGCTGGCCGCCTACCACGCCGAGCACGACGAGATCGGCACCGGTGCGGACGCCCGCGGACCGCGGATGCTGCTGTGGCGCAAGGAGCCCGAGGTCTGGCACGTGCGCCAGGTCTTCGCCGACCCCGCCGGCGACGGCGACTGGGGCTTCTCGGCCGAGGTCGACCTGCCCGCCAGCGACGAGGAGGGCGCGGCCGTGGTCCGCGTCGTCGACGTCGGGCGGCTCTGAGACCGAGGAGCCCCGCCCGCGCCCGGCCCGAGCACCCGCTCCGGGGGAAAGAGCTCGCGCACCCGGCTCGGGACGCTACGGTCCTCCCCAGCTGTCAGGGGTCCGGGGGGAGCCGACGTGGGGGTTGCCGGTTCGACGGTGCAGGGGCGAGGTGGTGCCGGCTCGAGGCCGCGGACCTCTCGTCGACCGGGAGCACCGGGGCGCGTCCACGACTTCGCGACGGCCGCCCGGGCGTCGCTCGTGGACCTCCAGCAGAGCTTCGGGATGGACTCGTGGCTGGTGGTCCGGCGCCGCGGCGAGGACTGCGTCGTCCTCGCGACCGCGCGCGACGACGACCCCTTCGGCAGCCGCGTGGGCCTGGTCCGGCCCTGGGAGGACACCTTCTGCGCGCGGATGGTCGACGGCTCCGCCCCGCAGGTCGCTCCCGACGTCGACGTCGCCCCCGCGTACGCGCGCATGCGGGAGGTGATGGGCCTGGACGTCGCCGCCTACCTCAGCGTGCCGGTCGAGGGCCCGGAGGGGCAGGTGCTCGGAGCGCTGTGCGCCGCCGGCGCCGTCCGGCGCGGCCACGACCTCGAGGCCGCCCTGCCGGGCGTGCGGGTCCAGGCGTCGCTGCTGGGCGTCCTGCTCTCCCACGAGCTCCGCCTGGAGAGGGAGGTGCGGCGCGCGGAGCGGGCCGAGTCCGCGGCCTCGACGGACGCCCTGACCGGTGCGGCGAACCGCCGCGCGTGGGACGCGGCCCTCGCCGCGGAGGAGGCGCGCGCCGACCGCTACGCGACGCAGGCGTGCGTGCTCGTCCTCGACCTCGACGCGCTGAAGGCGGTCAACGACGCCGCCGGCCACGCCGCGGGCGACGCGCTCCTGCGGCGCACGGCGGAGCTCCTGCGCGAGAACCTCCGCGGGCAGGACCTGCTCGCGCGCCTGGGCGGTGACGAGTTCGGCCTGCTGCTGGTGGAGACGCCGCTCGCCGCGGCGCAGGAGCGCGCGCAGCGGGTGCGTGAGGCGCTCGCGGCGCACGGGGTGGCGGCCTCGCTGGGCCTGGGCTGCCGCGAGGGGGGCCGCGACCTCCACGCCGCGTGGCGCGCCGCCGACGCGGCCATGTACGAGGACAAGGCGGCGCGGCGCTCCGCGGCGCCGCGGGTCCCGGAGGCCCGTCGACCGCACGGGACGCCGGTCGCGGAGGAGGCGCCGCTCTCGGGGGTGGACGCGCTGCTCACCCTGGTGCGGGAGCAGCTCGGGATGGACACCGCCTACGTCGCGCGGGTGCGCGAGGACCGCCTGACCTTCCACCACGTCAGCACCCGCGGGCCCGCCATGGTCCGCGCGGGGGACGTCGAGCCCTTCGCCGGCACGCTCTGCCGCCTCGTGGTCGACGGCGAGCTCGAGGAGGTGGTGCCGGACGCCCGCGGCCACCCGGTGACCTCGACGCTGGCGGTGACGCGCGCGCTCGACCTGGGCGCCTACGTCGGCGTCCCGCTGCGGCGCGGCGACGGCACCCTGTACGGCACGCTGTGCGCCCTCTCCCGCAGCCCCCGCCCCGAGCTGCGCGCCCGCGACGCCCAGGTGCTGCGCACCCTCAGCCCCGTGGTCCTGGGGCTGCTCGAGGACGAGGAGCGCCTCGAGGACGGCCGGGAGGAGCTGCTCGCCGACCTCGACGCGCTGGAGGCAGCGGGTGGGCCGAGCACGGTGCTGCAGGCGGTCGTCCACCTGGGCAGCCGGACCGTGGTGGGCGCGGAGGCGCTCAGCCGCTTCCCCGAGCCGCGGACCTCCCCGCAGGAGTGGTTCGCCCGGGCGGAGCGGGCCGCCGCGGGCCAGCGCCTGGACCTCCTGTGCCTGCGCGCCGCCCTCCGCCACGCCGGCCGGGTGCCCGGGCGCCTGTCGGTCAACGCCGCACCGGGGACGGTCCTGGCGCCGGCCTTCACCCGCCTGCTGGGACCGGGCCGGCTCGACCACCTGGCCGTGGAGATCACCGAGCACGAGCCGGTGCACGACTACGCCCCGCTGACGGCCGTCCTGGCGCCCCTGCGCGCGCGGGGCCTCGCCGTCGCCGTCGACGACGCCGGGGCCGGCTTCGCGAGCATGCGCCACGTCGTGCAGCTCGCGCCCGACGTCGTGAAGATCGACATGAGCATCGTCCGCGACGTCCACCGGTCGCGCGGCGCCTCGGCCATGGCCGCGGCGCTCGTCGGCTTCGCGCGGCGCACCGGCGCCGCCACGGTGGCCGAGGGCGTGGAGAGCCCCGAGGAGGTCGAGCACCTCGTGGGCCTGGGCGTCGACATGGCCCAGGGGCACCTGCTCGCGCGACCGGCGACCGCGGCGACCTGGGAACCCAGCCCTCCCGGCTAGCCCGCCGGACGGTCCGCCGCGGGGTCCGTCGGGCCGGCCGCGATCAGGCGAGCGGCCGGTCGTCGTCCATCCGCACGCCCAGGGCGTGCAGGGCCTGCTCGAGCACGCCCACCACCTCCAGCGTGGTGGACAGCGGCCACAGGGGGCTCTCGGTGCGGCCCTGCTCCAGGCACTGCTGCACGTGCTCGAGCATGTGCGCGTACCCGCGCCCCGTGCGCGCCAGCGCGGTGCGCTCGGGCTCGGCGTCCGGGCGGTGGACGACGAAGGCGTCGGGCGCGTGCACCACGCCCTCGGTCTCCACCCGCCCCTGCGTGCCCGTGATCACGCCGCGCCGCGGGGGCCGCGCCGTGATCGTGGTGTGCACCGTGGCCGTGGCCCCGCCCGGGTGGGACAGCAGGAGGGAGGCCTCGGCGTCCACCCCGGTGCTCGTGAGCGTGCCGCGGGCCAGCACCTCCGACGGCGCCCCGAGCACCATGCGCGCCAGCGAGACCGGGTAGACGCCCATGTCGAGCAGCGCACCGCCTCCCTGCACCGGGTCGTAGAACCGGCTCGAGGGGTCTTCCGGCACGGGGAAGCCGAGGTCGGCGTGCACGTGGCGCACCTCGCCGACGACGCCGGACGACAGGGCGTCGAGCAGGGCGACCACCGTCGGCTGGAAGCGCGTCCACATCGCCTCCATGGCGAACAGCCCCCGCGAGCGCGCCAGGTCGACGAGCTCGTGGGCCCCCGCGAGCGTCGTCGTGAAGGCCTTCTCCACCAGCACGTGCTTGTCCGCCTCGAGCGCGGCCCGCGTGACGGCGCGGTGCTGGCCGTGCGGCGTGGCCACGTAGACGACGTCGACGTCGGGGTCGGCGAGCAGGTCGGCGTAGGAGCCGTAGGAGCGCTCGAAGCCGTGCTGCTCGGCGAAGGCGGCCGCCCGGCCGGCGTCCCGGGAGGCGACGGCGAGGGCGCGGGCGCCCGGCACGAGCGGGAGGTCACCGGCGACGGTCGTCGCGATGCCCCCGGTGGCGAGGAAGCCCCAGCGCGTCATGCCCGGCACCCTACGAGCCCGCGGGGGCGCGCCTCCTCCAGCATCACGATCCCATCACTCCTGGGGGCGCTGGGGCTCCTCGGTTCGACCTCTCCCCCCGCTGCGGCTACTTTCGTGGGCCAGACGAGAGGACACCTGCGCCACGCCAGGTGCCGCGGGACGTCGGAGCCCCCGAGGCCCGAGGTCCGCCCGCCGGGCTCGACGCCCCGGCGCAGCACGCCGCACGACGCCCGCCCGACGGGCACGAGGGCCGCCGTCCCGGAGGACGCGAGCCGCGGCAGCGCACGCACGAGCACGCAGGGCCGAGCTCCGGCCCTGCGCGGTGCACGACCCGACGACCACCGGCCCGGCACCGCGGGCCAGGAGAGGACGCCGTGCCAGCAGTCTCCGCGAGAGGTCTCTACAAGGTCTTCGGCCCACGGCCGCAGGACGCCGTGCGCCGCCTGCAGCAGGGCGAGCCGCTGGCCCGCGTCCGCGCCGACGGGGCGACTCCCGCCGTCGTGGACGTCGACCTGGAGGTCGCGCCCGGGGAGATCTCCGTGGTGATGGGGCTGTCGGGCTCCGGCAAGTCGACGCTGATCCGGATGCTCAACGGCCTGCTGGAGCCGACCGCCGGGAGCGTGCGCGTCGGGGACACCGAGCTCACGGGCCTCGCCCCGGAGGACCTGCGGCGCCTGCGTCAGGAGCGGCTCAGCATGGTCTTCCAGCACTTCGCGCTCCTGCCGCACCGCACCGTCCTCGACAACGCGGCCTACGCGCTCGAGATCCGCGGCGTGGACCGCGCCGAGCGCCGCCGCCGCGGCGCCGAGGCGCTGGAGATGGTCGGCCTCGGCGACCGCGCGGGGAACCGCCCGGCCGAGCTGTCCGGTGGCATGCAGCAGCGCGTCGGCCTGGCCCGGGCGCTGGCCTCGGGGACCGACGTCATGCTCATGGACGAGGCGTTCAGCGCCCTCGACCCGCTGATCCGCCGCGGGATGCAGGACCAGCTGCTGGAGCTCCAGCGGTCCCTGGGCCGCACGATCGTGTTCATCACGCACGACCTCAACGAGGCGATGCGCCTCGGCGACCGCGTCGCCGTGATGCGCGAGGGCCGGGTCGTGCAGTCCGGGACGCCGCAGGAGATCCTGCGCGCCCCGGCCGACGACTACGTCGCGAGCTTCCTCGCCGACGTGGACCGCGCGCGGGTGCTCACCGCCGCAGACGTCATGGAGCCCGCCACGCCCGTCGACGGCGAGCTGTCCCGCATGCCGCGCGCCACCGCGGCCACGCCGCTGGCCGACCTGCTGCAGCCGGCCGCCACCGGGGGCGGGTCCGTCGCGGTCGTCGAGGACGACGGCCGCGTCGTCGGGGTCGTCACCGCCGCGTCGATGCTCGCCGCGCTCAGCGGCGCGCAGGGTCGTCCCGCCACCGCCACCGCCACCGGCGGCGCCTCCGCCGTCCCCGAGGAGGCCCTCCGTGGCTGAGACCGCCGAGCTCGTCCCGCTCCCCCGCGTCCCCCTGGGCGACGCCGTGGAGGCGGCCGTCGACTGGGTCGGGGACGTCGCGGGCCCGGCCTTCGACGCCTTCGCCACCGGCGTGTCGGCCTTCATCGACGGGTTCACGACGGTGCTCCTCGCGCCGCCGCCGCTCGTCTTCGTCCTGGCGCTGGCGCTCCTCGGCGCCGTCGTGCGGTCCGTCGGCTTCGGCGTCGTGTCCGCCCTCGCGCTCGGCCTCGTCGTGAGCGTCGAGCTGTGGACGGAGTTCCTGGAGACCCTGGCGCTCATCCTGGCCGCGACGGTCGCCGCCGCCGTGATCGGCATCCCGCTCGGCATCCTCGCCGCGCGGAGCTCGCGGACCAGCGCCGTCTTCAAGCCCGTGCTGGACCTGATGCAGACGATGCCGCCGTTCGTCTACCTCATCCCGGCCGTCGCCTTCTTCAGCATCGGCACCGTCCCGGGGTTCGTGACGACGGTCATCTTCGCCCTGCCCCCCGGCGTCCGGCTCACCGAGCTGGGCATCCGCCAGGTCGACCGCGAGGTCGTCGAGGCCGGGACCGCCTTCGGGGGCTCGTCCCGCCAGATCCTGCGGGGGATCCAGCTGCCCCTGGCGATGCCGACGATCATGGCCGGGATCAACCAGGTGATCATGCTGGCGCTGTCCATGGCCGTCATCGGGGGCATCATCGGCGCCCGAGGGCTCGGCGCCGAGGTCATCCGGGCGATCTCCAGCCTCGACCTCGGCCTGGGCTTCGAGGCGGGCCTGTCCGTGGTGATCCTCGCGATCTACCTCGACCGCCTGACGGCCTCCTTCGGCTCGGGGACGCCGCGGACCCGGCTGGCGCGCGCCCGCGGGCTGCTCAACCGGGGCAGCACGACCACCGGCGCCGACCAGGACGGGGACGGGCCGCCCGCCGACGCCCGGGTCGGGGCCCAGCGCGCCGACTGGCGCCGCGGCGCCGCCTCCCTGCGCTGACCGGGCCGGTCCCCGCGACCGGACCCGGTCCCGCCCGAGACCTCCCCTCCGCGCACCGAGCGACGGCGGGACGCACGACCGCACCGACGACCGCGGGCAGTCCCCTCCAGAGGCACCGGACGCCCGCACGACGAGAGGACCCCCCGTGCAGGAGCACACCACCCGCGCCGCCCGCCTGGTCGCCGCCCTGGCCGTCACCGGCCTCGCCGTGACCGCCTGCGGCTCCGAGGACACCTCCTCCTCCGGTTCCGGCGGCGGCAGCACCGACGCCGCCGGCGGCGGCACGGTGACCCTCGGCTTCCTGCCCTCGTGGACCGACGGCCTCAGCACCGCCTACCTGTGGGACCACGTCCTGGGCGAGGAGGGCTACGACGTCGAGATGCAGGAGATCAACGACCCGGGCCCGCTGTACGAGGGCCTGTCCAGCGGCGCCGTCGACGTCTACCCCTCGGGGTGGCCCGAGGTGACGCACGCCCAGTACATGGAGAGGTACGGCGACGACGTCGAGGACCTCGGCGCCTGGTACGAGGGCGCGCAGCTCACGATGGCCGTGCCGGAGTACACCGACATCACCTCGATCGCCGACCTGCAGGGCCAGGCCGACCGCTTCGGCGGGCGCATCGTCGGCATCGAGCCCGGCGCGGGGCTCACGGCCCAGGTGCAGGACACGGCGATGCCCGCGTACGGGCTGGACGGGGAGTACACCCTCCAGACGTCCTCGACGACGGCGATGCTCGCGGAGCTGCAGTCCGCGATCGACGGGCAGGAGGACATCGTCGTCACGCTGTGGCGCCCCTTCTGGGCCAGCTCCGAGTTCCCCGTCAAGGACCTCGAGGACCCGGAGGGCGGCATGGGCGAGGCGGAGGGGCTGCACACGCTGGCCCGCACCGGCTTCTCCGACGACATGCCCGACGTCGCCGCGATGATGGAGAGCTTCTCGCTCACCGACGAGCAGTACGGCGAGCTGGAGGACATGGTCGTCAACGAGTACGGCGAGGGCCGGTACGAGGAGGCCGTGGACGCCTTCTTCGAGGCGAACCCGGACGTCATGGAGTCCCTCACCAGCTGAGCCGCCTCCCGCCCGCGCCCGTCGGCACGGGCGGGGCGGCGCCGCCACGACGAAGGGCCGCACCCCTCGGGGGTGCGGCCCTTCGTCGTGCCCGGACCGCGAGGTCCGGCGCCTCAGCCCTTCGCCGCGGTCGTGCGCGCCGGGGCCTTCTTCGCCGCGGGCTTCTTGGCGGCGGGCTTCTTGGCCGGGGCCTTGCGGGCCGGCTTCTTGGCGGGCCCGCGGTCGCGCTTCTCCTGGAGCAGCTCGGCGGCGCGCTCGGGCGTGATCGCCTCGACCTCGTCGTCCTTGCGCAGCGTCGCGTTGGTCTCGCCGTCGGTGACGTAGGGGCCGAAGCGGCCGTCCTTGACCACCACGGGCCTGCCCGAGACGGGGTCGTCGCCGAGCTCGCGCAGCGGCGGGGTCGCCGTGCGGCCGCGCCCGCGCTTGGGCTGGGCGTACAGCGCCAGCGCCTGCTCGAGGGTGACGTCGAAGAGCTGGTCCTCCGACTCCAGCGAGCGGGAGTCGGTGCCCTTCTTCAGGTAGGGCCCGTAGCGGCCGTTCTGCGCCGTGATCTCCTGCTCGTCGGCCGGGTCGACCCCGACGACGCGCGGCAGGGACAGCAGCCGCAGGGCGTCGGCCAGCGTCACCGTCTCGACCTGCATCGTCTTGAACAGCGAGGCCGTCGGCGGCTTCGGCTTCGCCGGAGCCTTCTTGCGCCCCTTCGCGGGCGCCTCGGGCTCCGGCGGGTCCTCGACGACCTCGGTGACGTAGGGCCCGAAGCGGCCGGCGCGCGCCACCACGGCGCGACCGGTCTCCGGGTTGGTCCCGAGCTCGCGGTCGCCCTCGCCCTGCGTGGCGAGCAGCTCGCGCGCCTTCTCGACGGTGAGCTCGTCGGGGGCGATGTCGTCGGGCACCGAGGCGCGCTGGGGCTCGCCGTCCTCGCCGGCGACCTCGAGGTAGGGCCCGTAGCGCCCGACCCGCAGGGTGATGCCCTCGCCGATCGGCACGGAGTTGATGTCGCGGGCGTCGATGTCGCCCAGGTCGTCCACCAGCGGCTTCAGGCCGGCCGGGAGGGCCTCCCCCGCCGCGCCCGCCGGGCTCGGGCCCCGGCCGCCCGCGCGGGCGGCGGCGCCGTCGGGCCCCTCGTCGTCGCCCCCGCCCAGGCCCTGGGGCCCGTAGTAGAAGCGCGTGAGCCAGGCGCCCCGCTCCTGGGCGCCGGCCGCGATGCGGTCGAGCTCCTCCTCCATGGAGGCGGTGAAGCGGTAGTCCACGAGCTGGCCGAAGTGCTCCTCGAGCAGTCGCGTCACGGCGAAGGCCAGCCACGTCGGCACCAGGGCCGAGCCGCGGTGCACGACGTAGCCCCGGTCGCTGATCACGGAGATGGTCGCCGCGTACGTCGAGGGGCGGCCGATGCCCTCCTGCTCCAGGGCCTTGACCAGGCTCGCCTCGGTGTAGCGCGGCGGCGGGGAGGTGCGGTGGTCGGCGGCGAGGACCTCGGACAGGTCGACGCCCTGGCCTTCGACCAGCTCGGGCAGACGCCGCTCGGCGTCGTCGCCGGCCCCGTGCCGGTCCTCGTCGCGGCTCTCCTCGTAGGCGGCCATGAAGCCGCGGAAGGTGATGACCGTGCCCGACGCCGAGAGCTCCACCTCGCGGCCGGCGACGCCGGCCTCGCGGGCGGCGTCGGTCGCCGGCACGGTGGCGCCGAGGCGCACCGAGGCCGTGGAGCCGCGGGCGTCGGCCATCTGGCTGGCGACCGTGCGCTTCCAGATCAGCTCGTAGAGGCGGAAGTCGTCTCCGCGGAGCTCGCCCGAGACCTGGGCGGGCGTGCGGAAGCTGTCCCCGGCCGGGCGGATGGCCTCGTGGGCCTCCTGCGCGTTCTTGCTGCGGCTGGCGTAGACGCGCGGCGCGTCGGGGACGAACTCGGCGCCGTAGAGCTCGGTGGCCTGCCGGCGCGCGGCGCCGACGGCCTCGCTCGACAGCGCGACCGAGTCGGTGCGCATGTAGGTGATGTAGCCGTTCTCGTACAGCGACTGCGCCGTCCGCATCGTGGCGCGCGCGTTCGAGCGCAGCTTGCGGGAGGCCTCCTGCTGCAGCGTGGAGGTCGTGAACGGCGCGGCCGGGCGGCGCGTGTACGGCTTGGTCTCGACCGACGTCACGACGGCGCCGAGGTCGGCGCCCGCGCCCTCCAGGGCCGTGGCGAGCGCGCCCGCGACCGCGCCGTCGAGGACCACGGCGTCGGAGGTGAGCCGGCCGCTGTCGTCGAAGTCGCGCCCGGTGGCCACCCGCCGGCCGTCGAAGCGTCCCAGCCGGGCCCGGAAGCTCTGGGCGCCGGCCTCGCCGGCGGGGGCGACCTGGGCCGTGAGGTCCCAGTACTCCGCGGCGCGGAAGGCCATCCGCTCGCGCTCGCGCTCGACGACCAGGCGCGTGGCCACCGACTGCACGCGCCCGGCGGACAGGCCGGCGCGGACCTTGCGCCACAGCACCGGGGAGACCTCGTAGCCGTAGAGGCGGTCGAGGATGCGCCGGGTCTCCTGCGCGTCGACGAGGTCGGTGTCGATGTCGCGCGTGGACTCCAGCGCCCGCTGGATGGCCTCGCGGGTGATCTCGTGGAACACCATGCGGTGCACCGGCACCGACGGCTTGAGGGTCTGCAGCAGGTGCCAGGCGATGGCCTCGCCCTCGCGGTCGCCGTCCGTCGCGAGGAAGAGCTCGTCGGCGTCCTTCAGCAGGCGCTTGAGCTCGGTGACCTTCTTCTTCTTGTCGGCGTCGACGACGTAGTAGGGCTCGAAGCCGTGCTCGACGTCGACGGCGAAGCGGCCGAAGGGGCCCTTCTTCATGTCGGCGGGGAGCTCGCTCGGCTGCGGCAGGTCCCGGATGTGGCCGACGCTCGCCTCGACGTCGTACCCCGCGCCGAGGTAGCCGGCGATCTTGCGCGCCTTCGCCGGCGACTCGACGATCACGAGCCGCCGGGTCGTGCTGGCCGTCCCGGTCCTGCCTGCCACGGTGCCCCTTCCTCGTGCGGTCTCCGCGCCGTGCGCGCGGGCGCTGCCCGGGGCCGAGCGTTCGCGGCCCTCGTCCGGAGACCGTACGTGCCCGGCGGGGGTGCGCGCGCCCGCCTTCCCCCGCGGCGCGGCGCGCGCGCCGGGGGCGGGGCGCCGCGCTCAGGCCGGCGGCGGCCCGCCCAGGGCCGCCAGCGCGCCGCGGAGCTCGACGAAGACGTCGCCGCCCGGCCCGGGGAAGCGCGCCCGCGCCGTCAGACCGGCACGGGCGAGGACGCCGAGCGCGCGGCCGTCCTCCTCGCGGGCCACGGCCCGCAGCTCGTGCGGCGGCGAGCTCTCGGCGGCGAGGGCGGCCACGAGGGCGGCCAGGGCCCGGCCGCCCACGCCGGCGGAGAGGAGGTCGGGCCGCACGCCCAGGCCGACGTCGAGCACGCCGCCCGGCGCCGGCGCGTGGGCGTCGTCGTCCGCGCCCGCGTCTGCGTCTGCGTCCGCGTCCGCCGGGGCCCCTCCCGAGGTGGTGGCGCGGTGGGGCTGCCCCGGGACCGTGGCCTCGACGCCCAGGCACACGAGCGCGACGACCCGCCCGTCCTCGGCCAGGACGGGCTCGTAGCCCTCGCGCCCGCTCGCCGAGCGCACCTGCAGCGCCGGGGCGTCCGCGGGAGCCAGGTCGTGGCGGTCGTGCGGGGCGGGGTAGCGCCACGCGACGACGTCGGCCGCCTCCTGCGGGGTCAGCGCCCGCCGCTCCAGGCGGAGCCGGGCGCCGGGACCGGCCGCGGCGCCGTCGTGCCGGCGGAGCCGGGGGGTGCGCGGCGGCTCGACCGGGGGGTCGGCGTCGCCCGCCGAGCCGGCGGTCCGCACGACGTCCAGGAGGTCCGACGACCAGCGCAGCAGCCCGTCGACGTCGACGAGCGCGGCCGACCCCTGGCCGGCGGCCGGCCCGTCGGAGGCCCACGGCGCGACGCGGCCCCGGCCGCGCTCGAGCAGGACCTCGGCGCCGCGCGGACGGCCCCGCAGGTGGTGGGTCAGGCCGACCGCCAGCTGCGCCAGCCCCTGCCACAGGTCGCGCTCGGCCTCCGGCGCGGACTTCCAGACGCCCTCGAGCACCTCGTGGGCGTGGAAGGGCATGCCCGCGTCCAGCAGCCGCTGGGCCTCGCGCAGCGCCTCCTCCGGGGGCAGCACGAGCTCCTCGGGCACCCGGGGGACGCCCTGCGCGCCGCGCGGCAGCGGGCGCCCCAGCTCGTCGCGGGGCCGGGCGTTCTGCGGGCGGCCCCGCTCGTCCCGCTCGCGCACGGGGCTCACGCCGCCCCCTCCGCGCCCGGGGCGGCCGGGTCGGGGACGAGCATCGCGTCCCCCACCAGGCCCCGGACGACGGGCAGCACCTCGGCGGCCACCTCGGCGGCCGGCCGCTCCAGGAGCGCGGCGACGGCGCCGACGAGGACGCCCACGCCCAGCTCGCCGTCGCAGGCGCCGACGACGCCCGCGACCGCGGTGCCCACCCGCACGGCACGGCCGAAGCCGCCGCCCTGGCGCAGGAGCACGACCTGCGGGTGCTCGGCGCCGGGACGGGCGTGGCGCTCCTCCGTGACGTCGCCCGCGACCCGCAGCCGCAGCGCCGCGAGCCCGTCGTCGTCGAGGCCGGCGAGGAGGTCCTCGGCGGCCAGGACGTCCGCGACGTGCCCGCCCAGCGGACCGGTGACGGGACCGGGCAGCTCCTCCAGGCGCCTCAGCCGGCCGACGCGCCCGTCGGCCGGACGGCGCAGCACGACCATCCCGAGGCCGACCGCCTCGACCCGCCGGTCGGCGAGGTCGTCGAGCCAGGCGCCCACCAGCGCGTCGAAGCCCGGGCCCGCCTGCTGCCCGCCGTCGCGGACCCAGGTCTCGGCGTAGGCGGCCGGGTCGAGCAGGTCGCGCTGGACCACCCAGCCGTCCAGGCCGCTGGCCCCGAGCCAGGCGCCGACGCGCTCGCGCCAGGGCTCGCCCTGCCGGTGCTCCCAGTTGCCCAGCAGCTGCGCCGTGCCGCCGGGCGCCAGGACGTCGCCGACCCGCTCCACGAGGTGCTGGACGAGGGCGTCGCCGACCATCCCGCCGTCGCGGTAGTCGTAGGCCGGCACGCCCGCGGCGCGCGGGGTGATGACGAAGGGCGGGTTGGAGACGACGAGGTCGAACAGCTCGCCGTCGACCGGCTCCAGCAGGCTCCCGCGCCGCAGGCCGACGGGGGCGGGGGGCGCCGCGCCGGGGGCCCCGCCGGCGGCGTCGAGCGCCAGGGTCAGCGCGGCGAACCGCAGGGCGCGCTCGGAGGTGTCGGTGGCCACGACCTCGCGGGCGTGCCGGCGCAGGTGCAGCGCCTGGACGCCGCAGCCGGTCCCGAGGTCGAGCGCCCGGCCGACGGGGCCGCGCACCGTGGCCTGCGCCAGCGTCGTCGAGGCCCCGCCGATGCCGAGGACGTGGTCGGTCCGCAGCGGGCCGGCGACCGCCATCTCCCCGAGGTCGGAGGCCACCCACCAGTCGGCCGGGCCCGCGGCGTCGACGGCGGCGTAGGGCCGCAGCTCGACCAGCGGGCGGGCGCGGCCGCCGTCCGCCGGGTCGAGCAGGCCCAGCCGCCGAGCCCCCTCCAGCCCGCAGCGCGGCAGCGCCGCGGCGAGCGGTCCCGCAGGCACCTGCAGGCCGAGCACGAAGGCGCCGACGAGGGCCGCCAGGGGGTCCCCCGCCGCCGCCGCGGCCTCGACGACCCGTCGGGCGGCCAGCGGCTGCTCGCGGTGCAGGGCCGCCTCCGCGACGGGTCCGAGGAGGTCCGCCACGGCGTCCACCCGGTATCCGGTGCCGCCGACCGCGGCCAGGTCCTCGCGCAGCGCCGCGACGACCTCCGGCACGACGACCGGGGCGTCCGGCACCGCTGCGGACGTCGGCCCCGCGGGCCGTGGACCGGTGCGCTGGCTCACGCGCGCCAGGCTAGGGGCAGCCGCCGGCGGACGGGGTGCGCCTCAGAAGCGCAGCAGGACCTTGGCGGACGTCGAGCTGTCCCTCGCGCGCTCGAACGCGGCCAGGGCGTCAGCGACGTCGTGCTCGTGGGTGATGACGGGCCCGACGGCCAGGCTGCCGTCGGCGAGGGCGGCGACGACGTCGTCGATCTCGTCGGCGAAGCGGAAGCTGCCCACGAGCTCGAGCTCGCGGGTGATCGCGGTGGCGATGGCCACCGGCTGGTCGCCCGCGGGCAGCAGGCCGAGCAGGACGACCCGCCCGCCGCGCGCCGCCCCCTCGAGGGCGCTGCGCAGGCCCAGGTGGTGCCCGCTGGACTCCACGACGACGTCGGCCTGGCAGGCCGCGATCGCCTCGGCGTCGTCGGCCCGCAGCGTCGCGTGCGCGCCCACGGCCCGGGCCACGGCCAGCGGCGCCTCGTGCAGGTCGACGGCGGTGATGTGCGCCGCGCCGGCGCGCGCCAGCACCGCGACGACGAGGGCGCCGATCGGCCCGGAGCCCACGACGAGAGCGCGGCGCCCCCGCACGTGCCCCGCGCGGGAGACGCCGTGCCAGGCGACCGCGGCGGGCTCGGCGAGCGCCCCCGTGCGCAGGTCCACGCCGGCGGGCAGCTCGCGCAGCATCCGCGCCGGCAGCACCGCGTGCCGGGCGAAGGCGCCGTCGGTGTGCGGGCGGTGGGCGGCGCTGCCGAGGTAGGTCCCGAGCGGTGAGAGGTTCGGCCGGTCCGCCGGGTAGCGCGTGCGGCCGTCGTCGCGCGGCGTCGCCGGGTGCACCGCGACGTGAGCGCCCTCCTGCGGGCCCGACCCGTCGGCAGCCGGGCGCAGGACCGTGCCGGAGACCTCGTGACCCAGGACCATCGGGTCCCGCAGCACCGACTGACCGGCCGCGCCGCTGGTCCAGTAGTGCAGGTCCGACCCGCAGACGCCCCCGTAGGCGATGCGGAGGACCGCCTCGTCGGCGGCCGCGGGGCGCAGCGGCACCTCCTCGACCCGGAGGTCTCCCGCCGCGTGCACGACGACGGCGGTGGTGGTCTGCGGGACGCTCATGTCGCTGCCTCCTGAGCTCGGCGTGCAGGTGCGGGGCGGCGCCCGGGGAGGGCGTCCGGCGTGCGGGGCGGCTCCCCGCGACCTCACACGACGGCGGTCATCCCGCCGTCGACGAGCAGGTTCTGCCCGCTGACGTAGCTCGAGGCGTCGGAGCAGAGGAACAGCAGGGCCCCGACGAGCTCCTCGACCCGCCCCCAGCGCGCGGCCGGGGTGCGGGCCTCGACCCACGCGGTGAAGTCGACGTCCGCCACGAGCGCCTCGTTCATCTCCGTGGCGAAGTACCCGGGCGAGATGGCGTTCACCTGCACGCCGTGGCGCGCCAGGTCGGCGGCCATGCCCCGCGTCAGCGCCACGAGGCCGCCCTTGGTGGCGGAGTACGGCGCGATCGTCTGACGCGCCAGCACCGACTGCACGGAACCGATGTTGACGATCTTCCCGGAGCCCCGCTCCACCATCCCGCGGGCAGCCACCCGCGAGGTGTGGAAGGCGCCCGAGAGGTTCGCGGCCACCACGTCGTCCCAGTCCTGGACGGAGAACTCCGTGATCGGCGCGCGCCGCTGGACGCCCGCGTTGTTGACGAGCACGTCGAGTGCCCCGTGCTCGGCCACGAGGGCCTCGATCGCGTCGCCGGTCGCCGTCGCGTCGGTGACGTCGAAGGACACCGCCATCGGGCGCCGGCCCGTGGAGGCCTCCAGCTCGTCCTGGGACCGCTCGAGCGCGGGACCGCCGCGCCCGTGCAGCACCACGCGGGCGCCGGCCTCGGCCAGCCCGCCCGCGAGCGCGCGGCCGATGCCGCGGGAGGAGCCCGTGACGAGCGCGAGGCGGTCGGTGACGTCGAAGACCCCGCCGCTCACGCCGGCCCCCGGCCCGCGGCCCCGGCGCCGGGCGCGGGTGCGCGCGCCCCGACCGCGCGACCGAGGTGGTCGAGCCCGGGGACCGGGGGCGTCGGGGCGTGCGTCACGGTGGGACCTCCTGGGACCGGCTCCTGCAGGGCGTGCACCAGGCCCCCCGCTCGTCACCGAACGTAGCCGCAGGCGGCACCTCGGCACCTCGGCTCCTCGGCGGCGGAGCCGGCGGACCGGGGCTGGGGGGGTGGAGCGGGCTCGTCGGCGGCAGCGGCGGCCCGCGGACGTCCGCGGCAGCCGGCGCGGGTCAGGCGGGCGTGCGGCGCAGGAGCGCGAGCGAGGTGCCGAGCAGGGCCGAGGAGCCACCGGCGGCGACGAGCACCCCGCCGCCGTAGGAGAGGAGCTGGACCGTGCGCCCGGCGTCCCGCGCGGCGCTCCAGACCACGACGGTGCCGGCGGCGTCGAGCGCCAGGGCCGCCGCCGTCATGGCCGCCAGGCCGACCACCACCGCTGCCGACCCCGCTGCCACCAGGAGGAGCCAGGCACCGCGCCGGGGGGGCGCGGGGGCGGCGGGCCCGCCGTGCCCGCGCAGGCCGGCCACCGCGAGGCACGTCCACGCCGCGACGACGAGGAGGGCGGCCGCCACGTCGCTCGGGCGGTGCCACCCGGCGACCAGCGTGGAGACGCCCGTGGCGGCCGCGTAGGCCGCCCCCAGGACGGCCGCGGTGCTCCGCGCGGCGACCGGGACGACGAGCACCAGGGCCACCGCCAGCGTGGCGGCCACGGTGGTGTGGCCGCTGGGGAGCGAGTTCACGTCGCCGAGCCCCAGCGACGGGCGCTCCAGGACGACCTTCTTCAGCAGCTGCGTGCTGACGTTGGCGCCGACGACCACGACGACCGCCGCGAGGGCGAGGACGAGCCTGCGCCGCGCGACGGCGAGCACGACCACGAGCAGCAGGCCGAGGGCGAGCGTGCCCTCGGAGACCACCGACAGGACGCTCGCGGCCTGGTCGTCGAGCAGGTCGCGCCCCCTGGCCGACCCGGCGAAGGCGATCTCGTCGACCACCTGCCCGGGGCCGGTGGTGACGAAGGCCCGCCACAGGCCGACGACGCCCGCTGCGGCCAGCACGGCCAGGAGCAGGGGGACGACCGGGCCCGCCGGCGCGTCCTCGCGCGCGGACCCGGTCCCCGCAGGGGTGGAGAAGGCGCTCAGTCCTCGGTGCTCGTGGAGGCGGAGACCGCCTCCTCGACCGAGTCGTGGATGGGGAAGACCTTCGTCAGGCCGGTGATCCGGAAGACCTTGAGGATCTTCTCCTGGACGCAGACGAGGCGCAGCGAGCCGTCGTGGGCGCGCACGCGCTTGAGACCGCCGACGAGCACGCCGAGCCCGGTGGAGTCGAGGAACTCGACGCCCTGCATGTCCACGACCAGGTGGTACTGGCCGTCGGCGACGAGGTCGTTGAGGCGCTCGCGCAGCTGCGGCGCCGTGTAGACGTCGATCTCGCCGCCGACGGCGACGACGGTGCGCCCACCCTGCTCGTGACTGGTGACGGACAGGTCCACGTGTGCACTCCCAGGCGTCGAGCTCCGCGACCCGGCCCGGGTCGCCCGGCGGTGGCCGGCTCACAGCATTAGACCATCCACCCCCGGCCCGGCGCTGCCCCGCACCGCTGTCGGACCCCCGTGGCACCGTCGGACGGGTGGTCGCCGAGCTCCTGCCCCCCGGTCCCCCGCCCCCGGCGGCCGGTCCGGGCGCCCGCGCGCTGGAGGCGCTCCTCGGCGGTCCCGGGCGCGCCGAGCGGGTCCTGCACGCCCACGTGCGCCCGGCCCGGACGGGCCGGCGGGCGGCGTGGCCCGCGTGGGCCGACCGCGACGTCGTCGCGGCCCTGGAGCGGCGCGGCGTCCCCGCGCCGTGGGAGCACCAGGTCCGGGCGGCCGAGCTCCTGCGGGCGGGGCGCTCGGTCTCCCTGGCCACCGGGACGGCCTCGGGCAAGTCGCTCGCCTACTGGCTGCCCGCGCTGACGGCGGCGCGCGAGGTCGGGCCGGCGCGCTGGGGCGGTCGTGGCGCGGCCACGCTGTACCTGGCCCCCACGAAGGCGCTGGCGGCCGACCAGCTGGCGGGGCTCGAGGCGCTCGCCGTCCCGGGCGTCGTCGCGGCGCTCTGCGACGGCGACACGCCCCCGGACGAGCGCGCGTGGGTGCGCCGCCACGCCGACGTGGTGCTGTCCAACCCCGACCTCCTCTCGCGCTCGGTGCTGCCCGACCACGCGCGGTGGGCCCCGCTGCTGCGCCGGCTGCGGCACGTCGTCGTGGACGAGGCGCACGTCTACCGCGGCGTGCTCGGCGCCCACGTCAGCGCGGTGCTGCGCCGCCTGCTGCGCCTCGCAGCCCGCTACGGGGCCGAGCCGGCGGTGGTGCTCGCGAGCGCCACGACCGCCGACCCGGGGCGCACCGGGCGACGTCTCACCGGCCTGCCCGTCGAGGTCGTCGACGAGGACGCCTCCGAGCGCGGGGTCCTGTCCCTGCTCCTGTGGCGCCCTCCGCTGCTGCCCCCACGCAGCCCGGCGGCCCCCGCGGCCCGCCGCCCGGCGCCCGCGGAGGTCGCCGAGCTGCTCGCCGACCTGGTCGCGGCCGGGGTCCGCACGCTCGCCTTCACGCGCTCGCGCAGCGCCGCGGAGTCGGTCGCGCTCGCGGCGCAGGAGCGCGTCCGGGCGGTCGACCCCGCCCTGGCCCGCGCCGTGGAGGCCTACCGCGGGGGCTACCTGCCCGAGGAGCGCCGCGAGCTCGAGCGGGCCCTGCGCGGCGGCGACCTCCTCGGCCTCGCGACCACCTCGGCCCTGGAGCTCGGCGTGGACGTGGCCGGGCTGGACGCCGTCCTGCTGGCCGGGTGGCCGGGCACGCGGGCCTCGCTGTGGCAGCAGGTCGGGCGGGCCGGGCGGGCCGGCGACGACGCCGTCGCCGTGCTCGTGGCCCGGCAGGACCCGATGGACACCTACCTCGTCGAGCACCCCGAGGCGGTGGTCGGCCGCCCGGTCGAGGAGACCGTCCTCGACCCGTCCAACCCGCACGTCCTGGCGCCGCACCTGGCGGCGGCGGCGGCCGAGCACCCGCTGGTCCCGGAGGAGCTGGGCCGCTTCGGCGACCCGGCGGACGTCCGCGCCCTGCTCGACGCGCTGGTGCGCCGCGACCTGCTGCGGCGCCGGGCCACCGGGTGGTTCTGGGTGGGCGAGGGCCGCCCCGCCGACGCCATCGACCTGCGCGGGGCCGGTGGCGACCTGGTCACCGTCGTCGAGAGCGTCACGGGACGGGTGATCGGCAGCGTCGACGCGGGGGCCGCGCACGCGACCGTGCACCCGGGCGCGGTGCACCTGCACCGCGGGCGCACCTACGTGGTCGAGGACCTCGACCTGGAGACGTCGACGGCGCTCGTGCGCCGCGAGGACACCGACGTGACGACCTCCGCCCGCGACGTCACCGACGTGCGCGTCCTCGCCGAGCACGACCAGCGCTCCTGGGGGCCGGTGGAGCTGCGCACCGGCCTCGTGGAGGTCACCAGCCAGGTGGTCTCCTTCCGGCGCCGGCGCACCGCGGACGGACGGGTCCTCGGCGAGGAGCCGCTCGACCTGCCCCCGCGGGTGCTGAGGACCGCCGCGGTGTGGTGGACGGCGTCGGCGGACCTGCTGGAGCGCCACGGCGTCGAGCCCGCGGACCTCCCGGGCGCCGCCCACGCCGCCGAGCACGCGGCCATCGGCCTCCTGCCGCTCGTGGCGACGAGCGACCGGTGGGACGTCGGCGGCGTCTCGACCGCGCTGCACCCGGACACCGGCCTGCCCACGATCTTCGTGCACGACGCCGCCCCGGGCGGCGCCGGCTTCGCCGCCCGGGGGTTCGCCGCGGCTCGGACGTGGCTCACCGCCACGGCCGAGGCCGTGGCGGTGTGCCCCTGCGCCCACGGGTGCCCCGCGTGCGTGCAGTCCCCGAAGTGCGGCAACGGCAACGAGCCCCTCAGCAAGGCCGGTGCGCTGGCGCTGCTGCGCGCCGTCCTGCAGGAGGCCGACGACGACCGCACCACGCCCGCCGCGGCGACCTGACCGCCGCCGGCCGAAGGGCACCGGCCCTGGCCGACCGCCGGGGCCGCCCGGAGCGCCCGGACCACCCGGGCCGCCCGGGCCGCCCGGGCCGCCCGGGCCGCCCGAGCCACCCGAGTCGCCCGGGCCACCTGGTCGCCCGGGCCACCTGGTCGCCCGAGCCACCTGGTCGCCTGGAGCGGTGGGCCCGCGGCGCCGGCCCACGCCGAGTCACGAGGGCCCCGGTCCGGCGCGGGCCGCGGCGCGCGCCGGGCCGAGCCCGCTCAGCACGCCCGCGACGTCGACGGCGACCTCCACGACCACCTCCTCCCCGGCGGGCCGGCAGCTCACGAGGCGCGCGCCGCCGCGCCCGGCGACGCGCCCGGCCGCCCCGCAGGCGTCACCCGCGGCCCGCCCGACGAGCACGTCCGCCGCCGCCAGCGCGGCGAGGTCCGCCGCCGCCGCCGCCCGGTGCCGGGCGACGACCGCCTGGCCCAGCACGGCCCCGGCCGAGCAGACCAGGAGCCCCACCAGGACGACCCCCAGCACGAGCACCGTCCCCGCCCCGCGCTCCCGCCCGCCGCGGACGGCCGCAGCGAGCCCCGTCGTCACGGCGAGCCGCCGGAGTCGGGTGACCCCGCGGAAGCCCCCGCCGCGGCAGCCCGCCCCGAGCCACCGGCGCCCGGGCGGCCGTCGACACCCGCCTCGACGGCCGCCGCTGCCCGGCCGGTCACCGCCAGGTCGGGCGCGCCGGGCAGGACCAGGTCGACCGGGGCGGTGACGACGACGTCGGCGAGCCCGCCGCCGACCTCCACGGAGGCCGCCGCGCCCGAGCCGGCGAGAGCGGCCGCCAGTGCGGTGACCTCCCCCGCCGGCGCCCCGCGCGCCGCCGCCCGGGCTCCGGCCGCCGCCGCGTCGGTGCAGCGGACCTGGGCGGTGACCGCCTGCCCCACCGACAGCGCAGCGGCCATCACGACGACGACGGCCACCGTCCCGACGGCGAGCTCGGCGGTCACCGCTCCCCGGTCGTCCCGCGAGCCCCGCCCCGACCGGGCGGTGGGCCGCCCGGGCGCAGAGCCCCGGCCGCCCACCGGGCTGCGGGCCGCCGCCGACCTCATCGGGTGCTCCCGCCGCGGCTCGCTCGCCCCGGCGTCACCCGACGGTCAGGGCGCTCTTGATGATGCCCAGGAGCAGGGTGCGCACCTGCGAGCTCGCCAGCAGCGTGACGAGCAGTCCCGCGAACCCGCAGGCCGCCAGCGTGGCGATGGCGTACTCGGCGGTGGCCATGCCGACGTCCCCGCGGGCCCGCGGGGCCCGCACGAGCGCCGACCCCGCGGCACCGGTCAGGCAGGGCCCCGCCCCGCCGTGCGGGGCCGGGGCCGGGAGCGGGGAGGGCGGGACGATCGGGGTGCGGTCGACGTCGAGCCGCGGACCGCGCGTCGCGCAGGAGCGCACCGACGGGGACGGTGCGCGACCCTCCCCGCACCGGCGCGGGGCGGGGCCGGCGAGGGCGTGCGGTCGGGAGCGGGTGGGGCAGCTCGAGGTGCGGGTGGTGGCAGCCATGGGGTCCTCCTCCCGGGCCGCCGGGTGCGGCCCGCTGCGTCGAGCCTGGCTCCGGTGGGGACCGTGCCGCCGGGATGCCGGCGCAGGTGTGGAGGAGGGGGCCGGGTCGTCGGCTGTGGGCGCCGGTCGGACGCCGCGCTGCCCCGTTCGGGTGAGAACCGGTTGAACTCTTGACATCTCCCCGCCGGACCACCAGGGTCCGTCTCGGTCCAGCAGGTGGCCACCCACCCGCAGAACCACGGGTGCCAGGACGGGACGACCGGCCGCCGGCGCCCCACGGTGCGGACGTCAGCACCGGGGTGACCGTGACCGCACCGCTCTCGGGCCGACCCGCCTCCCGGCGCCGGCTCGTCCCCCTGCCCGTCGCCTCGCTGACGAGGCGCGACCAGCGGGCCGACGACGTGCGACGGAGGCTGCACGAGGCCGTGCAGCGCAGGCTCGAAGCCGTGCTCGGGCCCGAGCACGAGGAGGCCGGGGCGCAGCTGCGGCGCCTGCTCGCCGAGCTGCGCCACCCCTGAGCCACCACCGGCGCTGGGCCGGCACTGCCCCAGGGCGGCACGGGCCCTGAGCCATCACCGGTGCTGAGCCGACACGGGCCCTGAGCCGGCACGGGTCCTGAGCCGACACGGGTCCTGAGCCGTCGCGGTCTGGCACCGGAGCAGGCCCGGGCACCCGCGGACGCGCTCGCCCGGCGCACCCGCCCCGCGCTCGCGCTCACCCCCGCACCCACGCCCGCACCTGCCGCCACGCGGGCGGGGCCGCTCGGACCCCTTCGGGGCCGCGGGCCGCCGGCCTCCGGGCACGGGGAGGCACCGGCCCCGAGCGCGCGGTCGTGGAGGGGGGCGCGAGCCCCCGGGCGTGCGAGGGCGCTGCGCCGCTCGGGGAGGGCAGGACCGGGCCTGCGCGGGGAGGGCAGGACCGGGCCTGCCCGGCGGCGTTCGCGGCAGGACGGACCGCTGCCTACCCGAGGACCTGGCGCGCCAGCGAGAGGACCACCGGCACCACGGCGACGGCGACGAACGCCGGCAGCGCGCAGACGCCCAGGGGCAGCACCAGCCGGACACCCAGCGCCGAGGCCCGGCGCTGCGCCTCCCGAGCCCGTCGGCGGCGGACCTCCGCGGCGGCGTCGCGCAGCAGCTCCGCACCCGGGGCACCGGCACGCAGGGCCAGACCGAGCGCGTCACGCACCGGGACCAGCGTCGGAGCGGCGCCGAGCCATGCCTCGTCCCACCCGGCCCCCAGGCGCAGCATCGCGCAGCGCCCGCGCAGCTCCTCGTCCTCGACCGACGAGGAGGTCAGGGCGAGAGCGGCTCCCGCGGCCTCGAGCGCTGCCAGGGGCGGCGCCCCCGCCTCGAGGGCCGCCGCCACGAGGTCCAGGAGGAGCGCGGGGTCGAGCGCGCGCGCCGGCCCGCCACCCCCCCGACGTCTTCCGCCACGTCGCCACGAGCCGCCCTCGCCCGGTGGGCCCCCGGCGCGCCGGGCCGCACCGGGCGGGAGCACACCGGCGCCCTCGTCCACGGCGCGCGCGCGCAGGACCGCGCCCAGGCGCGCGGACGGCCGTGGGGGCAGCCAGAGGAGCACGGCGAGGAGGAGGGCGCCGGTGACGACGGCGCCGCTCACCGCTGCGCCCCCCGCCCGGGCCGCGCCGCCGGCCCGGCGTCGACCGCGGCGCGCGGGACGGTGGCCGCCCGCACGAGCCTGCGGGTCCACAGCCACCCCGCGAGCGCCAGCAGCGCCCCGACCAGCCCGGCCAGGCGCCCGGGTCCCGTCGCCGCCAGCACGAGCAGGGGGGCGGCGCCGACGGCGTGCCCCAGGAGCAGCCCGAGCACGGGCAGGGCCAGCAGGACGCGCGCCGTGGCCCGCGGGGCCGCCAGCGCCGCCTCGCGGGCGTCGCGGGCGTCGGCCTCGTCGCGCAGCGCGCCCGCGAGGCGGCGGAGCAGCTGCGCGGTGGGGGCGCCGGTGCGCTCGCAGACCTCCACCGCGGCCGCCACCGCGCGCAGGGCCTCCTCGGCGTCGTCGTGCCGGCGCCGCCGCACGAAGGCGTCGCGCAGCGCCGGGGCGACCGGCTCGCCGGTGGCGGCCGCCCCCGCAGCGGCCGCCCACGCACTCCCGGGGCCAGGACCGGCGGCCTCGACGAGATGCGCCCAGGCGCTCCCGGGCGGCAGGCCCGCGCGCAGGAGCACGGCGAGCCGCGAGACGTCCTGCGCGACCACCTCGACGCGCACCGGGCGGTCCTCCGGCGGCGACGGCGGGCGCAGGCGGAGGACCCGTGCACCGGCTGCTGCCGGCCCGCGGGCGCTCCCCGCCCGACGCCCGCGGGGGGCGGGGACGAGACGTCGGAGGCGACGCCGGGCGGAGGGGCCGCGCAGGACGAGCAGCGCCGCGAGGACGAGGAGCCCCACCTGCAGACCCGTCACCGCAGCCCTTCCGCGCCGGCGCGGCCACCGGGGTCTGCGCGGCCACGAGGGCCTCCGCGACCACCAGGGTTCCCGGGGCCGGGTGGCTCCTGGAGGAGCCGTGCCTCCGAGCCGGCCAGCGCGCTCCCCCCGGGGGCGCCGTCGGGCGGCAGGTCGGGGTCCAGGTCGAGCCGCGCTGCGAGGTCGGCCCAGCCCGGGCCCGCCCCCGCGGCCGTGAGCGCGGGCACGACGACGAGCCGGTCCTCCCGCCGGCCGACGAGCGCCACCTCCTCCATCCGCCGGCCCCGCGCGTCCCGTCGCAGGTGCAGCACCACGTCGAGCGCGCTGGCCGCCTGGGTGGTGAGCGCGCGGGCGTCCAGGCCGGCGAGCGCGCCGAGCGCCTCCAGGCGGGCGGGCACGTCCGCCGCCGTGTTGGCGTGGACGGTGCCGCAGCCGCCGTCGTGACCGGTGTTCAGCGCCGCGAGCAGGTCGCGGACCTCCCCGCCCCGGCACTCCCCCACGACCAGTCGGTCGGGGCGCATGCGCAGGGCGTGCCGCACGAGCTCGGCGAGCTCCACGGACCCCACCCCCTCGACGTTGCCGTGCCGCGCCTCGAGGCGGACGACGTGGGGCAGGCGCGGCCGGAGCTCCCCGGCGTCCTCGACGAGGACCACCCGCTCCCGGGGGTCGGCGAGGCCGAGCAGGCTGGCGAGCACCGTGGTCTTGCCCGAGGAGGTCCCGCCGCTCACGAGGAAGGCGAGCCGCCGCTCGACGACGCGGCGCAGGACGAGCGCCCAGCCGGCGGGCACCGACCCCGCGGCCACGAGCTGGTCGAGGTCCATGCCCTCGCGCCGCGGCACGCGCAGGGACAGCAGCGTGCCCGCGGGGGACACGGGCGGGAGCACCGCGTGGAGCCGCACGCCGTCGGCGAGGCGCGCGTCGACGCAGGGGCTGGCGTCGTCCAGGCGGCGCCCGGCCCCCGCCGCCAGCCGCACGGCGAGGGCCCGCACGGCCGCCTCGTCCCCCAGCCGGACGTGCGCGCGGCGCAGCCCGCGCCCGCGGTCGACCCACACGTCGTCGGGGCCGTTGACGAGGACGTCGGTGACGCCCGGCTCGTCGAGCAGCACCTGGAGCGCCCCGGCGCCCACGAGCGCCGCCCCGAGGCGCGGCGCGGCCCGCAGGGTGCCGGCCGTGCCGAGCGGCTCGCCGCCGGAGCGGAGGGCGTCGACGACGACGGGGCCCGTGACCGGTCCGCCGCTGCGGCTCAGGGCCGTGCGGACCCGGGCGAGCAGGCGCTCGTCGACGCCCTCCTCGACCTCCCGCGAGGACGGCGCAGCACCCGCGAGCGCCTCCAGGTCCTCCACCGGCGCCCGCCCCGCGCGGCGGGGGTCGTCCGTGCCTCCCCCTGGCGGCTCGGGGGCGCTCCGCCGCGTCGCCGCCGTCACAGCGGCGCCGACGTCACAGCGGCCGACGTCACAGCGGCCGACGTCACAGCGGCCGACGTCACAGCGGCCGACGTCACAGGGCACCCGCCGCGGGACGCCAGCCGGCCGACGGCGGCGCGAGGGGGGCAGGCGCCCCGCGCGTGCGCCGGGCCGCTCGTCCCCGGCCGGGGGCGGCCGTGGGCAGGAGCCCCCGCTCGAGCAGCAGGTGCTCGAGGAGCTCGTCCGCACGACCCGGTCCGCCCGCGGAGCGCTCGCGCGCCAGCAGCGCGCCGTCGGCGGCGCGCGCGGCGAGCGCCGGCTCGTGCGGCACGACGCCGGCGAGCGGACGGCCGAGGGCCTCGGCCACCTCGTGCGGGCGCAGGCGCCCGGCCGAGCGCGGGCCGGGGCGGACGACCACCCGGACGTCCGTCGACGGCGCCACCCGTACGACGTCCTCCAGCTGGCGGGACGCGGCCACGGCGGACGGCACGTCGGCGGGCACGAGCAGCAGCAGCGGCGCGCACGAGCCCAGCAGGTGCTCGGCCCCCCGGGCGCCGCGCGGCAGGTCGAGCACGACGGCGTCGTGGGAGCGGCGCGCAGCGGCCAGAACCGCCGCCGACGCGGGCGGCGGCACCTCCTGCGTCCCGGGCGCACCGCGGCCCCGGGCCAGGACGTCGACGCCGCCGCGCCGCGGCAGCGCGGCCTCGAGCACGTCCGGTCGCAGGGACCCGCGCACGCCGCGCAGGTCCTCCCACCGCAGGCCCTCCTCGTCCTCCAGGCCCAGCAGGAGGTCGACGCCGCAGCCGAGCGGGTCGAGGTCGGCGAGGAGCACGCGCGGGGCCGCCCCCGGGCGGCGCGCCCGGCGGGCAGCGGCTCCGGC
>Ga0210040_10002271_pt1 | contig 27381 bp, 25 predicted proteins | sample CryGeyCG12114_NA_FD_185462 | JGI IMG/M metagenome (GOLD analysis project Ga0210040, IMG submission 185462) | Groundwater microbial communities from aquifer - Crystal Geyser CG19_WC_8/21/14_NA (SPAdes) (version 2) | ecosystem: Environmental > Aquatic > Deep subsurface > Groundwater | place: USA... | reverse complement strand
GAGGGGCCGCGATACCGTTCGGGAGTGACCGACATCGAACTCGACGCACCCCGCATCGCACCTGGCACCATCATCTACACCCGCACCGACGAGGCGCCGGCGCTGGCGACCTACTCGCTGCTGCCGATCATCCAGGCGTTCGCCTCGACGGCGGGGGTGACGGTGGAGACGCGCGACATCTCGCTGTCCGGCCGGATCATCGCCCAGTTCCCCGACCACCTGGAGCCGGAGCAGCAGATCGGCGACGCCCTCGGTGAGCTCGGCGCCCTGGCCCGGACGCCCGAGGCCAACATCATCAAGCTGCCGAACATCTCCGCCTCGGTGCCCCAGCTCAAGGCGGCGGTCGCCGAGCTGCAGTCCCAGGGCTACGCGCTGCCGGACTACCCCGACCACCCGCAGACCGACGAGGAGCGCGACGTCCGCGCCCGATACGACCGGGTCAAGGGCAGCGCGGTCAACCCCGTGCTCCGCGAGGGCAACTCCGACCGCCGCGCCCCCGCGTCGGTCAAGCAGTACGCCCGCAGCCACCCGCACCGGATGGGCGCCTGGTCACCCGACTCCAGGACCAACGTCGCCACGATGACCACCGGCGACTTCCGCAGCAACGAGACCTCGGCCGTGCTGAGCGCCGACGACACCCTCCGGATCGAGCACGTCGGCGCCGACGGCGAGGTGACGGTGCTGCGCGAGTCGCTGCCGGTGCTGGCCGGTGAGGTCGTGGACGCGACCAAGCTGGACGTCACCGAGCTGACCGAGTTCCTCACCGACCAGGTGGCGGCGGCCAAGGCCCAGGGCGTGCTGTTCTCCGCCCACCTCAAGGCCACCATGATGAAGGTCTCGGACCCGATCATCTTCGGCTACGTCGTCCGCGCCTTCCTGCCCGAGGTGTTCGCCCGCTACGGCGACAGCATCGCCGCGGCCGGCCTCAGCCCGAACAACGGCCTGGGCAGCATCCTCGCCGGGCTGGACGCGCTGCCCGACGGCGCCGAGGTCAGGGCCGCCATCGAGCAGGGCCTGGCCGAGGGACCGGAGCTGGCCATGGTCGACTCCGACCGCGGCATCACCAACCTGCACGTGCCCAGCGACGTGATCGTCGACGCCTCGATGCCGGCGATGATCCGCACCTCCGGCCACATGTGGGGCCCCGACGGCGGCGAGCAGGACACCCTCGCGGTGATCCCCGACTCCTCCTACGCCGGCATCTACCAGGTCGTCATCGACGACTGCCGCGCCCACGGCGCCTACGACCCGACCACCATGGGCTCGGTGCCCAACGTGGGGCTGATGGCCCAGGCGGCCGAGGAGTACGGCTCCCACGACAAGACCTTCGAGATCGCCACCGTCGGCACGGTGCGCGTGGTCGACAGCTCGGGCGCGTCGGTCCTGGAGACCGCGGTCTCCCCGGGCGACATCTGGCGGATGTGCCAGACCAAGGACGTCCCGGTCCGTGACTGGGTGAAGCTGGCCGTCACCCGGGCCCGCGCCACCGGCGCCCCGGCGGTGTTCTGGCTGGACGCCGACCGCGCGCACGACGCCAACCTGATCGCCAAGATCGAGGAGTACCTGCCCGAGCACGACACCGAGGGCCTGGAGATCTCCATCCAGCGTCCGGTCGAGGCCATCGCCTACTCCCTGGAGCGCATCCGCCGCGGCGAGGACACCATCTCGGTCACCGGCAACGTGCTCCGCGACTACCTGACCGACCTGTTCCCCATCCTGGAGCTGGGCACCTCGGCCAAGATGCTCTCGGTCGTGCCGCTGATCAACGGCGGCGGGCTGTTCGAGACCGGCGCCGGCGGCTCCGCCCCCAAGCACGTGCAGCAGCTGGTGAAGGAGAACTACCTGCGCTGGGACAGCCTGGGCGAGTTCCTGGCCCTGGCCGTCAGCCTGGAGCACCTGGCCACCTCGACGGCCAACGCGCGGGCGCAGGTGCTGGCCGACACCCTGGACAGGGCCACCGGCACCTTCCTGGAGCAGGACAAGTCCCCCGCCCGTCGGGTCGGCGGCCTGGACAACCGTGGCAGCCACTTCTACCTCGCCCTCTACTGGGCGCAGGAGCTGGCGGCCCAGACCGTGGACCCGCAGCTGGCGGCCTCGTTCACCGCGATCGCGGAGCGGCTGACCAGCGAGGAGCAGACGATCACCGAGGAGCTGCTCGCCGTCCAGGGGCACCCGGCCGACATCGGGGGCTACTACCGCCCCGACGACGCCAGGGCCACCGCGGTGATGACCCCGTCGGCGACGCTGAACGGCGTGCTGTCCGACCTGGCCCGCTGACCCGACCCGGCCGGCCGCTCGTCGGCCGGCTGGGCACCGAGCTGTCAGGACCTCAGGGGGCTGGAGCACCCTCAGGTTCTGACAGCTCGGCCGGGACGTCGTCGCGCACCACCAGGTCGGCCCGCTCGGCGGGGGCCTGCGCGGCGACGTAGGCCTCCTCCTGCGGCCACCAGTCGGTCCGCCACCGCTCCAGCAGGGCGGCCGGGTCACGGGCCAGGACGCGGCGACGGCGCTCGGCCTCAGGCACCTCCAGCCAGAGCGTGAGGTCCCAGGGGACGCCGAGCCGGACGTCGGTGGCCGAGACGCCCTCCACCACCACCGGCACCCCGACGGGCACCTCGACCTCGGCTCCCAGCTCACCGGTGACCAGGTCCGCCGGCCGGTAGCGGCCGGGCCGGCCCGCCTGCAGCGGCGCCAGGACCTCGGCGACGAAGCGGTCGCGCTGCCAGGTGGGCACGTCAGGGGCGGCGAAGTCGTCGACGTGCACCACCACCGCGCCGGGCAGCACCGCCAGCAGCCGGGCGGCCAGCGTGGTCTTGCCGGAGGCGCCGAGCCCGTCCACGCCGACCCAGCGGGTGCCGGTGAGCCCGGCCAGGGCGGCACGCACCACCTCGGGGGCCCGGGCGGGCGACGCGGCTCCGATCACCAGACCTCCGCAGCCGGCTCGTGGGGGGTGTTGCTAGCGTCAGCGTAGGAGAGTCACCACCCCCGGGCCGGCCGCGTCCGCGCGACGCCGGACGGGAGAGCCGAGGAGCGTACGTGAGCACACCCGTCAAGGTCGCCGTCACCGGTGCCGCCGGCCAGATCTGCTACAGCCTGCTGTTCCGCATCGCCAGCGGGGCGATGCTCGGGCCGGACACCCCGGTCGAGCTGCGGCTGCTGGAGATCACCCCGGCGCTGAAGGCGCTCGAGGGCGTGGTGATGGAGCTGGACGACTGCGCGTTCCCGCTGCTGAGCAGCGTGGTCATCGGCGACGACCCCAACACCGTCTTCGACGGGGTGAACCTGGCCTGCCTGGTCGGCGCCCGGCCGCGGACCAAGGGCATGGAGCGCGGCGACCTGCTCGAGGCCAACGGGGCGATCTTCAAGCCGCAGGGCCGGGCGCTCAACGACCACGCCGCCGACGACGTGAAGGTGCTGGTCACCGGCAACCCGGCGAACACCAACGCGCTGATCGCCCTCAGCAACGCCCCCGACATCCCGGCCGAGCGCTTCAACGCGCTGACCCGGCTGGACCACAACCGGGCGGTCGCGCAGCTGGCGGCCAAGACCGGCGCCACCGTCGCCGACATCGGCCAGATGACCATCTGGGGCAACCACTCGGCGACCCAGTACCCCGACGTCTTCCACGCCACCGTGGCCGGCCGCCCGGCGCGCGACCTGGTGGAGCAGGAGTGGCTGGAGGGTGAGTTCCTCCCCAAGGTGCAGAAGCGGGGCGCCGAGATCATCGAGGCGCGCGGGGCGAGCTCGGCGGCCAGTGCCGCCAACGCCACCGTCGACCACATGCGCGACTGGGTGCTCGGCACCCCCGAGGGCGACTGGGTCTCCATGTCGGTGCCCTCCGACGGCTCCTACGGGGTGCCCGAGGGCCTGATCTCCTCGTTCCCGTGCACGACCCGGGACGGCGCCTACCAGATCGTCCAGGGCCTCGAGATCGACGACTTCTCCCGCGGCAAGATCGACGCCAGCACCGCCGAGCTGGCGGAGGAGCGCGAGGCCGTGCGCGCCCTGGGTCTGATCGCCTGAGCGACCTGCGGACGCGGCCGGGTCCTCGCCCCGGCCGCGGCCTGCTGGGCGCTCCCCCGGTGGGGGACACTGGGCGCATGAGCGACCACACCTCCGGTCCCGACGGCCAGTCCCCGGAGCCCTACGACCCGTTCAGCCGGGAGGGCTCAACGGCCACCGGCGGTGGTGGCCTGCCCACCGGTCCGGGTGGCGGTGGTGGGACCCCCTACGGCGAGGCCGGCAGCGGTCCGTACTCGTCCAGTCAGCAGCCCGGCTATCCCGACCCGTCCGCCCACGGCTACGCCGAGCCCTCCCCCTACGGGGAGCCCGGCGTCCAGCCCTACGCCCAGCCGGGCACCAATGCGCCCTGGCAGCAGCCGCCGGCCTACGACCAGGGCGTCCCGGCCTACGGGTACGGGCAGCCGGCCCTCGACCAGACCGGCCACGACGTGGGCGCCTACCAGGGCGTGACGAACTACCCGGCGTACCTCCCCGCGGCGGTGCAGCACCCGCAGGCCAACGCGGCGCTGATCACCGGTGTCATCGGCATGCTCACCAGCGTCACCTGCGTGGGCGGCCTGGTCGGCATCGCCGGCGTCGTGCTGGGCACCCAGGCCAAGCACGAGATCGACGCCGACCCGGCGCGCTACACCGGCCGCGGCAAGGCCAGCGCCGGCGTCATCACCGGGATCCTCGGCCTGACCGGCACCGCCCTGTGGGTGGTCTTCTTCCTGGCCGTCGCCAACCTCCTCAGCTGACGCCGGCCACCAACCGCGCCGCCGCGGTCAGCGACCGGGCGGCACGACGAGGGCCAGCACGACCACGGCCAACCCGGCCAGGGCCAGGACGGTGACGTCGAAGGGTCGGCTGCGCACCTCGAGCAGCCCGGCCCCCCGGGCCGGCAGCACCGCGCGCTCGACCGCCCCCACGAGCAGGGACGCACCCACCAGCAGGCAGCCGGCCCGCCAGGTGTCCTCCCCGAGCAGGCTGGTGAGGAGGCCGAGCAGCACGCCGACCACGACCACCAGCAGCGGCCACCGGCGAACCGCCTGGACCGCGCTCGGCTCCTGACGGCTCACGGCCGGGCCGCCGGGACGACCGACCGGCTCACGCGCGGGCGATCCCGGCCAGCTGCTCGGCCCGGTCCACCACGTTGCTCAGCAGCATGGCCCGCGTCATCGGGCCCACCCCGCCGGGCACCGGGGCGACCCAGGAGGCGACCTCGTGCACGCTGGGGTCGAGGTCGCCCACCAGGCCCTTCTCGGTCCGGGTGATGCCCACGTCCACGCAGACCGCGCCGGGCTTGACCATGTCGGCGGTCACCAGCCCGGGCCGGCCGGCCGCGGCGATCACGATGTCGGCGCGGCGGGTGTGCTCGGCCACGTCCACCGTGCCGGTGTGGCAGAGGGTGACGGTGGCGTTCTCGCTCTTGCGGGTCAGCAGCAGCCCCAGCGGCCGGCCGACGGTGGTGCCGCGGCCGACCACGCAGACCTCCGCGCCGGCCAGGGCGATCCCGTTGCGCCGCAGCAGCTCGACGATGCCGCGCGGCGTGCAGGGCAGCGGGCCCGGCTCCGACAGCACCAGGCGCCCGAGGTTGGCCGGGTGCAGGCCGTCGGCGTCCTTGCTCGGGTCGACCAGGCCGAGGGCCCAGTTGTCGTCCAGCGCACCAGGCAGCGGCAGCTGCACGATGAAGCCGGTGCAGGTGGGGTCGGCGTTCAGCCGCTCGATCTCCCCCTGCAGCTCCGCGGCGCTGGTCGAGGCCGGCAGCTGCACCTCCAGGGAGGCGATGCCCACCTGGGCGCAGTCGCGGTGCTTGCCCGCCACGTAGGAGTGGCTGCCCGGGTCGTCGCCGACCAGCACCGTGCCGAGACCGGGGACGACGCCCTGCTCGGCCAGCACGGCGACGCGCTCCTTCAGCTCGGCCTTGATGGTGGCGGCGAGGGCCTTGCCGTCCAGGATCTGCGCAGTCATGGTTCTCCGATCGGTGGGACGTCGTGAGCGGGCCGGGCCCCGGTCGGGGCGGCCGGCTCAGTGGTAGAAGTGGCGGGCGCCGGTCAGGTACATCGTCGCGCCGGCGGCCTGCACCGCGGCGACGACCTCCGCGTCGCGGACGGAGCCGCCGGGCTGCACGATCGCCCGGACGCCGGCGTCCAGCAGGATCTGCGGCCCGTCGGCGAAGGGGAAGAAGGCGTCGGACGCGGCCACGGCGCCCCGGACCCGCTCCCCCGCCCGCTCGACCGCGAGCCGGCAGGAGTCGACGCGGTTGACCTGCCCCATCCCCACCCCGACGGACGCGCCGCCGGCGGCGAGCAGGATGGCGTTGCTCTTCACCCCGCGCACCGCCCGCCAGGCGAACTCGAGGTCGGCCAGCGTCTCGGGGGAGGCCGGCTCACCGGCGGCGAGGGTCCAGTGCGCGGCCTGGTCGTGCTCGAGCCCGACCTGGTCGCGGTGCTGCAGGAGCAGGCCGCCGTCGATGCCGCGGCTCTCGACCCCACCGGGGGTGGCCGGCTCCACGACGAGGATGCGGATGTTCTTCTTGCGGGCCAGCACCTCCACGGCGCCGTCCTCGTAGCCCGGCGCCGCGACCACCTCGGTGAACACCTCGGCGACCTGCTCGGCCATGGCCACGCTCACCGGCCGGTTGGTGGCGATCACGCCGCCGAAGGCCGACACCGGGTCGCAGGCGTGGGCCAGCCGGTGGGCCTCGGCGATGTCGGCCCCGACGGCGATCCCGCACGGGTTGGCGTGCTTGATGATGGCGACGGCCGGCGCCTCGAAGTCGTAGGCGGAGCGGCGGGCCGCGTCGGTGTCGACGTAGTTGTTGTAGGACATCTCCTTGCCGTGCAGCTGCTGCGCCCCGGCGAGCCCGGCCCCGCCCTGTCCGCTGCGGTAGAGCGCGGCGGGCTGGTGCGGGTTCTCGCCGTAGCGCAGGCCCGCGACCTTGGTCCAGGTCGCCCCGACCCAGGCCGGGAAGCCGTCCCCGTCCCCAGAACCGGTCGCCGGGGAGCCGGTCGCCAGGGAGCCGGTCGACGGGGAGCCGCTGCCGGTGAGCACGTCGCCCATCCACCTGGCCACGGCCACGTCGTAGGTCGCGGTGTGCACGAAGGCGGCGGCGGCGAAGGCCCGTCGCTGGGCGAGGGTGGTGCCGCCGGCCGCCAGCGCCTCGAGCAGCTCGCCGTACTGGCCCGGTGAGGTGACCACCGCGACCGACGGGTGGTTCTTGGCCGAGCTGCGGACCATCGCGGGTCCGCCGATGTCGATCTGCTCGACGCACTCGTCCGGGGTCGCGCCCGAGGCCACCGTGTCGGTGAACGGGTAGAGGTTGCTGACCAGCAGGTCGAACGGGGCGATCTCGAGCTCGGCGAGCTGGTCGCGGTGGCTCTCCAGCCGCAGGTCCGCGAGCAGCCCGGCGTGCACCTTCGGGTGCAGGGTCTTGACCCGGCCGTCCAGGCACTCGGGGAATCCGGTGACCGACTCGACCGGGGTGACGGGCAGCCCGGCCTCGGCGATGGTGCGGGCGGTGGACCCGGTGGAGACGATCTCGGCGCCGGCCTCGACCAGGGCGCGGGCCACGGTCAGCAGCTCGGTCTTGTCGTAGACCGAGACCAAGGCCCGCCGGATGGGCCGCCGGTCCTGCGGCGCGGGGGTGGGGGCTGTGGTCTGTGGCTCGGTCATGAGTCCCAGCGCACCTTTCTGTCGACGACCCGCCACGAGCGCGTGGCGAGCCGGTGGGTGGTGGAGACGAGGAGGTCGCGCTCGACGACCTTGATCCGCTCGTGCAGCGACGCGACGGTGTCGTCGTCCTCGACGCGCACCGCGGCCTGGTCCAGGATCGCGCCGGTGTCGACGCCGGCGTCGACCAGGAACACCGTCGCCCCGCTGACCTTCACCCCGTGGGCGAGGGCGTCCCGCGCACCGTGCATGCCGGGGAACGCGGGCAGCAGCGCCGGGTGGGTGTTGATCGTCCGGCCGCCGAAGCGGTCCAGGAAGGTGGCCCCGACGAGCTTCATGAAGCCGGCGCTGACGACCAGGTCGGGCTCGTGCTCGGCCACCGCGGCGGTCAGCCCGGCGTCCCAGGCCGCACGGTCGGCGCCGGGGGTGAGCGGGTGCACGAAGGTCGGCACGCCGGCCCGCTCGGCCCGCTCCAGGCCGGCGACCCCGGGCCGGTCGGAGCCGACGGCCACCACCTGGGCGCCGTACCCGGGCGTGGCGCAGGCATCGAGGAGGGCCTGCAGCAGAGTGCCGGTGCCGGAGAGGAGGACGACCAGCCGCGCGGGGCGGCCGGCCGGGCCGGCTGCCGCGACGTCCGCCGTCGACGCGGACGGGACGGGGGCGGGCACGGTGGCAGCCTATCCAGAACAGCGCGGGTGCTCCGACGCCGCCGGGTCCGCCTGCCACCCGCGGCCCGGCGACCTCAGCGGGTCAGGACGGCGGTGCTCTCCGCCTCCGCCGCGGCGGCCGAGGAGGCCGCCGAGCTCTCGGGGACGGCGGCACCGGCGGAGGTCCGGGTGCGGCGGTACCGCGTCCAGAGCCCGAGGAGCAGGCCGGTGCCCGTCCCGGCCAGACCGAGCGTGCTGAGCGCCATCACCAGCAGCGGCAGCAGCAGCGGCCCCATCCCGGCCAGCCGCAGGGTGCCGAGGTCGCCGCTGGTCGCCCAGGCCAGGCCCACGAAGACCAGCGCGCCGAGCAGGCCGGAGAGCCCGCCGACCAGGGCGGTCTCGTCGAAGCGGGCCTGCGGCCGGGCCCGGACCACGACCCAGGCGGCGACCGCGCCGGCCAGCACGCCGGCGGCGAGCCACCACAGCGCACCGGACGGTCCTGGTCCCTGGGTGGGCAGCGCACCGAGCAGGGGCAGCCCGGGCAGGGCGCCGACGTCGGTCAGCGTCGGTGAGACCACGCTCGCGTTGCCGAGGGTGAACCCGGCGCCGAGCGCGTACGAGGCGGCCCAGACGCAGGCGTTCGGCAGCAGGGCGAGCTGGCCGGCCACCAGGGCGATGGTCCCGCTGACCCCGGGGTCCAGCCGGTCCTGCAGCTGCAGGACGCGGTCGAGGTGGACGAGCAGGCCGGTGACCAGGACGGCCAGCCCGGAGCCGAGCAGCACCAGCTGGGCGCCGAGGACGGCCCGCGGCACCGGTCGCGCCCAGGCCGGCCAGCGGCGGGTCGGTCGGACGTCGAGGGCGCGGGCGGCACCGTGCAGGGCGGCGGCCACGAGCACCAGCGCGACCACGGCCAGGTGGCCCGGAGCGGCGCCGAGCTGGCCGAGACGGGCGCCGACCACCAGGACGGGCAGCAGGTAGGCGGCGACGAGCACCGCGGCGATGCCGGCGGGTCGCGGCCGCTGGCCGGGCCGGGCCGCCCGGGCGGCGAAGGCGGCGCAGCGGGCCAGCAGGAACGCGGCCACGGCGGTGGCGCCCCACGGCACCAGGGTGAGCGGGATGCCGGCGAGGCGGATGCCCGTGCCGTGCGCGGCCAGCCACAGCCGGGTGGCCACCTCCAGCGTCGCGGACAGGCTCCCCGGGTCCCCGGCCAGCCAGCCGAGCACCGACAGCCCCGCGACCAGGACCCAGCCGGTGACCAGGCAGACCAGGCCGCCCACCAGCGCAGCGAGCACCCAGCCGAGGCGCGGTCCGGGCGCCTGGCTGCCGGGCCGGGCCGTCGGCTCGGCCGGGGTGGTGGCCCGCAGGGTGAGCTCGTGGTCGGAGCGGCGCGGGGAGAGGAGGTGAGCCATGGCCCGTCCATGCTCACCCAGCCCGCCGAGCGGGATGGCCCGGACACGCCCGGCGCGGGGTAAAGTCTTGTGGTCCTCGTCCCGGCGCGCGCAGCGTGCCGCGGGCCCTCCCCACGGCAAGGAGCTCGTGCCCCATGGTCGATCCCGATCCCGGGTACCGACCCCGGCGAGCCGCTCCCAGCGCGGCCGACGACGAGCCCACCGCCGGCCCGGCAGCGAGCGGCGTCGAAGCTGCTGGCCCGACCCCTGCCGGCACGAGCGCCGCCGGCGACGCCGCGGTTGGCGGGGCCCCTACGGCCGGCGCCGCGGCCGGCTCATCGCCGCTGGCGGACCCAGAGGCACCCAAGCCGCTCTTCCGCGACGAGACCCCGGTACCGGTGGCCCGGTCCGGCGCGGCCGGGGACGCTGCGGCCAGCGGGGAGGAGACCCGCGTCGTCCGTCCCCTGAACTTCCGCCAGCGGCGCCCCGCCCCGGTCGACGAGGACGCCACCACCGTGCTGCCCCGGACCGGCCCGGGCGCTCGCCCGGCGAGCGGGGACGAGGACGACGACGAGCGTCCGCGACGGCGGCTCCTCGGCCCCCGCGGCCGACTGGCGCTGGGCATCAGCGCCCTCGCCGCCGTGGTCGTGGTCGGGCTGGCCATCATCTACGCGGTGTCCACGGTCGGCGACCCGTCGGCCGCGCCGACCAGCAGCACCGCCACGGGTGCCCCCACCGCCGGCGGCCCGGCCAGCTCGGCCGGTGTCCCCAGCGTGCTCGGGGACGAGTCGCTGCTGACCCCGCAGGCCGCGGCCGCGATCAGCGCGGGCCGTCCGTGGACCGTCGCCCTGACCCAGCGCGGGGCCAGCGAGGACGGGCCCGTGCCCGCCTGCCTGGCCGACGAGCCCGCGGACGGGGAGCCGACCGCCCAGCAGCAGGTGGTCCGCCTGCTCAGCAGCGGCGCCAAGGGCCCGAGCGCGCTGCACCGGGCCGCCGCCTACGACACCCCCGAGGACGCGGCCCAGGCGTACGCGGTGGCCGCGAAGGACCTCGGCGGCTGCGCGGTGGCCGGCTCCTACATCGCGAGCGGCGCCGCGCTGAGCGGCTTGGGCGACCAGGCCACCGGTCTGGTGGTCGACGTCGCCGGCGCCGGCACCACGCGGTGGCACACCGTCGTGCTCAGCCGCACCGGACGGGTGGTCAACGTGGTCGACGCCGCGTACGCCAGCCGGGCCATCGCCGTCGGCAAGGTCGCCGCGGCGCTCGCCGCCGTCACCACCGCCCAGTGCCCGAGCGCCGGCGGTGACTGCGGGGCGACCCCGGTGGTCCGCCTTGGGCCGCCGCCGCTCGGCGGTGACGTGCCCGGCTTCCTGGCCACCGGCGACCTGCCGCCGGCCGGCAAGGGCGCCGAGGGCTGGGTGGCCACCCCCGCCGAGGCGCCCGGCAAGAACTTCTTCGGCTCGCAGTGCGAGACCGTCTCGTGGGACCGCACGGGCGCCGAGTCCGCGTCCTCGCGGGTCTACCTGGTGCCCAGCAGCACCACCTTCGGGCTGAACGACATCGTCTTGACCATGGGCAGCGAGAAGGCGGCCACCGACTTCGTGGCCGGGATCCGCAGCGACCTGCTGAGCTGCAGCAAGCGCCAGCTGACCGCCTCGGTCAGCAAGCCGGCGCCGGTCACCGGGATCGGCGCCGCCGGCGCCACCGTCAAGGGCTACACCGCCACCGTCGCCCAGAAGTCCGTCGACGGGACGAAGCGCTACCGGGTCGGCATCGTGTCCTCGGGCACCAAGGTCGCCTACACCTTCATGAACCCGCTGGCCGGCGGCTACGACCTCAGCGCGGCCGAGTGGGACGGCGTCACCGTGCGCGCGGGTCAGCGGATGACCCAGGTTCCCTGACCGACCGTCCGGCTCGCCTGACGGCTCAGCTCCGCTGACCACCCGTCCGCCTGACGCACGGCTCCCCCGGCAGCCCGACGCAGCCGCCCAGCAACGGCCGGTCCCGTCCCGAGACGCAGCACGCCCCGGACCACCAGGGTCCGGGGCGCGCAGCGGGTGTCGCGGGGACGGCGTCAGCCGGCCACGGACTGCATGATCTCGCGCATCAGCTGCGCGGTCTCGCTGGGCGTCTTGCCCACCCGGACACCGGCGGCCTCGAGTGCCTCCTGCTTCGCGGCGGCCGTGCCCGACGAGCCGGAGACGATCGCCCCGGCGTGGCCCATCGTCTTGCCCTCGGGAGCGGTGAAGCCGGCCACGTAGCCGACCACCGGCTTGGTCACGTTCGCCTTGATGTAGTCGGCGGCCCGCTCCTCGGCGTCGCCGCCGATCTCACCGATCATCACGATCGCGTCGGTGTCCGGGTCGTCCTGGAAGGCCTGCAGGGCGTCGATGTGGGTGGTCCCGATGATCGGGTCGCCCCCGATGCCGAGCGCGGTGGAGAAGCCGAAGTCGCGCAGCTCGTACATCATCTGGTAGGTCAGGGTGCCCGACTTCGACACCAGCCCGACCCGGCCGGCCTTGGTGATGTCGGCCGGGATGATGCCGGCGTTGGACTGCCCGGGCGAGATGAGCCCCGGGCAGTTCGGCCCGATCAGCCGGGTCTTCGAGCCCTGGGACAGGGTGAAGAACTCCGCGGTGTCCTTGACCGGGACCCCCTCGGTGATCACCACGGCCAGCGGGATCTCGGCCTCGACCGCCTCGACCACGGCGGCCTTGGTGAACTTGGCCGGGACGAAGATCACGGTCACGTCGGCGCCGGTGGCCGCCATCGCCTCGCCGACGGAGTTGAAGACGGGCACCGCGGTCGACCCGAAGTCGACCGACTGGCCGCCCTTGCCCGGGGTCACGCCGCCCACGACCGCAGTCCCGGAGGCGAGCATCCGCGAGGTGTGCTTGCGCCCCTCGGAGCCGGTCATGCCCTGGACGATGACCTTGGATTCGTTGGTCAGGAAGATTGCCATGTCAGGTCCTCAGTTCGCAGCCAGCTCGGCAGCACGCTTGGCTGCACCGTCCATCGTGTCGACCTGCTCGAGGCCCGGGAGCGCGGCCTCGGTGAGGATCCGGCGTCCCTCCTCGGCGTTGTTGCCGTCCAACCGGACGACCAGCGGCTTGGTCACGGCCTCGCCGCGGCCCTCGAGCAGCTGGAACGCCTGCACGATGCCGTTGGCCACCGCGTCGCAGGCGGTGATGCCACCGAAGACGTTGACGAAGACGCTCTTCACCTGCGCGTCGCCCAGGATGATCTCCAGGCCGTTGGCCATCACCTCGGCGCTCGCGCCGCCGCCGATGTCGAGGAAGTTCGCCGGCTTGGGGTGCCCGGCGACCTGCTCGCCGGCGTAGGCGACCACGTCGAGGGTGCTCATCACCAGCCCGGCACCGTTCCCGATGATGCCCACGGAGCCGTCGAGCTTGACGTAGTTGAGGCCCTTCTCCTTGGCCGCGTTCTCCAGCGGGTCGCTGGCCGAGCTGTCCACCAGCGCCTCGTTGCCGGGGTGGCGGAAGTCGGCGTTCTCGTCCAGGGAGACCTTGCCGTCGAGGGCGACGATCGAGCCGCTGCCCGTCTTGACCAGCGGGTTGACCTCGACCAGGGTCGCGTCGGTCTCGACGTAGACCTTGCCGAGCAGCTGGAAGACCCGGGCCAGCTCGGCCGCGTCCGCGGCGTCGAAGCCCGCGGCGGCGACGATCTCGTCGGCCTTGGCCTGGTCGATGCCGACCACCGGGTCGACGGGGATGCGCGCCAGCGCCTCGGGCCGCTCCACCGCCAGCTGCTCGATCTCCATGCCGCCCTCCTTGGAGCACATGGCGAGGTAGCGGCGGTTGGCGCGGTCCAGCAGCACGGAGAAGTAGTACTCCTCGGCGATGTCGGCGCCCTCGGTGACCATCACGGTCTGCACCACGTGGCCCTTGATGTCGAGCCCGAGGATCTCCTCGGCGCGGGCGGCCGCCTCGTCGGGGCTGCGGGCGATCTTGACGCCGCCCGCCTTGCCGCGGCCGCCCGTCTTGACCTGCGCCTTGACCACGACCACCGGGGTGCCGAGCTCGGCCGCCGCGGTACGGGCCTCCTCCGCGGTGGTCGCGGTGATGCCGCGCAGCACCGGTACCCCCTGGGCCTCGAAGATGTCCCGGGCTTGGTACTCGTACAGATCCACACGTGCCTCCTGGTTCCGAGCGGCGGGTGCCGCCGGTCGACCGACCAACTGCGAGCGGCCCCGGCTGTCCGGGCGTCGCCAGGCACGGAGCCGGCACGACCGACCCGTCACGAGGCCGGTGACGAGACTAGTGCCCGGAACGCCGCAGCGGCGGACCGGGCTGGGCCGGACGGGCTCAGAGCTCGCGGTCGAGACCGACGTTGCCCCGGACCCAGCTCACGATGTCGGCCATCGGGGTGCCGGGGGTGAACACCTGGGCCACCCCCAGCTCGGCCAGGCGGGCGCGGTCGGCGGCCGGGATGATCCCGCCGCCGAAGACCACGACGTCGGCGGCGTCGTCGGCGGCGAGCAGCTCCAGCACCCGGGCGAAGAGGGTGAGGTGGGCGCCGGAGAGCACGGAGAGGCCGATGGCGTCCGCGTCCTCGGCCAGCGCGGTGCGCACGATCTGCTCCGGGGTCTGGTGCAGCCCGGTGTAGACCACCTCCATGCCCGCGTCCCGCAGGGCGCGGGCCACCACCTTCGCGCCGCGGTCGTGGCCGTCCAGACCGGGCTTGGCCACCACGATGCGCAGCCGGTGGCCGGCCGGGGCGGGGCGCGGCTGGGGTGGGTCCTGGGCGTCCACGGGCTCAGGCTAGCGCCGGGCCGCCGGCACCCTCCCGGCCGTCGGCCGGAGCGGGTTGGCCGGGCCCCCGGGCGGGTCCGCCGCGCGACCCTCGTGGCCGTCCTGCTCCGCCGGCACCAGTCCGCCGACCCCGCGGCACCGAACTGCCCCCGGAAGACGCCGATCGAGGACCAAAGACCCTGCTCAGGAGTTTGAGCGGGGGCCGGGCGGCTCCGTACCATGGGGGTGTACCGATCCGGGTCACCCCCACCCGGACGAGGACGAGGGAGAGCACGTGCCAGCCCCGCAGAGCGCACCCCGCACCGGGTCGTCGCGCCCCCGCGCCGGCGGTCGTGACGGCTGGCTGGCCCGCGGGGCCACCGGGCTCGCGGTCTCGGTGCTCGGCCTGGCCCTCGCGGGCTCCCTGACCACTCCCACCCACGCCGCACCCCTGGTCCCCGGCAGCGGGCCGACCCGGGCACCGCTGACCGTGCCCCGGGCCGGCGCCACCAGCACGCCCACCACCGACCCGTCGGTGCTCGCCCCCTACACCCCGGCCGCCGGCGACGTCCCCGGCCCCGCACTGCAGGCGGCGCTGGTCGCCGAGCGCGCGGCGCAGCGGGACGAGGAGCTGGCCAAGGCCGCCGCCGCGGTCAGCCGCGCGGCCCGGACGGCCAAGGGGCAGGCGCGCCAGCAGCAGCTCGACGAGGACGGCGCGGCCACCGGCACCGAGGGCGTGCGGCTGGCGAAGCAGGCCCTGGCCCGTGCCGTCGCTGCCCGGGTCGCCGCCGAGCAGGCCCGCCGCGAGGCCGAGGCGGCCCAGCAGGCGGCGACTGCCGCCGCCACCGCCACCCCGACCGACGCGACGCCCACCCCGACCCCGACCGCCCCGGTGGTGGCCGACGGCAAGGGGGTCTCCCCCGTGCCGGGTGCCGTGGTCGGTGCCCGCTTCGGCGAGCGGGGACTCTGGGCGACCTACCACACCGGCCTGGACTTCCGGGCGAGCTACGGCACCCCGATCCGGGCGGTGGAGGGCGGCGACGTCCTCTACGCGGGCAACTCCGGCAACTGGGCGGGCAACCACGTCGCCATCCAGCACCCCGACGGGATGACCACGATGTCCTCGCACATGTCCTCGATGGCCGTGCAGGCCGGGCAGACCGTCCAGGCGGGCGACGTGATCGGCTACGTCGGCCAGACGGGCCGGGCGTTCGGCGCGCACCTGCACTTCGAGCTCTACCCCACCGGCGTGCGGTACGGCGACGTCTACCACGCCGTCGACCCGGTGCCCTGGCTGCAGGCGAACGGGGTCCTCACCCGCTGAGAGGTCCATCACAGGCCGAGCGTGCGGCGTCGTCCCGCCTTTGCCCGTGCGTTACCCATCCGTTATGGTCGGACCATCTGCTGCCGTAGCAGGGCCCTTGCGTGGACGAGACGCGCACCTTCCCGGGCTTGTGCTGCCCGTGCCGTCGTCTCCGAGGAGTTCCTGAGTGCCCAAGTCCACATCGCAGGACGCCCTGGCGCGTCGTGCCCTGCTGGAGGACATCAAGCAGGACCGTCGCGGTTGGCTCCAGCACGGCGCCGCCGCCCTCGCGGTCTCGCTCCTCGGGCTCGGGGTCGCCGGCTCGGTGGTGCTGACCGGGAACGCGCAGAGCACCCAGATCGTGGCGGCCCCGGCGGCGCAGGTCTCCACCAACCCCGCCGTCGCCCTCCCCTCGGCCTTCGACCGCGACGCCGTCCGCACCACCCGCAGCAGCGACCGGGCGCCCCTGGACGAGGCCAGGCTGAAGAGCCTGGCCGACCAGCGCGCCGAGGAGCTGAGCAAGTCCGACGAGCAGATCGACGAGACGGCGAAGCTCGAGGCCGTCCACGCCCGCGAGAAGTCGCTGGCCACGGCGACGGAGAAGACCGAGGAGCAGGGAGTCCTGATCGCCCGCGACAAGGCGAAGGCACTCCGGGTCCCGGCGAGCAGCACGACCACCACGCAGAGCACGAGGCCCGCCGCCCGCCCGGCCGAGAAGGCGCCGACCAGCTCCGGCAAGACCTGCCTGCCGGCGGCCAGCTACAGCATCGCCGCCCGCTTCGGCCAGGTCGGCTCATGGTCGAGGTACCACACCGGCATCGACTTCGCGAACGGCGTCGGCACCACCCTGCGCGCGCCGGCCAGCGGGACGGTCACCAACGCCGGCTCCGGCCCGGCCAGCGGCTGGGCCGGCAACTACGTCGCCATCCGCTACGCCGACGGCACGTCCTCGCTGATGGCGCACATGTCGACGGTCTCGGTCAGCGTCGGCCAGAAGGTCTCCGGCTGCCAGACGGTCGGGGCGATCGGCATGACGGGGCGCACCTTCGGGCCGCACGTCCACTTCGAGATCTACCCCGCCGGGATCACCCCGGGCGACGTCTACAAGGCGGTCAACCCGGTGCCCTGGCTGAACGCGCACGGCCTGCGCCCGTAGCCCGGCGTGCCTGACCCCGGTACCGACCCGATCAACCCTGCCGCGCCGCTGCCCCGGCCGCGACACCGCCTGCTGACCCTGGCAGCAACTTGCCTCGCGGTCGCGGTGTCGGGCGCCGTGCTCTACGCCCTCTCGCCCCCGGCCTCCTTCGGCTGGTTCGCCTACGCCCCGCTGGCCGAGGTGACCGGGCCGGTGCACGTCCCGCTGTCCGGTCGGCAGTGGAGCGGCCTCGTGGCTGCGGCGGTCGGCCTCCTCGGCGCGGCCGCGGTCGGTGGGTACGCCCTCGGCCTCCGTCGGGCCGGCGCCGCCACCACGCGCTGAGCCGGCCGCCCCGCCGGGAGACACCACCGGTCCCCCACCCCTACGATCAGCCTGTGGCCACCCCTGTCCGCGTCAGCCGGAGCAGGACCATCCCCGCGCCGGTGCACATCGTGTTCGAGGCGGCGCTCTCGCTGCCCCTCCCGCAGCTCTACTGCCGCCGGTACGGGCCGTTGCCGCCGATCGTGGAGGTGCGCGACCAGCACGGCGCCTGGGACACCGTCGGGCAGACGCGGGTCTTCGTCACCGCCGACCGCGGCTCGATGCGCGAGGAGATGCTGGCCATCGAGAGCCCGACGACCTTCACCAACCGGCTGACCGTGCTCACCGGGCCGTTCAGACCCGTGGTCGCCACCATCGAGGAGTCCTGGAGCTTCGCCGAGGCGGGCAGCGGCACCGAGGCGACCTGGGAGTGGAACCTGTTCCCCCGCTCGGCCCCGGCCCGGCTCGCACTGCCCGTCGTGGGCCGGCTGTGGCGGGGCTACGCGGGCGGCGTGCTCGAGCAGCTCACGCTCGAGGTCACCCGCCCGCCCGCGGGACGCTAGAGCTTCTCCAGCGGTGCGTGCTTGAGCGAGAGCCGCTTGAGCCCCGAGGAGCCGAAGTCCACGTCGGCCTTGGTGTCGTCCCCGGACCCCGAGGTGCTGACCACCCTGCCCAGCCCGAAGGTCGAGTGCAGCACCCGGTCACCAGCCGCCAGCACCGGGACCACCCGCACCTTGGGCTTCACCGTCCCGTAGCTGACGGTGTCGCGCCACGCCTGGTTCGACCGCGAGGTCGCCGAGGTGTTGCGCCAGGAGGAGACCGCCTGCTCGGTGCGGCGCCAGTCCACCAGGGCGTCGGGGATCTCGTCGAGGAACCGGCTGGCCGGGTTGTGCTGCGGGGTGCCCCAGGCTGCCCGGACCACCGCGCGGGAGACGTAGAGCCGCTTGCGGGCGCGGGTGATCCCCACGTACGCGAGCCGGCGCTCCTCGGCCAGCTCGGCCGGGTCGTTGAGGGCGCGCATGTGCGGGAACACCCCGTCCTCGCAGCCGGTCAGGAAGACGGTGTCGAACTCCAGCCCCTTGGCGGTGTGCAGCGTCATCAGGGTGACCACCCCGGCGCTCTCGCCGTCCGGGGAGGGGATCTGGTCGGAGTCGGCCACCAGCGCGACCCGCTCCAGGAAGGCGCCCAGCGAGGCGTCCACCTCCGCGGCGCCGGCCGCCAGGTCCTGCTCGGGGTCGAGGGCGGCCGCCACGTCGCCGGCCAGGTGCAGGGCGGGCGCCTCATCAGCGGCCGACGAGGACAGGGACGGGGCCGACAGGGACAGGGACGGGGCCGGCAGGGACAGGGCGTCGAAGTCGTCCGCCCCGGCGCCGACGATGCCCTCACCCAGGTCCTCCGCGGCCAGCACCGACACCCCGCTGACGAACTCGCGCGCCACCGTGACCAGCTCGATCAGGTTCTCCAGCCGGGTCTGGTCCTGCGGGTCGGCCGAGCCCTGCAGCTCGTCGAGGTAGCCCGAGCGCTCCAGCACGCTGGTCAGGATCTGGTCGGCCGGGGCGCCCTCGGCGACCATCGCCTCGTGGGCGTCCATCAGGTCCACGAAGCCGCGGAGCTGGTTGGCCGAGCGGGTGGCCAGACCCGCGATGTCGTCCACCCGCCGCAGCGCCTCGCCGAAGCTGATCCGCTCGCGGGCCGCGAGGTCGGCGACCGCACCCTCGGCCCGGTCCCCGATGCCGCGCTTGGGCACGTTGAGGATGCGCCGCACCGACACGTCGTCGGCCCGGTTGCTGATCGCCCGCAGGTACGCGATGGCGTCGCGCACCTCGCGGCGCTCGTAGAAGCGCACGCCGCCGACCACCTTGTACGGCAGGCCGACGCGGATGAAGACCTCCTCGAAGGTCCGCGACTGGTTGTTGGTGCGGTAGAACACGGCCGTGTCGCCGTAGCGGCCCTCGCCCGCGTCGCTCAGCCGGTCGACCTCACCGGCCACGAACTGCGCCTCGTCGTGCTCGGAGTCGGCGACGTAGCCCACCACCGGGGCACCGGCACCGGCGTCGGACCACAGGTTCTTGGGCTGGCGGCCGGTGTTGCGGCCGATCACCGCGTTGGCCGCGCTGAGGATGGTCTGGGTGGAGCGGTAGTTCTGCTCCAGCAGGATCGTCCGGGCGCCCGGGAAGTCGGACTCGAAGTCGTTGATGTTGCGGATCGTCGCGCCGCGGAAGGCGTAGATCGACTGGTCGGAGTCGCCCACCACCATCAGCTCCGGCGGCTCGACGGCCACCGCGGGACCGGAGTCCACGTCCGCCCCGCACAGCTCGCGCACCAGCACGTACTGCGCGTGGTTGGTGTCCTGGTACTCGTCGACCAGCACGTGCCGGAAGCGGCGGCGGTACTGCTCCCGCAGGTCGGGGAATGCCTGCAGCAGGTGCACGGCGGTCATGATCAGGTCGTCGAAGTCGAGCGCGTTCGCCGCGACCAGACGCCGCTGGTACTCCCCGTACGCCTCGGCGTAGGAGGCCTCCACGCCCTCCGCGTTCCGGGCCCGCGCGGCCTCGTGGTCGACCAGCTCGTTCTTGCAGTTCGAGACCCAGGTCATGATGGCCCGCACCGGGAACCGCTTCGGGTCGAGCTCGAGGTCGTTGGCCACGATCTGCATCAGCCGCTTGGCGTCCGCGTCGTCGTAGATGGAGAAGTTGCGGGCCAGGCCGAAACGGCCGATCTCCGAGCGCAGGATGCGCACGCAGGCGGAGTGGAAGGTGGAGACCCACATCAGCTTGGCCCGGTTGCCGACCAGCTCGATCACCCGGCCGCGCATCTCGGCCGCGGCCTTGTTCGTGAAGGTGATGGCCAGCACCGAGCCCGGGTGCACGTTGCGCTCGCCGACCAGGTGGGCGATCCGCCGGGTGAGCACCCGCGTCTTGCCCGAGCCCGCTCCGGCGACCACCAGGACCGGCCCGCCGGCGTGGGTGACCGCCTCGCGCTGCGGCGGGTTGAGCCCCTCGAGCAGGGCGTCACCCCGCAGCCGGGTCGACGTACGGGCAGGCGGCACGGCTACCTCTCCGAACAGCGCGAGCTCCTCCGGCGCGGTGGCCCGCCCGGGGCGCCGCGACGCCGCCGGGAAGAGGTCGTCGGACCCCTCGGGGAAGGGCAGGGGGTGCTGGGGCGCGCTGGTCATGTCCGGGACAACAGTAGACGCCGGGGCCGACAGCGGGCTCCAGCCCCGCCGGGCCCCCGGCCCGCCCGGCCCCGGGTCGACGGGGCGCCGCAGGCCCGGCGCACGGCTACCGTAGGGGCATGAGGTGGCGTCAGGTCCCGTGGCGGCGGGTGGTGCGGGAGGCCGCGCTCGCGGTGGCCGCCGTGCAGGGCGCCACGCTGCTCAGCCTGGCGGTGGTCGACCACCGCCGCAAGCGTCTCCGCAAGCCGGTCGTCTTCCCGCGGGTGGCTCCGCGCTCGGTGACCGCGGGCGGCTCCGAGGTGACCGTCTACACCTACGGCGAAGACCTCTACCGCGACATGCTGGACGCCATCCGCCAGGCCAAGGAGCGGGTCTTCTTCGAGACCTTCATCTGGAAGGCCGACGCGGTCGGGCAGGCGTTCAAGGACGCCCTGGTGGAGGCGGCCGAGCGCGGGGTGCGCGTCTACGTGGTCTACGACGTCTTCGCCAACCTCGTCGTGCCGCAGCGCTTCTTCCGCTTCCCCGACTCCATCTCGGTGCGGCGGCACCCGATCGTGCGGGGCCGGCCGGGCATCCGCAACTCCGGCCGTGACCACCGCAAGCTGATGGTGGTGGACGACTCGGTCGCCTTCCTGGGCGGCTACAACATCGGCAGCCTGTACGCCACCGACTGGCGCGACACCCACGCCCGCCTCACCGGCGACATCGTGTGGGACGCCGAGAACGCCTTCGTGGACTTCTGGAACCTGTTCACCGGGCGTCGGCGGGACCGAGCGCTGCCCGACGTCGGCGGCCGGAGCTGGCAGTCCGACATCCGCATCCACCGCAACATCCCGCGCAACGTCGTGTACCCCATCCGCAGCGTCTACCTGGACGCGTTCGAGCGGGCCTCGCACCACATCTACCTGACCCACGCCTACCTGATCCCCGACACCGACATCCTCGACTCGCTGCTGCGGGCCGCCCGGCGCGGCGTCGACGTGCGGATCATCGTCCCGGCCGAGTCGAACCACATCGTGGCCGACTGGCTGTCCCGTGGGTTCTACAGCCAGCTGCTGCGCGGCGGGGTGCGGCTCTTCCTCTACCAGGGCGCCATGGTGCACGCGAAGACCGCGACCATCGACGGGCAGTGGTCGACGATCGGGACGGCCAACCTCGACCGGCTCAGCCTGGCGGGCAACTACGAGGTGAACATGGAGGTGTTCAACCCCGACGTGGCCCACCAGATGGAGGAGATCTTCGCGCTGGACTCCTCCAACACCATCGAGCTGACGCTGCCCGCCTGGTCGCGCCGGCACGCCATGGTGAAGTTCTCCGAGACGGTGCTGACGCCCTTCCGGCCCCTGCTGTAGGGCGAGCCGGAGGCTCCAGGGCGGGTCGGCGGACGCCGGCTCAGTGCCAGGCGGCCGGGTTCGCGATCAGGTCGGCGACCGAGTCGGGGAGGGTGCCGGCGGCGACGTGGGCGAGGGAGACGCCCTCGAGGATCAGCCGCTCGGCAGCCCGGAGGGCGATCCAGACCTCCTGCAGCGACGAGGCCGCACCCACGTACTCCAGGTGCTCGGGCCGGCTGCCGCGGACGTTGGCCAGCTCGCCGTCCAGGGCGCGGATGACGTCGGCGATGCTGATCTCGGTGGCGGGCCGGGCGAGCCGGTAGCCGCCGTCGGGACCGCGCTGGCTGCGCAGCAGGCCGCCGCGGCGCAGCTCGCCGAGGATGCTCTCCAGGTACTTGTTCGGGATCTTCTGGGCCTCGGAGAGCTGGTCGACCGTCCGCGGGGCGTCGGCCGCCGCGAGCTCCGACAACGCCCGCAGGGCGTAGTCGACCCGTGCCGAGAGCCTCATCGGTCGGTGCCCGGCCGGGGGCTCCCGGTGGTCGGCAGACCCGGGGTGCGCGGCAGGTCCGGGGTGCTCACGAGGCCCTCCTCGGGCTGGGCAGCAGGACCTCTCGACCCTACTGCCCGCACCGGGGCCTCACGGCCAGAGCACCGAGGCCGCCGCCGCGAGCAGGGTCAGGCCGCCGACGAGGAGGAGCAGCCCGCGCGGGATCGACAGGAACCGCCGGTTCCGCACGACCAGCAGCAGGACGAACAGCGTGACGACGGTCTTCACCACCGTCGGCCACCAGGCGAGGTCGCCCGCTCCGACCAGGGTGAGCACGACCAGGGCCACCCCGGTGACCAGCTCGGCCCAGGCGCCCCAGAGCATCGGAGCCGTCACCTCGGGGTCGACGGTTCGGACCTGGGCGAGGACGCCGCCGAGGAGTGCGGCGAACCCCACGAGATGCGCCAGCACCAGGATCTGGTGAGCCAGCTGCATGCGGGGAGCCTAACGGGCCGACGCGCGCTCCAGCGCGCCCGCCGAGCCGGGAGCACCGTGTCCCCCACCGGCCCCGCGGACTCCCACAGGCACGGCACAGGACATCCAGGGGTGGCGCACATGTTCAGGGGCGACACAGGGGCGTCCCTGGCACACGCAGGACGATTTACGCCGTAAACTCCTCCTCATGGGAATTATCGGATACCTCCTGCTCGGCCTCATCGCCGGAGCCATCGCTCGCGCCATCCTCCCCGGCCGTCAGGCCGGCGGGTGGATCACCACGCTGATCCTCGGGGTCGTGGGGGCCCTCCTGGGTGGGTTCATCGGACAGGCGATCTTCAACGTCTCGATGAACCACTTCTTCAGCATCAAGACCTGGCTCCTCGCCATCGTCGGCAGCCTCATCGTGCTCGTCATCTACGGCGCCATCCGCGGCCGCAGCGCTCGCGCCTGACCTCAACCGTTCCACCCGAACCCGGTCGGTCCCTCGTGGACCGGCCGGGTTCTGCCATGTCCGGCCCCTGTCGGGGCGCCGGGAGCCGGACCGTCAGACCAGACGGCGGTCGGTGGCCCAGCGGGTGAGCTGGTGGCGGTTGGACAGCTGCAGCTTGCGCAGCACGCTGCTCACATGGGTCTCCACGGTCTTGATGGAGATGAACAGCTCCTTCGCGACCTCCTTGTAGGCGTAGCCGCGGGCGATCAGCCGCAGCACCTCCCGCTCCCGCTGGGAGAGCCGGTCGAGGTCCTCGTCCACCGTGGCCAGGTCGATGGCTCCCGAGAAGGCGTCCAGCACGAAGCCCGCCAGCCGCGGTGAGAACACCGCGTCCCCCTCGGCCACCCGCCGGATGGCGTCGACCAGCTCGACGCCGTTGATCGACTTGGTCACGTAGCCGCGGGCGCCGGCCCGGATCACCCCGATGACGTCCTCGGCGGCGTCGGAGACCGACAGGGCCAGGAACTTCTGCTCCGGTGCGGTGGTGTGCACCCGGCGCAGCACCTCGACACCACCGCCACCCGGCAGGTGCACGTCCAGCAGCACCACGTCCGGTCGCGTCGCCGTCACCGCGGCCACCGCGGAGTCCACGTCGGCGGCCTCGCCGACCACCTGCACCGCCCGGCCGATCTCGGCCTTGACGCCCGTCCGGAACATCGCGTGGTCGTCGACCACGACGACCCGGTACGGCGCGCGCGGGCCGTCCTCACCCGGAGCCGCGGCTGCCGGGGTGGCCGGGGTCGGGATCGCAGGGGTCGCCGGGGACGGGGTGGGGGGTGTGCTCATCGTCTGATCTCCAGTCGTACCTCGGTGCCGTCCCCGGGACGGGAACGGATGCTGGCCGTGCCGCCGTGGCGGGCCATGCGGTCGATGATGCTGCCCTGGACGCCCATCCGGTCCTCGGGCACCGCGGCCGGGTCGAACCCGCGGCCCCGGTCGCGGACGAAGACCTCGACGGTCTCCTCGCCCGCCTCGGCGTAGACGTCGATCTTGTCCGCGCCGGAGTGCTTGGCCGCGTTGACCATGGCCTCCCGGGTCGCGCGCACCAGCGCCTGCAACCCGTCGGAGGGGTCGGCGTCCCCGACCACGACCAGCTCGACGGGGATGCCCCGCTCGTCCTCGACCTCGGCCGCGGCGGCGGCCAGCGCCGCCTTGAGGGTGGTGCCGGCGAGCTCCTCGCCGTACAGCCAGGTCCGCAGCTCGCGCTCCTGCCGCCGGGCCAGCTGGGAGACCGCCCGCGGGTCCTCGGACTGCCGCTGGATCAGGGCCAGGGTCTGCAGCACGGAGTCGTGCAGGTGCGCGGCCATGTCGGCGCGCGCGTCGGCCCGGACCTTCTCGGCCCGGGCCACGTTCAGCGCGGTCCGCGAGCGGTGGATCCACGGGGCGATGACGATGGCCAGCCCGGCCAGGGCGAGGGTGGTCATGGCCAGCACCTGCGGCAGCAGGCTGAGCTGACCCTGCTGGGCCACCACCAGCCCGAACGCGGCACCGACGAGCCCGAGCCCGACGACCACCCGGACCACCGCGGGCCAGCCTCCGCTGGCCACGAACGGGGCCAGCCAGACCCGCCCGCCGGCCTCGCGCTGCCAGCGCTTCTGCTGCGCCGAGTCCGCCTGCCGCCAGACCAGCGCGGCGCCGGTGCAGGCGAAGGCGACGGGCCAGAACAGCCGCTGGCTCAGACCCAGGCCGCTGATCTGCACCAGCCACAGCAGCCCGGTGCCCAGCGCGGCGAGCGCGACGAGCGGGCCCCAGTCGGGACGGCGGCGGGTGACGCGCTGGTCCCGCAGGCCCGACCGGCTGGCCGACTCCAGCCCCGGCGGGGCCGCGGCAGGCTGGGGCGGCATCAGCAGCCAGAGCGCGCCGTAGGCCAGCACGCCGAGGAACTGGAAGACGGTGAGGGCGACGACGGCGATCCGCACCGCGGTCACCGGCCAGCCCAGGTGCCGGGCGAGCCCGGTGCACACCCCGCCGAGCCACGCCCCGTCGGCCACCCGGGTGGCGCGGGGGCGGCCGGGCGGCACCGGCGGCAGCGGCGGGAGGGACGGTGCGGGCGCTCCCCCGACCGCCGGGGGCACGGAGGGACCGGGCGCCACGGGCGGCGCCTGCACCCGACTTCCCTCGGTGGTGGACATCGCCACCCAGCCTTCCACGCGCCGGCGACCCTGACCACCGAACCCGACCCTGGTTCCTCCCCCAGCGGCAGGGGGCCCGGGCCCGAGCCGGCCCACCAGGGGGAGAAGTGGGGGTGCTCCCCGATGGTCCTCACCCCCTCCGCTGGGCAGGATGGCGCCATGAGCTCGATCTGGGACGTGCGCCGCAGCAGGACCGACGCCAAGGTGGCGGGTCTCTGCGGCGGCGTCGCCGAGCACTGGGGCGTCGACCCGGTGCTGGTCCGGGTGGCCTGGGTCCTGCTCGCCCTCTCCGGCGGCGTCGGCGTGGTGCTCTACCTGGCCGGCTGGCTGCTGGTGCCGCAGCAGGGCCGGCAGACCGCCGCGAGTCACGACCTGCTCGGCGGCTCCACCCGCAGCTGGTCCCGGGAGGTCTGGGTCGTCCTGGTGGTGGTGGCCTGCCTGGTCGTGTTCCCCCTGGTGAGCAAGGCCACCAAGGTCGGCGTCGGTCCGCTGCTGGTCATCGCCGCCATCTGGTACTTCGGCTACCACCGTCGTCGGCCCGCCGCCCCCGACCCGGCGACCGGCGCGCTGGCCGGGACCAGCCTCGGCTCCGACGCTCCCGGTGCCGCCGCCGCCGCCCCGCAGTTCGTCCAGCACATCGGTCCGCCCACCCCGTTCACCGCAGCCGCGCAGGCGTGGCGGCAGCGGATCGAGCAGCACGTCCAGCAGCACCCCGCTCCGGGCTCACCGGCGTCTGCCGGAGCGGTGCCGCCCCCGTCGGCGAGCACGACCCCGGCGGGCTGGGACCCCGACCTGGCACACCGGACCGCCTTCCTCGCGCAGCCGGACCCGGTCGGCCTCTACGCACCCGAGCCCGTGCCGCCCGCGGCCCTGGTCCGCTCGCGGGACCGGGTGGCCGCCCGTCGGCTCCGGCTGGTCTGCCTGGCCGTCCTCGGGCTCGTGCTCAGCGGTCTCGCCCTGGCCGACCGGGCCGGGGTGCACGTCCCCGCCGTCGTGCCCGCCGCCGCCGCGCTGCTCGTGGTCGGGCTGACCCTGGTGGCCGCCACCTGGTGCGGACGGGCCCGGGGCCTGCTGCCGCTCGGGCTGCTGCTGCTCCCCGTGGTGCTGGTGACCTCGGTGCTGCCGCCGGTCGACCAGCTGCAGCAGTCCGGCTCCCAGCAGCGCCAGTACCTGACCGCCGCCGCCCTGCCCCGGGACGGGGACCTGCAGCAGACCGGCCAGCTGGAGGTCGACCTGAGCGGGCTGGACCTCCAGCAGGACGCCAGCTACTCCGCCCACGTCGGCAGCGGCCGGCTGGAGGTGGTGGTGCCGCCGGACACCAACGTGGCCCTGCGCTACGACGTCGGGCTGGGTGTCGTGCAGGCCTACGACCAGCGGGTGGAGGCCGGTACCGACCTGGTCAGCACGCTCACCCCGACCGCGGTGGCCGGACGGCCCACCCTCACCCTGGACCTGTCCGTCGACCGCGGTCAGCTGGAGGTCCGCTCATGAGCGAGCTGAGCCGGCGACCCGGCGCCGATCCGCAGCGCCGCCTCCGCCATCCCCGCGACGTGGTCGCCCTGGTCGTGGGCCTGGTGCTCACGGCCGTGGCCGGCGGGGCCCTGTGGCGGGCCCTGGTGGGACCGCTCGACTGGTCCGTGCTGGCCACGGCGGCACCCTTGTCCCTGGTGGTCATCGGTGTCGTGGGCCTGCTGCTCACCCGGCGCAGCTGAACCCGGCACCGACCCACCCACACACACCGCCATCCCCTGACGCACCGACCCGAGGAGCTCCCCATGACCCCGTCCACCCCGCCACCCCGCCGGCTCGAGCGCAGCACCACCGACCGCGTGTTCGGCGGCGTCTGCGGCGGCGTCGCCGACTACCTCGGGCTGGACGCGACCATGGTCCGGCTGGTGACCGTGGTCCTCAGCCTGTTCTTCGGCGCCCCGATCCTGATCTACCTGCTCGCCCTGTTCCTGATCCCCGAGGCCGTCCACCGCCCCGGCCCGCCCCCGCCGCCCTACCGTGCCGTCCCGCCCCCAGCCGCCGGCAACGGGTGGCCGCGGA